>LUMO01000009.1_pt1 | contig 51391 bp, 68 predicted proteins | sample 729611 | NCBI WGS metagenome assembly LUMO01 (sample SAMN03860261, study PRJNA289734) | marine metagenome | biome: seawater column; feature: ocean; material: water; isolation source: Red Sea water column Station 22 - depth 10m | place: Saudi Arabia: Red Sea | collected 2011-10-15 | depth 10 m
ATTTAGCATCTGTTTGTGACAACCCTACTTCTGCTGCAACAACGCTTGCTAATTGATCTTTATTCATAGCTGTTTAGCCTTTCTTTATTGAGTTTTTTTTAAAACTCCCTAATAACAAGTATAGTTTTTTTTAATGATTTGTCTTAAAATCCCAAATTTATTGCCTTTTTTATAAAAAAGACTGATTTTATTGACTTAATATGCTATTAAGCTCTTGTACTTTTGCTTTAACAGCCTCTGAAGCGTCTTTTAATGCGTTTAGTTCACTTTCTTCAAGATCAATTTCAACGACCTCGGTAACACCATTTATTCCGAGCTTTGTTGGAACTCCTAAAAATACATCATTTATACCAAATTCTCCGTCTACCCAAGAGCATGCAGGCATTACTTCATTGGAATCTGAAACAATTGACTTAACCATTGTTGCTGCAGCGGACGAAGGTGCAAAATATGCACTTCCAGTTTTAAGTAATCCAACAATTTCAGCACCGCCATCAGAAGTCTTTTGAACTAATTCTGAAATCTCATCATTACTAAGTAGTTCATTAAGTGGTTTTCCAGCAACTTTGCACTGTGAAGGGACTGGAACCATTGTTTCTCCATGACTTCCAAGTGTTAATGCCTCTATTTCATTCATGTTTACATTTAATTTTTCAGAAATAAAGTATGCAAATCGAGAAGAGTCTAAAACTCCTGCTTGTCCAATTACTTTGTTTTTAGGTAACCCAGAAACTTGAGAAACTAGAGTTGTCATTTGATCTAGCGGATTTGTAACAACAATTATGATTGGGGATTTAGAGTAATTAAGAATATTTTTTGTAACATCACTGACTATGTTTGCGTTAACTTCAAGTAAATCCATTCTTGTCATTCCTGGTTTTCTTGGTAAGCCAGCGGTAATTACTACGACATCGCTGTCAGCAGTATCTTCATAATCATTAGTTCCGATTATTTTGCTAGAAAAATTTTCTACATATCTTGATTGGTTCATATCTAACGCTAATCCTTGTGGAAGACCATCAACAATGTCAGTCATCACAACTGAATCAACAAGATCATACTCAGCAACTCTAAGCGCAGTCATAGAACCGTATTTTCCAGAACCAACAACAGTTACTTTTTTCATATTAAAAGCTTTCTATGTTTTCAACGAGACTTGCAGCAAAATTAGATGATGATAGTGTTGTGGCATCTTTTCTACCTCTAGCAAGATCGTACGTCACATTTCCTTCACTAATTGATTTCTCCATGGCTTTAATGATGAGATCTGAAGCTTCATTCCACCCCATGTATCTAAACATCATTTCTCCAGACAATATCAATGAACCAGGATTTGCTTTATCTTGACCAGCATGTTTTGGTGCTGTTCCATGAGTAGCTTCAAAAACTGATTTACCATTTTCATAATTAATGTTTCCTCCAGGACTGATACCAATTCCACCAATCTGTGCAGCTAATGCATCTGATGCATAATCGCCGTTTAAGTTAGTTGTAGCTATAACATCAAATTCCTGAGGTTTAATTAATATCTGCTGCAAGAAGGCGTCTGCAATAACATCTTGTACTAAAATCTTATCTCCAGCATCACCACCACAATCATCCCATGAAACTGCTACATCAGAAAATTCATTTTTGACTAAATCGTATCCCCAGGCTCTAAATGCTCCTTCTGTAAATTTCATAATGTTTCCCTTATGAACAATGGCCAGATTTTTTTTCTTATTTTCAACAGCATAATTTAATGCAGATCTAATTAATCTTTCGGAGGCAGTTTTTGATATTGGCTTTATCCCAATTCCACTATCACTTCTAATTTCCCAATTGAATTCTTCTTTAAGAAATTTATTTAATTTAACAACATCATCTGAGTTCATTTCTAACTCTTTCCCTGAATAGACATCTTCAGTATTTTCGCGAAATAATGCTATATCTACATTTCCTGGATTCTTTGTTGGTGTCTCAACCCCTTCAAACCATCTAAGTGGCCTCAAACAGGCGTATAAATCCAATTTTTGCCTAATTGCAACGTTGATTGACCTAATTCCTCCTCCGACTGGTGTTGTAAGCGGTCCTTTAATACCAATTCCAAATTCATCAAACATTTCTATTGTCTTTTCTGGTAACCATTCACTTGAATTATCAAATGCTTTTTGACCAGCTAGTACTTCTTGCCATTCAATCTTTCTTTCGTTTGAATAAGCTTTTTCAACAGCAGCATCGAAAACTCTCTGTGAAGCAGGCCAAATATCTATACCTATACCATCTCCTTCAATAAAAGGTATAACGGGTTTATCTGTATCGAATGAATCTCTGGTTTTTTGAATTGCTAATTCTAAATCTTTTCTGTTTAAATTTTCATTCATACAACATCCTTAATGGCCTGACCGATTCTTGTTGGATTTTCAACGACATTTGCACCAGCATCAGTCAGTGCTTCAATTTTAGCACTAGCCGTACCTTTGTTTCCAGAAACAATTGCTCCTGCATGGCCCATTTTTTTTCCTGGTGGAGCTGTGAGTCCAGCAATGTAAGAAACAACAGGTTTAGTTACATTCTTCTTAATAAACTCTGCTGCTTCCTCTTCAGCACTTCCACCTATTTCACCAATCATAACAATAGCTTCTGTTTGTGAATCGTTTTGAAAAGCATCAAGTACATCTATAAAAGATGTTCCTGGAACTGGGTCTCCCCCAATACCAATACAAGTTGATTGGCCTATGTTTAAATTTGTTAATTCAAGAACTGCTTGATAAGTTAAAGTTCCAGACCTAGATACAACACCGACGTTTCCTTCCATGGTAATTTCATGAGGCATAATTCCAACATTAGATTTACCTGGAGAAATTAACCCAGGACAATTAGGACCGAGTAATCTTGAAGATGTTTTTTCTTTTAAGAGATCATACATTTCTGCTTCATCTTTAGCAGGTATTCCTTCAGTAATACACACTATTAAATCACACCCAGCATAGGCAGCTTCCAAAACTGCATCTTTTGCAAAGGGTGGTGGGACAAATGTCATAGCTGTATTTGCTCCCGTTGCTTCTACAGCTTCTTCAACTGTATTGAAAATTGGAATTCCCTCTACAGATTCTCCGCCTTTACCGGGTCTTGTGCCTGCAACAACTTTTGTACCGTAATCCCTATTTCTCAATGCATGAAATTTTCCCTGTTCTCCAGTAAGTCCTTGAACTACAACTTTTGTTTCATTATCAATAAAGATAGACATTAAATTGCTCCTTCAACTGCTAACTTAGCTGCTTCATCCATAGAGCTAGAAATTGTAATTTTTTCGTTTGTATTTTGTTCCAAAATAGCTAATCCTTCTTTTGAGTTAGTTCCATCAAGCCTTACAATTATCGGCCATTTAAGTTCTTTACCTTTAGTAGCTTCAACTATGCCATTGGCTACAAGATCGCACCTTGTAATTCCCCCAAAGATATTAATTAATACACTTTTAACATTATCTTCTGATTCCAATACTTCTAGTGCTGCCGTAACTGTCTCTGCTTTTGCGCCACCGCCTATATCTAAAAAGTTTGCAGCCATTCCTCCATGTTCAGATACTACATCAAGCGTGGACATCACTAATCCTGCACCATTACCAATAATTCCAACACTCCCCTCAAGCTTTATAAAATTAAGGTTTTTTTCTTTGGCAAATTGCTCAGAAACTGGAATAGGTATTTCATTTTCGAAATCTTTAAAATTTTCGTGTCTATAAATAGCATTCATATCTAGTGAAACTTTTGAATCTAAAGCAGAAACTCCATTGTCTGTAATTGCTAGTGGATTAACCTCAACTAAATCACAATCACCTTCCACAAATAATTTGTATAATTTTGAAATAACATCACTTAATTCAGCTTTATAACTTTCATTGAGTTTCGCATCCTCTATTGACTTAATAATTGTTTCAGAATCTAACCCTTTGGATGGGGAAATATGAAGCATTATTAAGTCGTCTGGGTTCTTTTCTGCTACTTCTTCAATATCCATACCTCCTTTTGCACTGAGCATCATTAAGTAGGATTTTGCTGATCTATCAAGTGTAAAAGAAATATAATACTCTTCTAATATATCTGAGGCCTCTTCTAATAAAAGACTCTGCACAATATGGCCTTTGATATCCATTCCTAAAATTTCATCTGAAAATTTGGTAAGTTCATCAAAATCTTTTGCGACTTTGATACCTCCAGCTTTACCTCTTCCTCCTACTTGAACTTGAGCCTTAACTACAACGGGATATGTTAGTCCATGATTATCAGTAATTTCAGATATGCTAGATACAAAAATAGATTTGGGTGTTGGAATAGAAAAGTCTTGATAAAGTCTTTTACCTTGGTATTCAAAAAGATTCATAATGTTATAACAAGAATATAGATTACAAAAAAATAAGATTTATGCTGTGTGTTTACAGAAATTTTATTGGAGCCCATTCAATGTCCAAATATTTAGTCCCTATATCGTCTGAAAATTCAACAGTAATTTCATTTCCTTGAACTTCCTTTATTACCCCTTCTCCGTATTTTTCATGAAGAATTTTTTGTCCAACTGATGACGAATTATTTTTTTCATTTGACTCTTGAAATTCTGGAGAAAAATCTTTAGTTTCAAAATGTTCTGATCCTTCATCTAAAAATCTACTCGGTAAATTGTATGTTGTACCACCCCATAGAGTTCTAGACCAAGCATGGGATAAGTAAAGCTTTTTTTCTGCTCTAGTTACACCCACATAACAAAGTCTTCTTTCTTCTTCAATTTCAGATTGATCACCCTGTGAGCTTCTCTCGTGTGGAAATAAATTTTCTTCCATTCCAGTCATAAATACGTAAGGAAACTCTAGACCTTTGGCATTGTGTAAAGTCATTAATAAAACTTTATCTGAATCTTTAAGTTCATCAGTTTCTGAAAAAAGCGCTATGGATTCAAGATAATCTCTCAATTTTGCATAGGGTTCATCAATCTCTTCTTCATAAAGATTTTCAAAATTATATGCAGAATTTAATAGCTCCTCTATATTTTCAAGTCTCATTTGTGATTCCATTGTTCCTTCTTTAATGAGATTCATTTTATAGCCAGTTAAGTCGATAATTTTTTCGATAGATTTTGATGGTCCTTCCAATGAAAATGTTTTTAAATCTAAAATTAAATTTTTGAATTCAATCAATTTATTTTTTATTCTTGGAGATATATTCTCAACCTGTTCAATGTTTTGCAACAATTCGAATATCGACATTTCATTTTTGTCGATATGATCTCGTAGCTTTTTGACACTTGACTCACCAATCCCTCTTTTTGGAACATTGACAATTCTCTCAAAAGACACTACATCATTTTCATTTACTAGAAATTTCAAATAAGAAATTATATCTTTTATCTCTTTTCTGTCATAAAACCTTACGCTTCCAATTAGCTTGTGATTTATATTCAATTTTCTTAATTCTTCTTCAAATAATCTCGATTGACTATTTGTTCTGTAGAAAATTGCAACTTCTGCTTCTTTATCATTTTTAATAATTTCCTTAACTTCTTCAGCTACCCACCTGGATTCATCTTTTTCAGATCTAAATCTCAAAGAACTTATTTCAAGACCATCTTCATTATCAGTCCAAAGATTTTTTTTAATTTTTCTTGGATTATTTGAAATAATTGTGTTTGCTAAATCTAATATTTTTTTTGTAGATCTGTAATTTTTATCGAGTTGAATTATCTTGGCGTTTTTAAAATCTTTTTCAAACTCAATAATATTTCTTATATCCGCACCTCTAAAAGCATAAATACTTTGATCAGAATCACCAACAACACATACATTTTGGTTGTTTGAACTCAATAGCTCAACAAGCTTATATTGAACATAATTTGTATCTTGATATTCATCTACCATGACAAATTGAAATTTGTTTGACCAATAATGTAGTATTTGATCATTTGTTTGTAAAAGTTCTACAGTTTTTATCAATAAATCATCAAAATCCATGGAGTTAGCCAAAATTAATTTCTTTTCATAGCTCGAATATATTTCTGCAACTTTGACCTCAAAAAATGACTCTGCGTTTTGTAATGCTTCTCCTGGTGAAATCATATTATTTTTTAAATTTGAAATATGAGCTTGAAATCTTTTTGGTGAGTACTGTTTCAAATCAACATTATTTTCTGACATACAGTTTCTTACTACTTTGTTTGAATCTGATTGATCATAAATTGAAAAATTATTTCTATAACCAATTTTATCACCATGAATTCTAAGAATTTTTACACACAAGCTATGAAAAGTAGATATCCATTTAGGAGATATTTTTAAATTCAATAAATTACCAATACGTAATTTCATTTCCTCAGCGGCTTTGTTAGTAAATGTAATGGCTAAAATCTGTTCTATATCAACTTTGTGCTGTTCAACCAAATGAGCATATCTATGTGTTAATACTCTTGTTTTACCAGATCCTGCTCCAGCCATAATTAAGACGGGTCCATTGATAGTAGTTACAGCTTCAATCTGACTTTCATTTAAAATATTTTTCCAGGCTTCAGGAATTTGAGGATCTGACGACATTAAAGAAAAGACACTACTTGTAAGAATGGAAATATTTTCAACTTATACCTAAAGCTTCTTCAACTTCAATAATTGTTTTTTGAGCAGAATCTTTTGCTGATTTTAAATTTGATACAACAATATCCTCTAAATTATCACTGGTTAAGTCATCAAAATTCTTTTTTATTGGGTCAAGATAGTCAATTACTGTTTCAGCAACTGCTATTTTAAATTCCCCATATTGAGAATTTTCAAATTCTTTTTCAGTATCAGATATTTCTTTATCATTAACTGCAGCATAAATTTCAATCAAATTACTAATACCTGGTTTATTTTTAGGATCGTACCTAACAATATTTTCAGAATCAGTAACTGAAGATTTAAATTTTTTTAATATGTTGTCTTTTTCGTCATTAAAATAAATAGTTCCATTTATATCATCAGAGCTTTTAGACATTTTATTTTCTGGATGTCTTAAAGACATCAAACGAGCACCTGATTTTCCACTTGTTTTTTCAGGGATTGGAAATATTTCACCATAATTTGTATTAAAACGCTCTGCTATATTTCTAGTCAATTCAAGGTGTTGAGTTTGATCATCTCCTACGGGAACTTCATTAGCTTTGTGTATTAAAATGTCAGAAGCCATCAAGATAGGATATGTCAATAAACCTGAATGAGTACCAAAAGAAGAAGCTTTTTCCTTAAACTGAGTCATTCGTTGTAGCTCTCCTACTTGGCAGAAATTAGACAGTATCCAAGAAAGATAAGCATGTTCCTGAAGATTACTTTGTGTATATATGACCGAAGTTTTAGTATTAATTCCGGAAGCTACAAGTACCTTTAAAGTATCATTTATACTTTTTTTAAGATCATTCTTATTTGGTAGTCCTGTTAATGAATGTAAGTCAACTATACAAAAGTAATTTTTACTGTTTTCATTTGATAGCTTAACCCAATTATTAATTGCACCAAGTAAATTGCCTAGATGCACTAAGCCACTTGGTTGTATACCAGAAAAAACTGTTTTCATATCTGCTATTCTAATAAACTAAATCAAATTGGAGAGTTTTTATAAAATCCGAATATAAGTTATCAGCAAACGCAGGATTAATAAATATAGTAATAATTGGAATTTTATTTGGATTCCATGGTTTGCTAAATAGAAGTTTGTTAGTAGATGGTGTAAATGAAATTTTTGTTGTTACTACAAGAATATCGCTAGTCACTTTTTTACTTACTATTTATTGTGCTAAAGAGTTCTTTTCTGAAATCAATAAAGAGTACTTTTTGAAAGGTACTCTAACTGGGTTTTTAGCAATTACTATTCCCGGGTGGACTTTTATTTATGCTTTAAAAAGCATCTCCTCAGGTCTTCAAAGTATTTTTATTTCAACAATTCCTATGTTTACAGTCTTCTGGGTTTTTCTTGTTTATAAAGAAGAAAAAATTACACGACTTAAAGTTATTTCAGTATTTATAGGTCTTAGTGGACTAATTTTACTTTTTGCCTCTGGAGCTACTGGTCTATCAAATGATGGAGATCTCGTAACTGGAGGATTACTAGCACTAATTGGTGTACAGGGACTTGCATTAAGCAATATTACAAATAAAAAAGACTCTCAATACATTCCTGCGAGAACTTATCTATTAGCTCAATGGATAGCAAGCACAGCTTTTTCTTTAATTTTGTTTTTTATTCTTGGGGGGGAAGTTGAAATTTTAAATCGTTTTCAGGCCCTAAGGTTATCTGGCTTAGTTTTTATAGACATCTTTAACTACTCTCTTTTCTTTTATACAATTAAAAGACTCTCGGCTACGTTTACAACTCTAGTTGATTATGTTGTGCCAATAGTAGGAATTTATGTTGGCTATGTTTTTCTGGATGAAGTAATTAATAATATCTTTTTTGTAACATTATTTTTTATATTTATTTCACTTTACTTAGCAGTTAAGGATGAAGCTCGGAGTCTTGATTAAAATCTAAATCGAGATTTAATATATTTCTAATCATTTTTGCCGTTGCACCCCATAAAATTTCGTTATCAATATGAAAAATCCAATCATTTGGATACAGACCTCTGTATACCCAATTTTTTTCTAACTTTAAATCATCAATTGATGCGTATAAAACTTTTTGAACTTCATCTTTGTTAAACTTTTTTGGTTTGTTTTCCAACAGGCAGAGAATGGGGTAAACTTCAAATTTGTACTCTACTGTGTCAACAGAGTCTATGTAGCCAAATGGAGTAATTAAATTATCAGATATCAATAATTCCTCTGTGGCTTCACGTACTGCGGTATGAATAATACTTGTATCATTTTTTTCTTTTTTTCCACCAGGAAACGCTATATGTCCCTTGTGTGTAGGCATGTTTTCTGATCGCTTTATAAATAGAATTTCAACTTCATCAAAAAATAAAACAGCTACCGAAGCATAATTATTTTTTGTGTTTTCAACAGAGCTATCTAATTTTTTATAAACTAATTTATTTTTTACCAATTTATTTTTGCTTTGCGACCAAATCTACTGTCAAACCTATTGGATTCAAAACTTCCCATGCATTAAATTTTGTTGGAGCATCAAAACCAAACCAAGTAGTGTCGATTTCTGAGAATCCTTGAATACGTATTTCATCACCCACTAGTGATGCTGTAATAGAAAACGGTGTGTCTAGCTCTATTTCTCTAATTGACAATTTACCAACTATTGTATCTTCAACTTTAGAATCAAAATTTTTATTTGGAATAACCAATTCATCTATCTTAAATACAGCCTCTGGAAATAATTTTGATTCAAGCCACTGAGATTTAATTGCTGAATCCCTGATTGAGTTATTACTTTTTAAAGTAGAGATATCAACGCGAATCAACAAATTTGTTATGTATAGACAAGAATCTGATTGGTCGCATTCAGATAGTTCAAGAGTGAATTCTCCAATAATCTCACTTGTAACACCTTCTACAGTTTCAAGGCCAGAGTTCAAAAATTGCTTTGGAGCTAAATAACCCACCTTGCTTTTGTCTTTTAGAATTTCATAGACTGTACCCTCAAAAGAATCTAATTGTACAATTTCAGTAGTAGTTGTAGATTCCTCTTCTACAGTAATTGTTGCTTCTGTTGTATCGGTACTAATAGCTTCAGGTTGAAGTGTTTGTTCAGAATTATCACCACAAAAAGCAAAAAGTAGGAATAAAACAATAAAATATTTTTTCATTTTACTAATTTTAATGATATTTATTTCAATTATTTGATATCAAGGCAATTCTTTTTTTAAAATACAAATATGAACACTAAAGTCACAATTCCTATTTTCATCAGAACATTTTTTCTATTTCCAATTTTTATGATATTTGTATTAATTCCGATCATGATTCTAATTATCATTGCTTCTTTTTTGCCTTATGGGAAATTAATAGCAACAAAGCTATATGAATTTTTTGGTTGGGTCGGGCTTAAATTTGTAGGTATAAAACTTACTGTTAAGGGTGCAGAAAAAATAGATTTAAATAAAAGCTATGTTGTAGTTTCAAATCATCCCTCTACTTTAGATATTTTTACGCATATAACCGCTTTACCTGTATCAATAAGGTTTCTTACAAAAACTGAGCTATTTAGGATACCAGTGTTTGGAAGAGTATTAAAAGTTTTAGGACTACCTCGAATAGATAGAAAAAATGCCAGCGCAAATTTCGAAAAAATTAATGAATCTATATCAAAAGTAATTAAAAACAAGAACTCTATCATGATTTTCCCTGAAGGAAAAAGAAGTAACCAAAAAGATCTCCTCCCCTTTAAGAAAGGAGCTGCTTATATATCAAAAGATTTTCATCTACCCATTGTTCCGGTAGTTACTCATAATGCACATAATCTTATGAGGAAAGGAGAGGTTTGGTTGAGAAGTGGTGAAATAAATATTGAGATATTAAATCCAATTGATAATACCGAAGAACTTTCTGTAGAAGAATTAACAACAAAAATTTATAACTTAATTGATGAGAAACTAAAATTCTAAAAATCTATTTACATAATCTGTAATATTTTCAAAAACTTTTTGATTTTCTTCAATTGAGGTATCTTTTTGGTGTTCCTTATTTGTAATCAAATGAAATTCTTCAAAAACTCTTAATCCATAATTCATTAATTGCGCACTCAGTATGTTAAAAGCATTTTGAGCATTTCCACCACCACCTCTTACTGATGTAATGACACCTACTGTTTTATCTTTAAATAGTGAATTATATCTGTTTTCATCGTAAGCAAGAGATAACCAATCAAGAGTATTTTTTAAATGTGCCAAAAATCCTCCATTGTAAACTGGACTAAAAATAATAATCTTGTTTGCACTTTCTAGAGATTTTCTCATTTCCAATATTTTTTTTGGAACATCTTTTTGGTTATTTAGCAAAAATGGAATATTTTCATAAAGATTTTCATGAATTTCATTAGGCACAGCCTTTTCATCAAGAAATTTGTTTAGCTTTTTTGCTAATTTGGTATTGTTTGAATCTTCACTAACTCCTGCGCTAAGAATTAATAATTTTGACATGAATTAAGTATGTAATTATGTTTGTTATATGGAAAGTGATAAATCAACTAATTTTTTTGAATTAGACATTCGTGTCGGGAAAATAATTAAGGCAGAAATTTTCGAAGAAGCTAGAAAACCAGCATACAAACTGACAATTGATTTTGGTGATTTAATTGGCACTAAAAAAACCAGTGCACAGATAACAAACTATAAATTAGATGAACTTCAAGAAAAGCCTTGTATAGCAGTTATAAATCTTGGAAATAAACAAATAGGACCATTTATGAGTGAGTGCTTAGTTTTAGGATCAATTGCTGAAAATGGAGAGGTACTATTACTTCAGCCATCCGACAAAGCAGAGCTTGGAGACAAAGTTTCCTAACCTATTTTATTTTCGAAATACTTAGGATAAAATGTACCAACTCTTCTTCCAAGTTTTTCACCTTGATTATTAATCAATACATATGTTGGAGTGTTGTTTAAGTTATATATATCAATAAACTCATGATCTTTTTGCTTACTTGCATTTATAGAAACAAAATAAACATCTGGATTTTTCTTTTTAAATTCATCAACTATGAATTTTGAAGCAGTGCAACCTAGTCAGTAGTCTGAGTAAAACTCAATGATTGAATATTGGTGTTCTGAAATGTTATAAGAGTCATCAACCATGTTCCTGTTTGATGTATATATAATAAGGAATCCAAAAATACCCAAAACAAATAAACTAAGAAAATAAAGAACAGTTATTGGTTCATAAGCAATAAAAATGATAGCAAGTCCGATAACCCATCCGGTGGGAAGATAAAGCAAACTATATCTGTTTAATATTCTAAGAAACTTTTTTTTCATAATTTTGCCCGTCAGACATATAATATACTTGAATATGGATTTCGTTAATGAATTACGAAAAAGAGGTAAAAGAATAACTAATGCAAGAGAAGTTGTTTGCAAAATTCTTGAAACATCTGGGCATAAGCACTTTACTGTTGAAGAGCTACATAAACTTTCATTAAAAAAAGATAAAAATATTGACTTAGCTACTGTTTATAGAACTCTAGAACTTTTAGAAAATATAAATCTAATTGAACATTCCCACCAGGTACATGGCTCAGGACTATATTTTGTAAAAGATGTACATTCAAATATACATATTGTTTGTGAGTCTTGTGGAGACATTTCAGATCTTGATATAAAAACATCTGAAAAAGTAAATTATTTAATAACTAGTAAAACAAATTTTAGAGAGATAACAAATCACTTCGTATACTCAGGGTATTGCAAAAAATGTAAATAAATCTTTTATTGCAAATAATTTGCATTAAGATATACAAATATGGAAACATCCCATTCTCATCATTTAGAAACTCATAGTGACTCGTATTTAGTAAAAATCAAACCCGAAATAAAATTACTTTCCTTTTTTACAATTATTCTCTCTATTGCCTTTTTGAGTTTAGAAAACAATGTTTCGATTGTACTTCAAGCAGTAATAGTTGTGGGTTTATTGATTGTTTCAAAATTACAACTTAAAACATATTTAAAAAGACTTTCAATAGATATACCATTTGTATTGTTTGCCTTATTTTTACCATTTGTTAGTAAAGGTAATGGAGAAATCTTGACAAGTTTTTTCAATTTCAGTATTTATAAGACTGGAGTTGATGAAATGATATCAATTCTGATAAAAATCACTCTTTGTGTCACATTGGCAATTGTTCTAACTGCAACAACGTCTAATATCGAAATAATATATGGATTACAGAAACTTAAAGTATCACCTTTGTTAATTTCTATATTTTCTTTTGCAATTAGATATATTGATGTATTCATTGACGAAGTAAAAAGAGTAAAAATATCAATGCGCTCAAGAGGTTATTCTGAAAAAGGAATAAAAACACTTAAACCCCTTGCTTTTGCATCTGGTGCCTTATTGATTAGGGGGTATGAAAGAGGAGAAAGGGTTTATAATTCTATGATTTCTAGGGGCTTTAAAGGAACGTTAGAGCTAGAAGCACGAGAGTTTAATTCATCTAATTTAATTCTTCTAATTTCCATATTTTCAATTTTAATTTGTATTGTAGATAGGTTCGTTTTATGAATCAGGAATACCTCATTGTAGATAACTTAAGTTTTGAATATCCAGATGGATTTAAAGCTCTTGAAAATATAAATCTAAGTTTATCAAAAGGTGAAAGACTTGCTGTATTAGGCCCTAATGGAGCAGGTAAAACTACTCTCATTCTTCATTTGAACGGGATTCTAGGTGATTTAAACGGGCAAATTTCATTAAATAATAAAGATTTTTCAGAAAAAAATATTTCAAAAATTAGAAAATCTGTAGGTTTAGTTTTCCAGGATCCTGATGATCAACTATTTATGCCAACCGTTTTAGAAGATGTAATGTTTGGACCAAAAAATTTTGGATTCAGTGATGAGTTAGTAAAGAAAAATTCAATCAATGCACTCGAGCAAGTTAAGATGTTGCAGTTTAAAGACAAACCACCACACCATTTAAGCTTTGGTCAAAAAAGAAAAGTGGCAATAGCAAGTGTTCTGGCTTCAGAGCCTGAATTACTAGTTTTAGATGAACCTAGTTCAAATTTAGATCCTGCTTCTAGGAGAGAACTAATAGATATACTTAAAAATTTAGATGTATCAATTATCCTGGTTACCCATGATTTACCAATGGCGTTGGAAATTTGTAATAGAAGTGTAATTTTAAACAACGGTAAAATTACTGCAGATGATGACACTTATAAAATTCTTAAAAACAAAAAAATTATGTCAGATAACAGGTTGGAATTACCTTTTGGATTTGCCCTTCATCATTTAGAAGAGTGAAATTCTGAGGACTTAATATATTCAGCTATGTTATCAATAGCCTCATATGCTTCCTTAATTGGAAAAAAGTGCCATGCATGCCAAAGCTTATCCCATGTTTGAAGTTGTACATTTGTATTCTTATCTCTTAATTTTTTCACAAATTCAATTGCATCATTGTAAAGTAATTCATCGGAACAGACTTGAATTAAAGTATCTGGAAAATTATTAATATCTGCATAAACTGGTGACAGTATTGGGTTAGTAGTGCCATACTCTCCCGCATAAAACTCTCCAACCTCAAACATTCCCTCAATAATTATTGTTACGTCTCTGTTTTTAAGAAATCTTTTGTCTTGAAACCCATCTGACAAATCAAGCCAAGGTGAGAGCAAAACGAGATTGTCAGGTTTGTATACAAACCCATCATCAACCGCAAGACCTGTAGCTAGGCCTCCCCCAGCTGACTCGCCTATCCAAATGGATTGTTCTTCTTTGTGAAGGTTGTCAATAAATTCTATAGCTATCTTTGCATCTTCATGGGCAGCAGGAAAATTATGTTCTGGACTGAGCCTATATTCAAAAAAATAAGTTACTAAATTAGATTTTTGAGAAACGATTGAAACAAAATTTTTATGGGATTTAATACTTCCTGCAAAATAACCTCCGCCATGAAAATAAACACCATACTTTCCAGTCTCAGCATTTTTTGGAGTAAATTTATAAATTTTTACTGGAGAGTCTTCTAGTTCCTCCATTAGAACTTCATCATTAAAAGATAAAATTCTTTCACCTGAATTATTTAGATTTGCTCTTGAATCAATAGCATAATCTAAGCGATCTTGAAAAGTAGGATTTTTTTTCGTTACATCGAACCTAATTCGATCACGAACTTTTCTAAGTTTTAATATGTTTACATATATTGGTGTTCTTATAAATATAGGGAGCTTTGGAATGATCTCAATTGTAAATTTTTCAAGAACTAAAGCTAAAAAACTTGCCATGATTAAATTATACACCTTTAGTTGTGTACAAAAAAAATATATAATAGATTCATGAAAAACGCTACAGGTTCACTAGCTATCTTAGGTTCTGGTGAAACAAGCCCTAACTTAGTTAGTGTACATAGAGAACTTCTCAATGGACTAGATGATTCTGCAGATATTTTTATGATTGATTCACCCTTTGGATTTCAGGAGAATGCTAACCAATTGGTCGAAAAAATTATAGATTTTTACAAAGTTAGTTTAAACGTTGATATGAAATTAGCTACTTACAGAAAAATTGAAGAATTGCATTCAAAATCATTCTTTAAATCAATTCAATTATTAGAAAATGCTTCATTTATTTTTGCTGGACCTGGAAGCCCTAGCTATGCAAGCAAGCTTTGGTACGGTAATGAATTTCAACAAACTTTAAAAAATCATCTTATAAATGGTAACAACAGTTTATTTGCAAGTGCAGCGGCCTCTACTCTCGGAGAGTATACCTTGCCTGTCTACGAAATTTATAAAGTAGGTCAAGACCCTTATTGGGAAAAGGGGTTGAATATTTTAGATGTTTATGGTTTGTCTTGTACGGTAGTTCCTCACTTTAATAATGCAGAGGGTGGAAATCATGATACAAGCTTTAGTTATGTTGGTGAAAATAGAATGAAAACTCTTTTAGATACCTCTTACTCAAACATTCTTGGTATCGATGAACATACTGCGCTAATAATTTCTGGAAAAAAAGAAACATTCAAAGTTGTTGGATTAGGTAATGTAACTGTTTTAAACAATGAAGGAACTCATGTTTTTGAAAAAGATTCTGAAGAAAGTTTGAGTAAATTACAAAAACTTCTGATTTCTGACAAAAAAAGCTCTGTCGAAATAATAGATAGTAAGACAACTGAAGTAAATTCTGCAGATAAAGCTACTTTAAAAGAAATTGCTAATTTAGAAATTCAAATAGAGTCTAATAAAAAAAATAATGAGCGTTTCGAAATGTTAGTTGAAAATCTAATATTACTTAGATCAAAGTTAAGAAATGAAAAAAATTATGAGCTTTCTGATCAAGTTAGAGATATATTAGAATCTTCTGGTTTACAAATAGAAGATTCTGAACAAGGCATTCAATGGAAAGTTACTGAATAGCTTTTGGATAATGCCCCAATAACTTAAACTCTTTAGAGACCTTACTTATTTTTTCCTCAAGCTCAGATTGTTTTCCCAAGTTTTCTAATTCATAATCAATATAAAATTTGTACTCCCAAGGTCTTCCAAGTATTGGTCGTGATTCAAGTTTTGTAAGATTTATGTCAAGTTCATTAAAAATATTCAAAGACTGCAATAACGAACCTGGCTTATCATCAGATATGAGTACTGATGAAACCTTGTTTTTAATTTGTTTTTGATCTAAATCTATATCTCCAATTAAAAGGAATCTTGTATAATTTTCTTCATGATTTGATATATTTTTTTCTAAAATCAAAAATCTTTCATCGCTTTCAAAATGTTCACCGGCTATCGCAGCTGTAGTGATTTCATTTTTTTCTAAAATTTCAAATACACTTCCCGCTGTATCAAAGACTGGAGTGATTCTGAACTTATGCTTTTGTATAAACTTGCTGCACTGCTGTAATGCCTGTGGGTGAGAAATAACATTTGTAATATTTGATATATCTGAACCGACTAAGCCAATTAAACTGTGGTTAATTCTATGTACATATTCAGCAAATATTTTTAAACCACTGTCTATAAGCTCTTCATATGCTTCATTCACAGTACCTGCAATTGAATTTTCAACAGGTAATAACCCAATACCAGAATCAGATTTTACATAAGAAATTAACTCAGTGAATGTCTCAGTTGGATGATATAAATAATCTGGATATTCTTTTTTTAAAAGTTCTTCTGAATATGAGCCAGATGAACCTTGGTAAGCAATTATTTTTTTACTGCTCATTAATATACTCCAGTGCTTCAATATATCCCTGCACACCTCTTCCAATAATTGATTTATTACAAATATCAGAAATTAAGTTTATTTTTCTAAATTGTTCTCTTTGATTTATATCTGAAATATGAACTTCAACTATTTCATTGTTTTGTGAGTAAGTCTGCAAAGCGTCTCTTATTGCAATACTTGTATGTGTGTAAGCACCAGGGTTAATAACAATCCATGTATTTTCATTATTTTCTAGATTTTGTATATAATTTACAATTTCGCCTTCAATATTTGATTGAAAAAAATCAGTTTTGATTTTTAACTTTTTAGCTTCAGAATTTACTAAATTTTTTAACTCATCAAAACTTGTGGAGCCGTATTGTGTAATTTCTCTTATACCTAAAAAATTAAGATTGGGACCATTGATAACGTATATATTTTTAATTTTGAATCACCTCAATCAATTCATCAAAACTTATACTAATTAAATTAGGTTGTGATATATCTGACAATAAAACAATATCTACAGAATCAGATTTACTTTTTTTATCATCTTTTAAAATTTCTAATAAGTAATCGATACTGTTTTCAAATTCATATGATTTCTTAAAATCAAGTTTTTCTATATACGATATATATAAATCAATAACCTCTTGTGGTAATCCAAAATGTTTCTTAGATAGTTCGAGTTCATAAATCATTCCTATAGCGACTGCTTCACCGTGTGATAAATTGAACTTTGAATCTTGCTCAATTAAGTGGCCTATTGTGTGTCCGAAATTTAAATATTTCCTTTTTCCGGTTTCTAGGTAATCTTCTTTTACGATATCTTCTTTGATTTGTATTCCTTTTTTGATTGTCTTAGTATCTATTTTGAAATTTTCTGTAGAAACCAATGTATGAAATATTTCTTTACTTCCAATTAGTCCGTGTTTTACAAGCTCAATTAATCCATCTTTATAATCATTGTCTTTCAATGTGTTGAGAAGTTCAAAACACACAACAACACTCTTTGGCAAATTAAAAGTTCCAATCTGGTTTTTTCCATGAACATTATTAAAACCGTTTTTCCCTCCATGAGATGCATCAACCATAGCTAATAAAGTAGATGGGACTAATGTAAAGGCAACACCCCTTTTATATGTACTTGCAGCAAAAGAGCAGAGATCGAGCATAACCCCACCTCCAATAATTACTACTTCGTCTGATCTATTTAAATTTGATAAAAACATTATTTCCCAAATTTTTTCAATTGTTTCTAAATTCTTTGTTTCTTCAGAAACTTCTAGATAAACATGGCTTGCATTAAAGTTGCTATGTAATTGAAATTGCTCAAGAGCAGAATCCAAAATAATTAAGCTCTCATTTGGTAATTCTTCATTAATATGTTTGATTAATTCTTCGGTGCTGTTTAGATAAATATTTTTAGGCATTTTGAGTTTCCATTATTTCTAATACTTTACTTGTAGTATCTTTTACATTTTCATTGGAAATTTTATATTCCATCATTTCGTATCTTTTTATTCTATTTTTATATCTACTTTCAAGAACTTCTCTATCACACCTCCACCTAATGAAATTAAATCAAATTTGTTTTGATTCGCAAAAAATTCTTTTTCTTCAATTTCTCTAAAAAAAGTCTCCCCTTTTTCTTCAAAAATAGTTTCTATTTGGCCATACTTATTCTCGATATTTTCATCCAAATCAATACACCTATATTTAGTTTGTGTTTTAATGTTATTTAAAATCGTAGTTTTACCAACACCCATAAACCCACATAAATAAAATGAATTATTCATTTTCATATTTCATAGACCATTTTTTATTTGCCAAATTAAAACTATCAAGAGTTATGTCTTTTATTTCATTAACTCTTTTAAGGATTACTTCTTTATTATCTCCACCTGTATTTTCAATCAGGGAATTTAAAAGATCTATAGATACTACACTTTCAAAAATAGGTACAGCTCTAGGAACAGCACAGGTGTCAGACCTTTCATAGGTAGTTTCCGTCTCTTTCTGTGATGCTAGGTCAACGCTCTTTATAGGAGTCAAAGTTGTACTTATAGGTTTTAAATAAGAAGTTATCATAATAGGCTCTCCAGTTGACATGCCTCCCTCAAATCCACCTAAATTATTTGTAATTCGTTCAACATTTTGTTCGTTTAAAACTATTTGATCTTGTACGGAAGTACCAAAATCTTTAGATGACTCTATACCGCTGCCAACCTCAACTGCTTTAACGCTCTGTACAGACATCATTGATGAGGCAAGTTTTGCATCTAGCTTTCTATCAAAATGAACATAGCTACCGCAACCTGCAGGAAAATTTTTTGCAATTAATGTTATAGAGCCACCTAAAGTGTCTTTTTTCTTTCTTGCCTTTAAAATTTCATTTATCATTAATTCACTTGTTTCCTTATCTGGACAGGACACTTCAGATTCATCAACAAGTTTTTTAATTTGACCTATGTCTTCTAAATTAATATTTTCTAACTTTTGCTCACCAATAGATGAAACATAACCAACAACTTCAACTCCAAGTTGATTTAATATTTGATGACAGATAGCTCCAATTGCACATCTAATTGCAGTTTCACGAGCACTTGCTCTTTCAAGTGAAAGCCTTATATCATCATGTTGATACTTAAATGTCCCGACTAAGTCAGCATGTCCTGGACGAGGAACTACGAAAGGTTCTATTTCTTTATCCTTCCAATTTTTCCAGTCTTTATTGATTATCTTTATTGCTATCGGACCACCAGTTGATAAATTATTAATGACACCAGAAGTAATTAAAACCTCATCTTTTTCAATATTCATTCTTCCGCCAGAACCTAAAGATTTTTGCCTTCTTGCTAGAAACTCGTCAATATAATTTTTACTTACTTCAAAATTTGATGGAATGCCTTCTATAATTGCTGTTAATTCTGGTCCATGACTCTCACCAGCAGTCAAATATTTAATTTTCATGATCTATCCTTTCTAAAATTTCCTTGTAAGCTTCGTTAAATTTTATACTTTGTCCTGTCCATATGTTAAACGATGAAATTGCTTGAGCAATTAACATTATTGTTCCATCAATAGATGTTACATTATTAGGAAGTTCACTTGTTAATTTCTTTGATACGCCGTATCCAAAGTTATAGAACAATTCTAATTTTGAGAAATTTAGAAGACTTATTGGAAGTTTTTCGTTTTCATATGGTGGCATTCCAAGTGGTGTAGTATTTATAATGACTTCAATATCACCAGCAATCTCATTAAGATCTGAATAAGTTAAGTCTCCATCCTTTTTATTTCTAGACACTAAGTAAACCTTATTATTTTCTGATAACGTATACTGTGCAGTCTGAGCACTTCCTCCACTGCCAAGAATAAGAACATTTTTGTCATTAATATCAAAATTTAAAAATTCAAAAGTTTGATTAATACCATCCACATCTGTGTTTGATAATGAAACAATATTGTCATCTACTTTTACGGTATTTACAGCTTTAATATTATCAACTGCAAATGACCTCGAAACATTTTTTAAACCTTTAGATAAGTTATAAATGTTTTCTTTATGAGGAATTGTTATGTTATATCCATCAAAATTATTATTTAAACTTTCAAAGATATCTAAAGTAAAATTTTCAATTGGTAATTTTTTATAAGTAACATCAACATTAGAAATCTCAGAGAGAGTTTGATGTATATTTGGAGAAAATGTCTTTATTAATGGCCAACCTATTATCCCTAATCTAATTGTCATAATTTGCTCCAATTTTTTCAAGATCTGAAAAAAAACTAGGGTATGAATCTGAAATACAATCAATGTTATCTGGTTTAATTCCGTCATTAATTGTTAGGTTTGCAATTACACCAGTCATAGCTATTCTGTGGTCCTCAAAAGTTTTAATTTGTCCTGATTTGAGTTTTTGAGGACCGTTAACTTTAAATCCATCAGGGTTAACCTCTATTTCTCCACCAAGAGTTTTAATAAATTTTTCCATAGATTCTATACGGTCTGATTCTTTTAGTCTCAACTCACCTGCACCACTAACAGTAGTTATTCCCTTTGCTTGAGTTGCCAAAAGGGTAAATATTGGAAATTCATCTACCATGTCAGATACGTCTTCTTTACTAACCTTGATAGCAGAGAGATTAGATTTTGAAACATGTATATCTCCTACTGATTCATTATTTTTGACTTCTAAATTTTCGATTGATATTTTTGCGTTCATTCTCTTTAATATCTTGAGGAAACCAATTCTTCTCTCATTAAGTAAAACATCTTTGATGATTAATTTTTTACTTTTCATTAGCCCAAGTGCTATCAAAAAAGCTGCTGAAGAAGGATCTCCAGGAACAAAATAATCCATACTTCTAAGGCTTTGTACAGGCTCTATTGTTATAGAATTACCAAGTCTTACGGTATTTACCCCCATTAAATTTAACATTCGTTCAGTGTGATCTCTTGTTGGCAACTCTTCAGTAACAGTCGTAGGAAATTCATCATGATACAGTGATGCGAGAAGAAATCCACTTTTAACTTGTGCACTTGGTTTCTCTGAATGAATGCTTTCAAATTTATAATCTTTTGGTTCAAAATTAATTGGTAATTTACCATTGGAATCTTTTATATCAGCACCCTTTTCATTGAGCGGCTTAACTACTCTCTTCATTGGGCGTTTGATTAATTGAGAACTACCGGTTAATTCAGTGCTGAAATTTTGTTTTGACAGTAGACCTATAAGAAGCCTTGCGGTTGTACCAGAATTTACTGCATCAAGTGAATCTTTAGGTTGTTTTAAGCCACGTAACCCTACTCCGTGAATCTCAACTTCATTGTTGTTTGTTTCATTTATTTCTACACCTAATTGTCTAAAAATCTGTATCGTAGCTTTAGTATCTCCTGACAATAAAATATTTTTGATTCTTGAAACTCCAGTTGCTAAAGAGCAGAGAATCACTGCACGATGAGAAAGCGATTTGTCACCAATAATACTTAAAGAGCCTTGGATTTTCACTATGTGAGATCTCTTTCTCCAAATTTGTCTGCTAACGCCCTACGCCAATCAACAGTGTCTGACAAATAATCTAACATAATTTTTTCGTCATTAATTTTTTGAATTTTTTCAAGTTCTGATATTAATTTATCTATTAAATCTTTGACATTGTCAACATTTGTTAAGTACATATCAGAAATCATATTTGGTGAAGTCCTGGATAGACGAGTAGCTCCATCAAAACCCCCGGAAGCTAGATTTATCAATTCGTTTAAATCCTGCTCTTTCATTGCAAGCGAAACTAAGGCGGAACTTAGAATATGTGGCAAGTGACTTGTCAAAGAAATTAACTCGTCATGTTTAGATTGATCAATCCATATCTCTTTAGATTCAATAGCTCGTACAAATTCAGAAACTAGTGCTTTACTTTGTTCATCTGTTGATTTTGTTTCACATAGCAAAAATGGTGCACCTTCATACATTTCAGGAGTCGGTACCCACGTACTATTATCAGCAATACCACATAATGGATGTCCACCTATTGAAGGAATCGTAGATGTATCCATTTTTTTACATATAAGCTCTTTTGTACCTCCCAGGTCAACAATAGCTTTTGTTTTCAGAGATAATTGAGAATCAAAATAGTTGATAATTTCATTTATAGGTGTAGCAAGAACGGTAAGATCATAATCTATTGATTCTTTATGATCCAAAGAAATAGCACCAAGATCTTTTGCGCGTCCTACATTTTTTTCTGAAATATCAGATCCACTAACTTTAATGCCACTATTAACCAACTTGATTCCCAAATTAGTTCCCATTAAACCAAGACCAATAATATGAACTTTTTTTAGCATTAAAGTGACCTTCCAACCGCCTTTGCGACAATCGATGCTTTGCTTATCAAAGTTTCTAATTCGCTAGGTAGTAATGCTTGTGGACCATCACATAAAGCTTCATCCGGCCTTGGGTGAATTTCAATTAATAATCCATCTGCCCCGGCAGCTATAGCTGCTAACGCAACTGGTTCAACTAAAGTATTGTCTCCTGTCGCGTGACTAGGATCAGCAATTACAGGTAAATGACTGTTCTGCTTCAAAAAAGGAATAGCATTTATATCAAATGTATTCCTTGTGGCTGTCTCGTATGTTCTAATCCCTCTTTCACATAACATAACATTCTCATTTCCTCTGGATAAGATGTATTCACTTGCAAGTAATAACTCATCCAATGTTGCAGACATTCCTCGTTTTAACAAAACAGGCAACTCTGATTCACCAACAGCTTCGAGGAGTTTAAAATTTTGCATGTTTCTTGCACCAATTTGTAGAACGTCTACATATTTTTCCATCATTGATAAATGTTGAGCATCCATAATTTCACTAAAAAGAGGTAATGAAGTAATTTCGGAGGCCTCCTTTAGCATTTTTAATCCATCTTCACCCAATCCCTGGAAACTATATGGTGAAGTTCTTGGTTTAAATGCACCACCTCTCAAACCATTTGATCCTGCATCCTTTGCAGCCATTGCAGTTTCAATTGTTTGTTCCTGTGTCTCTGCACTATCTGGACCAGCAATAATTGCGATTTCATCACCACCAATAGTTAAATTTTTTATTTGAATTATGGAATTTTCCTTTTTATAGTTTTTGCTTGCAAGTTTATATGGTTTTCCTACTGGAATAACTCGACTTACATTTGGTAAAAGCTTCATAACTGCTCTATGATCGTCATTTACTTTTCCACTAACAGCAACAACACTTCTTTCAACACCGTTAATAACTAGTGGTTCGTGTCCTTGCTGTATTGCTTTTTCTTTAACTTTCTCAATATCTTCATCTGTATGAGACTGCTTCATTACTACTATCAATTTTTTCCTCCTCAAAATAAAAAAATCGGGCTTTTGCCCGATTTCACACAACGTACTTTAGGGCAACCTATATGTGCTCTCTAAAGTAAAAGTATGTGTTATTTAATTTCATTAACAAGTATGTTAGCAGAGTATTTTTCTTTGCAAATAAATTTTTATCTGTCGGGTCTCAATTTTTTAGCATCATCTAAATAAACATGATTAACTTCTATTAAATCTTTATTTAGATAGATTAATAAGCGAATACATCCTGAAAGATCACCATCTATATTTGGTGCAAGAGTGTCTATAGCGGCAACAGATGTCATTTCAAGCTCTCGAAATGCTTTTGCAGGAAAAGCTTCAGAAATGTCCGAAGTTACTGTAAAAATAGCAAATTCAATGTCATTTTCAGTTATTGCATTCTTAATTAGAATTTCGTTAATTAGTTTTTTTGAAGAGGAAATAATGCTTTCCTCATTATTTTCAACAACTGCAATTGCTCCACGTATGCTTTTCATAATATTTGTTTACTATATAAAAAGAGTGGACTGATGTCCACTCTTTTTTAAATCTTAGATGTAAATTAATTACATCATACCTTCCATGCCGCCCATTCCGCCTGGAGGCATTGGTGGTTCATCTTCTGGCTCTTCTGCAACTAATGCTTCGGTAGTTAATACCAATGAAGCTATTGAAGTTGCATTTTGAACAGTTGATCTTGTTACTTTTGCAGGATCAATTACACCCTCTTTAACCAGATCAGTAGTTTCACCAGTTGCTGCATTAAGTCCGACATTACCTTTTTCAGACTTAACTTTTTCAACCATTACGCCACCTTCGTAACCAGCGTTTACTGCTATTTGTCTTAACGGAGCTTCAAGAGCTTTTTGAACAATGTTTCTTCCAACTATCTCTCCCTCTGTTCCGCCAGATATTTTTTCTACTGACTCTTGTGCTCTTATTAACGTCACACCTCCACCAGCAACTATTCCTTCTTCTACAGCAGCTCGGGTAGCAGCTAAAGCATCTTCAATTCTCATCTTTTTCTCTTTAAGCTCAACTTCAGTTGCAGCACCAACTTTAACAACAGCCACTCCGCCTGATAATTTAGCTAATCTTTCTTGAAGTTTTTCTTTATCCCAGTCAGAGTCTGATTCATCAATTTCAGCTTGTATCTGCTTAACTCTTCCATCGACATCGGCTTTCTTACCTTTTCCATCAACAATTGTTGTAGCGTCTTTTTTCACAACAACTCTTGCAGCTTCCCCAAGCATATCTACAGTTGTGTTTTCAGTCTTTAAACCAAGTTCCTCTGAAATGACTTCTCCACCAGTCAAAATAGCAATATCTTGCAACATTGCTTTTCTTCTTTCACCAAATCCAGGAGCTTTAACTGCAACAGAGGTAAATGTTCCTCTAAGTTTATTAACTACTAGAGTCGCAAGTGCTTCACCTTCAACATCTTCAGCAAGAATTAAAAGTGGTTTTCCTGAGTTCATTACTTTTTCAAGTAATGGCAGTAAATCATTTACAGCAGTGATTTTTGAATTTACGATCAAGATATATGGATTTTCTAAAACAGCTTCTTGCCTATCAGCATCTGTAACAAAATAAGGAGATATAAATCCTTTATCAAACTGCATTCCATCTGTGAATTCAAGTTCCATACCAAAAGTCTGTCCTTCTTCAACAGTGATAACACCATCTTTACCAACTTTATCCATGGCTTCAGCAATTGTTTCACCAATTTCAGTGTCAGCTGCAGAAATTGATGCTACTTGAGCGATTTCATCTTTTCCACCTATTGACTTTGAAAATCCTGCAATGAAGTCTGTAACAGCTTTTGATGCCTCAAGCATGCCTCTTTTGACTTCCATAGGATTTACACCTGTTGCAACAGCTTTCATGCCTTCATTTACCATTGCTTGAGCAAGTACTGTAGCAGTTGTTGTACCATCACCAGCTACATCATTTGTTTTAGATGCAACTTCTTTTGCTAACTGAGCACCCATGTTTTCATATGGGTCTTCTAGGTCAACTTCTTTTGCAATTGTTACTCCATCGTTTGTGATTGTTGGAGCACCCCATTTTTTTTCTAAAACTACGTTTCTACCTTTTGGACCGAGTGTTACTTTTACAACATCAGCTAGTTTATTCACACCAGCTTCAAGTCCTTTTCTTGCTACTTCATTAAAAACTAATGTCTTTTTAGCCATGAACTTCTCCTCTTACTTACTTACTTTTGCAAGAATATCTCTACTTGAAAGAATAAGATACTCTGTGCCTTCAACTTTAATTTCTGTACCACCATATTTTGAGTAAACGACTTTGTCGCCTTTTTCAACATCTGGTTTAATTTTTTCGCCACTATCATTTGGCTCTCCTGGACCAACTGCTACTACTTCACCCTCTTGTGGTTTTTCTTTCGCAGTATCAGGTATATAGATCCCTGATGGGGTCTTACTGTCTTCTTCTGACAAAGGTTTTACAACAACTCTGTCTCCTAGTGGTTGAAGATTCATATATATTTACCTCCTAAATAAATATCCACATTGTGAATTTAATACTGTCTTGTTTATATATGTAAATAAATTATTTAAAAAATTAAGTAATTATTGAGCTTAAACGGACATCATCAATATTTATGTCGTTTGTTATTAAATTATTTTGAGCAGCTACACAAATCATTGCAGCATTATCAGTGGATAATTTTGGTGTTGGTAAGTAAATATTAAGGTCATTATTTTCTGCAAAAATATTCATTTTTTCTCTGAGTCTTGAATTAGCCATCACTCCACCACCACCAGAAATATTTTTAACACCCGTTTCATTAACTGCTTTGACAAAATTTGATAATAATGAATCAACAATAGCCTCTTGATAAGATGCAGCAAAGTCAGCTTTTGTTACTTTGTCATTTGGATCTAGATTGTTCAAAAAATTTGTTGCGGCAGTTTTTAAGCCTGAAAATGAATAGTTATACTCATGCTTTGTTTTTGGTCGGGGAAGCTCTATTTTGTTTGGATCTCCACCTTCACCTATTTTTTGAATAGCAGGACCTCCTGGAAAACCGAATCCACAAAACCTAGATAATTTATCAAAGGCTTCACCCGCTGCATCATCTATCGTTGTACCTAATAATTGGTAATTACCCCACTCTTCAACTAGTACAATTTGTGTATGGCCACCTGAAACTAAAAGTGTCATAAATGGTGGTTTCATTGTTCTATTTTCAATTAATGGTGCTGCCAAATGTCCTACCATATGGTCAACAGTTAGAAATGGTTTATCTATGGACCAAGCTACTGACTTAGCAAAATTATATCCTACTACAAGACTTCCAACGAGACCGGGGCCATCTGTAGTTGAAACTATATCAATATCTGAAATTTGTAAATTTGCACTATTTAATGACGCGTGGAATATATTTCTTATCATTTCAGCATGTGCTCTTGATGCAACTTCAGGAACTACTCCTCCAAATTTTTCATGTATATCTACTTGTGATGAAATTGTATTTACTAACAATTCGTCACCTTTTAATATCGCAATAGCTGTTTCATCACATGATGTTTCAAATCCAAGAATTATTTGGTCATCAAGCATAAATTTTCTCCAAGTGAAATAAGTTAGCATCTTCATTTACATAATAATTTTTTCTAACACCATACTGTTTGAATCCAAAAGACTTATACAAACTCATAGCTATATCATTCGACTGCCTGACTTCCAATAATATTTTGTTAAAATCAGATACCTCAAAATAAGAAATTAGTTCCTGAGTAAGTTTTTTTGCAATTGAATTATTTCTATGACTTTCCAAAACTCCAATTCCTAAAATATGAATATCAAAAAACGTTTTTTGAATTGCAAGATATCCAACAATTTGATTGTCTTGTTCAAAAACCCAATATACAAACTCTCCATTATTAATTTTGTTGTTAATCAAAACACTATCCCAAGCAGTCTCAAATAAACTTTTTTCTAATTTTGCTAACTTATCTGCTAATTCAATTGTTGATCTTTCAATTTTCTTAATCATGGAAGTTAACCTTACCTTCTAAACTTTTTGTTGAAAAGGATACGTCAGGTTCTCGCATATATTCAAGCCTGACTTCGTTAAAATTTGGAAAATCATTATTTTTAAATAATTCTTTTCCAATATTAAAAATATTTTCAGACGAGACATGTTCTGGAGACCCAAATTTAATATATGAATTTTCACCGAATAAATTTTCATTTAAACTGTGCCAATCACCTACTACAAGTTTTTTATCATTATCTTCTTCTAATTTAATCTTTAGGTTTTCAGCATTTAGAACCTCTGGTTCAGAATCTCTCACAACTCCACCCGGTACTGGCTTATATAAACAAAAAGCGTATTCCTCTCTCTTAATGTCAATAATTGTACAAATTTTTCTATGACCAGTGTGTGCTGCAAAAGCTAACGCGTCTAGTCCATTTACAGGTACTAATGGGATTCCTAGGCTGCCACATACTCCCTGTGCTACTGCTAAACCAATTCTTAGGCTTGTGTAATAACCAGGACCAATATCAAGATACACTACACTAATGTCGGACTTTTCTATTCTCGACTTCTTTGTTATTTCGTCGATTGATTTCATCAATAAATTCGTAGTACCATTTTCTGATAAAACTGAGCTGGTAGAAATCAACTTATCATCATGAATGGCTACAGAAATATATTTGCCTGAAGTTGATATGGATAAGCTATACATTTATAAAAATCTCTCTAGTGTGTTGATCGACTATGTTAATTTCAATCAAATCCATTATAGGAATATTTGCTTCAGCCATTAAATTTGCCCACTCAATTACTACTAGAGTATTTTCTTCATTTAATGGTAAATCTAAATCAATAAACTCGGACCAACTACCAAGGCGATACAAATCTACATGGAATATTTTAATTTCGCCAACTTCATAATTTTTGACAATATTAAAAGTTGGAGAAGTAACAACATCATTACATCCAAAGAATTTTATAATTTTTTTTGCAATAGTAGTTTTACCCGCTCCTAGAGGACCTGACAATCCAATTATTTTTGGAAGAATTAAACTTTTTAAATAACTGTCAAGAAAGCTATCTAAATCATCTTCTTTAATTAAATTACTCAACTTCAAATCTTTCAAGTCTTTTAGACATATTAGTCAAAATTTCCCACTCAATTGTTTTATTCCACTGAGCTATGTCAGAAACAGAAATATTCAACTTACCATCCATAGAATTACCTAAAACAGTTACTTCATCATCAATTTGAACATTTACATCTGTAACATCAAATAATATTTGATCCATTGTGACCCGGCCAATTAAATTACAAAATTGATTACTTACAATGACTTTTCCATCAGGAAATGAATTCCAAGGATACCCATCACCATATCCAATAGGTGCAGTCGCAATAATTGAGTCTCTGGATAGTCTTTGAGCTTTTCCATAAGAAACTGCCTCACCTTTTTTTCTTACTTGTAAATTAGAAATTCTTGTCTTGATTTCCATAGTTGGTATCAGTTCGTTTTCATTTTCAACTGCTGTAATTTGAACACCATATGCAGCAATCCCAACTCTTGCCATATTAAAAGAATTATCTAGTTTGTATAAAGTTGATGCTGAGTTATCTACATGTAAAAGCATGTTGGTTGAATCTATATCTGAAATAGTCTTTTCAAATAATTCAATTGATTTTTTAGTCTCGGTTTCATCAGTATCCGCCATAGGAAAGTGAGTACATATTCCTATAAGATTTAAATCTGAGTCAACTATTTCTTTATATAAGTCATAAAACTTTTCTGGAGAACATCCTAATCTGTGCATTCCAGTATCAATTTTGAGATGAACGCTATATTCATCTCCTGTCTCAATCAAAGTATCAATAAAGCTCTCGTTGTATACAGTAAGATCAATATCATTTTCCTTTATATTTTCTAACTGACTTTTTGATGGTTCAGCAAGTAATAATACCCTTGATTCTTCATATACTTTTTTAACTTGTATTCCTTCGTCAACAGAAGCAACAGCAAACCATTTAATACCAGATTCTTTTGCATTTTTTACGGCCCACTCCAGACCATGGCCATAGGCATTTGCTTTGACAACTAAACAAAGCTCTTTTCTAGATAAATTTTTAAGAACTTCTAAATTATGAAGAAAACTTTTTTTATTTAGGTATATATACCCTCTATCCATTTTTATTTTCTATTCTGAATCCTTTTCGCCTTTTGGTTTTCGTGAACCAAGCGCTGCTCCAATTGCAACTCCTACAGCTATCCATGTTGGTTCATTTGTAGCAGCATACATTCCAGCTCCTATTGCTGTGCAAACTCCAATCCAACTTCCAACGTTGTTTGAATTATTTGATTTATTATTCATTTTTATTCCACTGTCACAGATTTAGCTAAATTTCTTGGCTGATCAATTGACTCACCATTTAGGTTAGCAACATGATAAGCAATGAACTGGAGTGGAATTATAGATATAACTGTAGTTAGGATTTCATTACTATCTGGAAGAGTGACATATTCGTCAGATATATTTTCTAATTTTTCTGATTGATTATCACCAATTGCTATGACATAAGCTCCTCTAGCAATAACCTCTTGTACGTTACTAGTTGTTTTGTCTAATAAGTGATTTTGACTAGCAGTTACAATTATTGGAGTTCCGTCTTCAATTAAAGCTAAAGTACCGTGTTTTAGTTCTCCAGCTGCTAACGCTTCTGCATGTAAGTAGGAAATTTCTTTTAATTTTAAAGCACCTTCTGCTGCAAGTGCATAATCTAGCCCTCTCCCAATAAAATAAATATCATTCTTTTTATAAATTTTTTCAGATATATCTTTTATTTGTTTTTCACAATCCATAGTCTCTTCAATCAATTTTGGTAGTTCAGCAATCTCATCAAAAGAAACATCTAATTTATTTTGAGAGTCCCAATGTTTAGCTAACAGTAATTGTCCAACTAACATTCCAAGATAAGCTTTAGTTGAAGCTACGCCTATTTCTGGGCCAACGTGTAAGTAAAAAACGCTGTCAGCCATTCTTGCTAACGAGCTGCCCACAACATTCACTAAAGCAAGCACATGGGCACCATTTTCCTTTAAAAGCTCTGTCGCAGCAATTGTGTCCATAGTCTCACCAGATTGTGAAATTACAATGCCTAAATCGTTTTCTCCAACTATTGGTTCTCTATATCTAAATTCTGAAGCAAGTTCGACACTGACTGGAACTCCTAAAACTTTTTCAAATAGGTCTTTTCCGAATAAACCAGCATGGTAAGCAGTACCGCATGCAACTATCCAAATTTTTTCATACTTTGATGCTTCATCTTGCTTAATTGGAATTTCTTTAGAAGTTGTTTCAAGTCTTCCAGAAATGGTTCGTTCTATTACTTCTGACTGTTCAAGTATTTCTTTATACATAAAGTGGTCATACCCTAGCTTTTCAGCTTCGGAGACCTCCCAGTCTATTTCTTGAATTTCTCTTTCAATCTCGTTCAATTCTGAATCAAACAACTTATATTGACCATTTTTAATTTCTACAAAATCTCCATTTTCCAAAAAAATCATTTTATTTGTGTGTTCTAAAATAGCTGCTGAATCAGATGCTAGAAATACTTCGTTTTCTCCAACACCTAAGACAAGAGGGCTCATTAAACGGCCTGCAACAATTGTTCCTTCTTCTTTTGTAGTAGTTACAACAAGAGCGTATGTTCCTTCTAAAGTTTTTGCTACATCAGTTACAGTTTTCAACAATTGACCATTCCATTTTCTACTTAATTCAACTGCAACAACCTCTGTGTCAGTATCAGATTTAAATTCAAAACCTTCTTCTAAAAGATCTTTCTTAATTTCTGCATAGTTCTCGATTATTCCATTATGAATGATTGCAAATTCTTCACTATTGTCAGAATGTGGATGAGCATTAACATCATTTGGAACTCCATGAGTTGCCCATCTTGTATGACCAATACCTATATTGCCTTTAATATTGCTATCTTTTAAATGATTTTTTAAAACGTCGAGTTTACCTTCTTTTTTTTCAACAGTAATTTTGTTACCATCAGAAATTGCAATTCCAGCTGAATCGTATCCTCGATACTCTAAACGTGATAAACCATTAATTAGAATTGGCAATGGTTCTTTTGGGCCTGAATACCCGACTATTCCACACATTATATCTCCATTCCAACGAGCAGGTTAAAATAAAGACTGCTGTAAATTGTCTCTGTTCACAGATTTCTCTATGTTTTTAAACAATTTATTACGACTGCAGAGCCGAGTATGCATCCGCCGAATGTTTCGATAACATACTTCCTCGTCACCTTTTTCAAGGCCTGGCGCTAATTGCTCGTTATTACAATTATAAGAAACTTATTTAAGTTTGTAAGAAGTTTTTAATTTTGTTGACTAAATTTTCACTGAATTTCTCAACAGATTCTTCCTCGCTAGCCTCGACAAGCACTCTAAGAAGCGGTTCTGTGCCAGAATTTCTTATTAAGTACCTACCATCTAAATTTTCTTTCTCTGACAATACCCTTGCAATTTTATCTAATTCTTCTAGTTGCTTTATATCTGGCATACTGTTTAGTTCTATATTGATTAGTTTTTGCGGATATTCTTTAATATTGTCCTCACGAAATTGAGATAAAGTAGTTTTAAAAAATGATAAAGCTTTTAAAGAATATATTAAAGTAAGTAGACCATCACCTACTGGAAGCTTGTCTGAAATTATAATATGTCCAGATTGCTCACCGCCAATAGAAGCGTTGCTTTCTAACATTGCTTCGGCAACATACTTATCTCCAACAGCTGTTTCTATATTTTTAAAATTATTTTTTTCCATTGCAGTTTTAAATCCAAAATTAGACATAACAGTTGAAACAACAACATCATTGTTAAGTTGATTGGTGGAGGATAAATATTTTGCAATTAATAATATCAAGACATCTCCATTACAAGTAATACCGTTTTCATCAACCATAATGAGCCTGTCTGCATCTCCATCAAATGCAGCACCAATCTCTCCTTTTTTTAGATTTTTTATTAAATTTTCTGTATGCGTAGCTCCACTGGCTAAATTAATGTTTTCTCCATTAGGCTCGTTTGCAATCATTTTAAATTTAGAGTCATTATCTTTTAATAACTCATCAATTATTTTGTAAGCAGAACCATTTGCACTATCAATAAGTAAATCAAAGTTTGTTAAATCAAAATCAAGAATCTGATTAAGAAATTCAAAATAAACTTTAAATCCCTCTTCAGATTCTTTATAACTAGTGTGTGCACTTGGTAAAGAAATATTTTCAATGTTTGCTTCAATTTCAATTTCAATTTCATCTTGAAGCTTCGAACCATTCTCATCAATTAATTTAATACCGTTATACTCGCTTGGATTATGTGAAGCTGAAATTATGATACCTAGATTATGTCCAAAAGTTTCAAGCAATACTGGCATAGATCCTGAAGGTAATATTCCATAATTAATTACTTCAATATTTTCTGAAAATCCTTCACATATCCAATCTAAAATTTCTAAGGAAGAATCACGGGTATCTAAAATTACGGCAACAGAAGTTGGTTTTAAGATATCCTCAACAGAACAAGTAACATTAGAAACTATTTCCTTGGTTAAATTTTTATTTGGAATACCTCGGATTCCATCGGTACCGAAATATTTCTTCAATTTGTTTTTTATCTCTTAGTAAACTGTTCAGCTCTTCTAGCTTTTTTAAGACCGTATTTCTTTCGTTCAACCTTACGAGCATCTCGTGTAAGAAGTCCTGCCTTCTTTAGCTTCGGCCTTAGTTCAGGATCCATTTTGATTAATGCTCTGGATATTCCAAGAGCTACAGCATCTGATTGAGCAGAAAGTCCACTTCCGTTTACATTAACGACCATATCAAATTTACCTTCAAGAGAAACGACCTTAAAGGGTTTTTCTATTGTCATTTTCATTGATGGGCTTGGAAAATATTGTTCTAGATCTTTTCCATTGAATGTAAACTTACCATTTCCTTCAGTAATAGTTACTCTTGCTACAGAAGATTTTCTTCTTCCTGTTCCATAAAAATTATCAGGCATTTTCTTCAACTTTCTTAATATTAAAAACTAATTCTTTTGGATTTTGACTTTGGTGTGGGTGGTTTGCATCTGGATAAATATGCAACTTTTTTAATACTGCTCTTCCAAGTCGATTTTTTGGAAGCATGCCCCAAACTGCCCTTTCAATTATTTTTTCAGGCTTTCTTTGTCTTAATGAATTAAAACTTTCGGACTTAATTCCTCCAGGATAACCAGAGTGAGAATGATACATTTTTTGTTCAGGTTTTTTTGAAGTAATTGCAATCTTTCCTGCATTTATCACAACAACATGATCACCGACATCTAAATGAGGAGCATACTGTGGTTTGTGCTTACCACGTAATATTTGAGCTAATTCACTTGCTAAGCGACCAATAGGTAGTCCGGATGCATCAACTAAGTGCCATTCACGCTCAGAAGCCTCTATGCCATTAAATGTTGTTTTAGTATTCATTTATCAATCTTTTTGAATTGTAACGAACTACTAGTATAAAGTGCATTTATATTTATGAAAACTAGTATTTAACATTCCAAAGGACTAAGCCATTTGGAGGAGCTATGAAGTTTAGCCTTTCTTCTTTAGGGTTAAGAAGATTTTTAGAAACTTCGTCATACGTGACTTTATCCTCACAATAAGCTATTTGAACACCAACTAAATTACGCACCATGTTTCTCAAAAAAGAGTTACCAGTAATTGTATACTCAAAATAATCACGCTTTTTTACCCAGTTGCTCTTGTATATTTGTCTATTTGGGTTTTTATTTACATCATATTTTGAAAAAGAAGAAAAATTATGTTCACCTACAAACAACTCTGCTACATAGTTTAGTTTTTTTAAATCTAATTTCTTTGGATAAATATATGATTGACTGCTTAGATAAGGATATTGCTGGTTTATATCTGACACAAAATATTTATAAGTTCTCTCAAATGCGTCATACCTAGCGTGAAAGCTATCTTTTACTGTCTTAAAAGAGTTTATAGAGATTTTGGAACCTAAAATTTTATTTAAAGAATTTATTGTTTTGTAATTTATAGCTAATTCTGTTTTTATATTTATAACTTGAGCTTTAGCATGAACCCCTGAATCTGTTCTGCCAGAGTAATTCAATTCATAATCTTCAGTAAATATTTCTAGTGCTTTTTGGAATTCTCCTTGTACAGTTGTTTTATTTTTTTGGATTTGAAAACCGTGGAAATTAGTTCCATCATAGGAAATAATTAACTTGTAGTTTTTCATTAAACAAAAATACGAATTGGATCAGAAAAAAATATTAAAATAGCTAAAAATGTTACAGAGGCAATACTTGATGTTCTTTTGTCAAGTAGGAAGGCCGTTGCAAGTGCTTTTGTTAATACAAAATACATCCAACCAAATATTAATAAAGTCAAAAGTTGAAATATATTTTGCGGAATTGAAATGTAATTATTAACAAAAATAATTATTCCAAAAATACCAAGAATCCCATGGGTGTAACCTGTAAAAATTAATAGGTTAGTAATTTCAATTATCGTATTAAATGCCCTTGTTAATAAAAACCATGAAGCCAGAGTTGCAAACAACCAAGCAAAAACACCATCTACTAATCCGTAAAAAACAATATCGCTAATGTTGGTTGAGCTTGCATTCAGGATAAATGGAATATAAATACTTAGAAGGCTTACCAACACTACTATAAGGGAATTTCCAGACTCATATCTATCATTACTGAATCTGATAAACACATCTTGATTTAATCTAATGAATTTTTGAAATTGTGACCAGATATCTTTTAAAGAATTCAAATTTAAACTAGTTCTAATACAGCTAGCTCTGTGCCATCACCTTGTCTATATGTAGTTCTTGTAATCCTAGTATATCCACCATTTCTGTCTTCATACTTTGGACCAATTTCATCAAAAAGTTTTGCAACAACAGATTTGTTTTGAATCATTTTTAACACTTGTCTTCTATCATGAAGAGTACCGCTTTTTGCTTTTGTAATTACTTTTTCTGCATAAGGCTTAACAGTTTTAGCTTTTGTAACTGTTGTTTCAATTTTTTCGTGTTCAATTAAAGCACTGATCAAATTACTAATAATTTGATCCTCATGTGAAGAAGAACCTCCAAGCCTTTTACCTTTAGTAGGTTTAGGCATCAGCCATATCTCCTGAGTCTAGGTCAGAACTTGTTGGAAGACTTAGTCCAAGCTCGTCAAGCTTTGCAACCAACTCGTCCAAACTTTTTTGTCCAAAGTTTGTTAAATTTAGCAAATCATCTTCTGTATATTCAAGAATTTGTCCAACTGTAGTTATATTTTCTCTACCAAGACAATTTCTTGGTCTTTCAGATAAATCTAATGCATCAACAGATAATGAAAGATCTGGAGAACTTCCTTCAGAAATTGTTAATTCTCCTAGTTCTAGTCCAACTCCTTCATCAATATCTGCAAAAAGCTTCCATAATTCACCAAGAGTTTTTCCTACTGATGAAATTGCTTCGCTTGGCTCAATTGAACCATCAGTTTCAACATCTAAAGTTAACTTATCATAGTCAGTTACTTGACCAACCTGTGTAGGTGAAACAGCATAGCTTACTTTTACAATTGGAGAAAAAATAGAATCAATTGGTATAAAATTTGAGTCACTTGTTTTATTTTTATCAGCCAATCTGTATCCTACTCCGTGTGCTATTGAAACTTCCATATCAAGGGTAGAACTGTCTGACAATGTACATACTTTCAAATCAGTATTTACAACTTCGACTCCAGCAGGACATTGGATTTGTGCTGCAAGAACATCTCCTGGGCCTTTGGCCTTAACAGTAAGTGTATGATTTTCTTGATCATCAACCTTTAGTACAAGTCTTTTTAAATTTAGAAGTAAGTCTAAAACATCTTCTACAACTCCCGGAATTGATGTAAATTCATGATTTACTCCATCAATTTTGATTCCAGTTACAGCTACTCCTGGAACTCTAGAAAGTAGCGCCCTTCTCATTGTGTTGCCTAAAGTAAGACCAAATCCTGGTTCTAATGGTTCGATTACAAACTGTGTTCTGTTTTTACCAAGCTCTTCTTGGGTAATTTCTGGTCTTTGTAGCATTAACATTTTATTTCTCCTCTCAAATGTTTACTTCGAATAAAGCTCTACTATTAACTGTTCTTCAATCTGCGAACTTGCATCACCCCTAGAAGGTTCAGCATTAATTTTTACAGATTTCTTTTTATTATCTACATCTAACCAGCTAGGTATTACATTGTCCTGTCCAGTATCAATAGTATGTTGGATAATAATTAAATCTTTGCTTGCATCTTTAATCTCAATCACATCCCCTGGTTTTACCTTATGTGATGGAACATCTACAAATTTACCATTTAGCTTAAAGTGCCTATGAGAAACTAACTGCCTTGCTTGAGGCCTGGTTGAAGCGAATCCAGCTCTGTAAATAACATTATCTAATCTTGATTCAAGAAGTATAAGGAGGTTTTCACCAGTGATACCAGGCATTCTTGTAGCCTCTTTATAATAATTTCTAAATTGTTTTTCAAGAACACCATACATATATCGTACTTTTTGTTTTTCTTTTAACTGAGTTCCATAATCTGTTTCTCTAACTCTTTTTCGACCATTCTCACCTGGTGGATATGGCCTATCCTGAAGCGCTTTATCACCTTTTCTGTTCTCAAAAACATTAAAGCCTATTCTTCTTGAAACTCTTACTCGGGGTCCTGTATACCTTGCCATTATCCTCTTCTTCTCTTCTTGGGTCTGCAGCCATTATGAGGCGTTGGGGTTATGTCTTTGATTGTTCCAACATCCATACCCATGTTTTGTAAAGTTCTTACAGCGGTTTCTCTACCTGCGCCTGTACCACTAATTATTATGTCTAACTTTTGAACTCCGTACTCAGTAGCTCTTCTAACAGCTTCCTCAGCTGCTACTTGTGCAGCATAAGGAGTAGACTTTCTAGAACCCTTAAAGCCAACAGAGCCACCAGATGTCCAAACTATAGTTTCACCGGACGGGTTTGATATATTTATAATCGTATTATTAAAACTAGCTTTTATATGTGCTACTCCAGCAGGTACGTTTTTTTTGACTTTCTTTTTAGTTTTTTGATCAGCCATTATTTCAATGCCTTCTTCTTACCAGCTATAGCAAATCTAGGACCTTTTCTTGTCCTTGCATTTGTATGGGTTCTTTGACCTCTAACAGGGAGTCCTTTTCTGTGTCTTAAACCTTGGTAAGTACCGATTTCAGTTTTTCTTCTAATATTTTGTGATACATCTCTTCTAAGGTCACCCTCTACTCTGAAATTTGCCTCAATGTACTTTCTAATTTGTGCAACTTCATCGTTTGTAAGATTGCTGACACGTGTACTTGGATCAATGTTGAGGTCTGTGCAAATATCATCTGCTCTTTTTGCTCCGATACCATGTATATAACGCAGTGATGCAATAACCCTTTTTTCTCTTGGAATGTCAATACCTGAAATACGCGCCATTAAAACTTAACCTTGCCTCTGCTTGTGACGAGGATTTCTTTTGTTTATTACGTAAAGCTTGCCTTTTCTTCTAACGATTTGATCGTTAGGGCCTCTCTTTTTAACGCTTGATTTAACTTTCATTTATGTCTCCAAATAATCCTACCTCTTGTGGGATCATATGGTGAAACTTCCATTTCAACAGTATCCCCAGGTAAAATTCTTATGTACCTCATTCTCATTTTTCCAGACACATGAGCTAAAATTTCTGCACCGCTTTCAAGTTGTACCTTAAAAGAGGCGTTTGGCAGAGTTTCCATAACTGTTCCTTGAACTTTAATTATGTTTTTTTCTTTTTCTACCAAAATTAGCCTTGATTATGTGACCGATTAACTAGATTAGTGCGATTTGAAACTATTACAAACACAAAATTAAAATAAGTTTTCTGTAAAAACACGTGTTCCTTCCTCTGTTAATCCTATTGTATGCTCCCAATGGGCTGAATTTTGGCCATCTATTGTCTTAACTGTCCATCCGTCTTCATCTACCATCGTTTCTTCAGACCCTAAGTTAAACATAGGTTCGATACAAATAGCCATTCCTGTTTTTAACTCAAAGCCTGTATTTTTTTTACCATAATGAGGTACTTGTGGTTCTTCATGCATTTCTTGACCAATGCCGTGTCCAACATAGTTTTTTACATTACCAAGGTTTTTACGTGTTGCTATTTTGTCAATTTTATATCCAATTGTTCCTAATTTTTGCCCGTCTTCGACTAGTTTTACTGCTTCGTTTAACGCGTGCTTGGTGGTTTCAATTAGAAACTTATCTTCACTTGAGATTTCACCAACACCATAAGTAAATGCAGCATCAGCATGAAAACCTTCAAATGATACTCCAACATCTATAGAAATTAAGTCACCTTCCTGTATGATTCTATCGTTAGGTATTCCATGAACTATTGCGTCATTTGGCGAAGCACAAATGTAAGCAGGATAAGGATCGTGTCCAGGGGGTGTATAACCAAAAAAACTTGATTGAACATTTGAATTTTCTATAATATTTTTAGCAATACCATCAAGGTCTTTGAGAGTCATTCCAGGTTTAGTTGAATTGTAAATTTCGTAATGTATATTTGAAACAACTTTACCTGCTTTTGCCATCTTCTCAAAATCTTCAGAAGTTTTATACGTAAGCATTAACTATTCAAATTCTTTCAGTATTAAGTTGTAAATATTTTCAACTTCACCAACAGCATTTATCTTTGAAACTAAATTTCTTTGTTCATAGTATTCAATTAAAGGAGCTGTATCATTTTCATAAACTTCAAGCCTGACACTTACAGATTTTTCTGTATCATCACTCCTGCCACTAGTTTCACCTCTATTTAAAATTCTTTTTATTAGCTCATCTCGGTCAGCTTCAAAAACGATAACTTTAGAAATTTTAAATTCTTCACTGATTTTATCTAGACTTTCTGCTTGAGCAATTGTTCTAGGAAACCCATCTAGTATTGCTCCGTTAACACAATCATTAGAAAGAAGCCTTTCTTGCAACATTTCAATAACCAAAGAATCTGGAACAAGTTTGCCTTCGTCAAGTAGAGTTTTTGCAATCTTGCCAAGCTCTGTTTCGTTGCTTACATGCTCACGAAGCATGTCGCCTGTTGATATGTGAGCAAGATTTTTTTCTTTAGCTATTGTTACTGCTTGAGTCCCTTTTCCAGCACCGGGTGGTCCTAGAAAGATTACTAAATTGCTCAATCAATGAATCCTTCATAATTTCGCATACTTAATTGGCTCTCAATTTGCTTCATAGTTTCCAAAGCTACACCAACTGTAATAAGAATTGAAATACCACTAAATCCAAGAGGTATGTCCCATATGACAGATGCTATTGAAGGAAGGACCGCAACTGACGCTAAAAATACAGATCCCGGAAGAGTTATTCTATTAATAATGTGTGAAAGATAGTTGGTAGTAGAAATTCCAGGTCTTACTCCAGGTATAAAGCCACCCTGTCTTCTAATCATGTCTGACTGACGAACAGGATCAAATTGAATTGTTGTATAAAAATATGTAAAGAAAATTATCAATATACCAAGAAAGAAAACATAAAACCAAGTTGTCCCTTGAGAGTTAGCTAAATTAATGTCAATCCAATTTCTAATAGCTGCTGTAACATTGTTGTCTTGAGGTAAGGATGTAGCTACCAAAGCAGGGAAAAACAAAATACTAGTTGCAAATATAACTGGAATAACTCCAGCACTATTTACTTTTAATGGAATGTATGTACTTTGTCCACCCATAACTTTTCTTCCTCTAACTCGTTTTGCAAATTGTATAGGAATTCTTCTTTGACCTTGTTCTACATAAATTATTCCAACAATCATAAGTATGAACATAACCATAAGAAACACGAATTGACCTAATCTTCCTTGACCAGCTGTTACTTGATAAGAACTTCCAAACTGAGATGGTAATTGACTGACAATACTTGCAAAAATTATTAAAGACATACCATTTCCAACACCCCTTTGAGAAATAAGCTCGCCGATCCACATAATAAATGCTGTACCAGCAGTCATTGTTAAGACTATTAACCCAACTCGAGATGGTGTATAGTTTGGAATCAATGAGATTCCTCCAGTTAAACTTCCTCTAGAAAATAAGTAAGTAAGTGCTGTGGATTGTAATAGAGCTAAAACAACTGTTATATATCTTGTCCATTGTGTAATAACTTTTCTGCCAGACTCACCCTCTTCTTGAAGTTTTTGCAATCTTGGAATTACAACAGTTAATAGCTGAAGAATAATACTGGCAGTTATATAAGGCATTATTCCAAGAGCAAATACTGAAAAAGTCTCTAAGGCTCCCCCAGAAAATAAATTAAGCAACCCGTAAATACCAGCCTGTGACCCAGAATCTGTAAGTCTCTGTACAGCATCAAGATCTACTCCTGGTACTGGTACAGCAGCTCCCAATCTATAAACAGCAAACATGAAAAGAGTAAAAAGGATTCTTTTTCTTAAATCTGGAATTTTGAATATATATCTAAAAATAGATAGTTTCATAATTACTCGTTAATAATTTCTACAGTACCGCCAGCACTTTCAATTTTGCTTTTAGCGACTTCACTTATAGCATGAATTTTCAAATCTATTTTTTTGGTAATTTCACCATCACCTAATATTTTTACCAAACCTTTTTTTCTAGTTAGTCCCATCTCTCTTAGGATATCAGGAGTAACTTCACCTTCTAAATTCTTTTCTTCTAATTCACTGACATTGACAACAACATATGACATTTTTGCAGGATTGCCAATACCTCTCACTTTAGGAATACGCCTATATAAAGGTATTTGACCACCCTCAAAATATGCTGGGACGGTTTTTCTTGCACCTGTACCCTTAGTTCCTCGACCAGCAGTTTTACCTCTTTTACCTGATTCACCTCTACCTTTTCTTAATTTTTGCTTTGTAGATCCAGGTGTTGGTTTCAAATGATGAAATCTTAGTTTTTTCATATTATTTAATCTCTTCTATTTCTACTAAATGTTCAATTTTGTGAAGCATTCCTTCAACCATTGGGTTGAGCTCTCTTTCAGTTGAAGAATTGATTTTCTTAAGACCTAAACTTCTTACAGTCTCTCGAGCTTTTGGTTTTTGACCAATTAAGCTTCTTTTTAAAGTAATTTTAACTTTCATCTGCTACCTTTACTTTTTTTTCAGCTTTAGTTTTTTCATATGCCTCAACTAAACCAGCTGGTGCGACCTCGGATGGTTTTTTTCCTCTGAGTCCAGCAACCATGTCTGGTGTTCTTTGGTTTAACAAGCCATTGATTGTTGCTTTAGCAACATTGAGATGAGTAGGTGAACCTAAGGATTTTGCGAGTATATCTTTAACTCCAGCAACTTCAAGTACCTGCCTAGCTGCACCTCCAGCAATAACTCCTGTACCTGGAGCTGCTGGTTTTAGAAGTACTCTGGAAGATCCGTGCTTTCCAATTATGGAGTGAACAATTGTTGAACCTGCCATTGGAATATCTTGAATATTTTTTTTAGCATTTTCTATTGCTTTTTGAATGGCTAGTGGAACTTCAGAACCTTTTCCATATCCAATTCCAGCCTTTCCATTCCCATCTCCAACTGCTACAAGAGCAGTAAATGCAAAATTTCTACCACCCTTTACAACTTTGGCCACTCTATTAATGTGAATTACACTTTCTTGAAGTTCTAGCTCAGCCATTAAAATTCAATTCCTTTTTCTCTAATTCCATCTGCTAAAGATTTAACTCTGCCGTGATAAACATAACCACCTCTATCAAATACTGCTTTTGAAATTTTAAGATCATTTAACTTTTTACCCATAAGTTCCCCTACCTCTTTTGAGGCGTCAACTGATAGATTTTTAGATTTAACTTCTTTTGAAAGAGTGCTAGCTGATGCTATTGTCACTTGATTTAAGTCATCTATAGCCTGTACATATATATTGTTGTTGCTTTTAAAAACAGCAATACGCGGAACAGAAGCTGTGCCGTTGATTTTTTTTCTAATTCTTATTTTTCTGTGTTGTCTTTTGTCTTTAACTTTCATAATATTTTTTATGCTCCAGCGGTTACTGCAGCTTTACCTGCTTTTCTTCTAACATATTCATCTTCATACCTGATACCTTTACCCTTGTATGGCTCAGGTGGTTTAATAGCTCTAATATTTGCTGACACTTGCCCAACAAGTGCCTTGTCTATTCCAGAAACAATAATTGTATTTTGATCTGGAACTTCAAAATTTATACCTTCAACTTTTTTGAAAATTACAGGATGTGAAAATCCACAAAGAATTTCGATATCATTACCCTTCAAAGTTGCTCTATGTCCAACGCCTTGTAATAATAAGGTCTTCTTATAACCTTCCAAAACTCCTTGAATATTGTTCGCAATTAAAGATCTATACAATCCATGAAGGCTTCTAACTTCAGCAACTTCAGAACTTCTAGAAAAATTTAAAATGTTTTCATTAATCTCGTAATTTATTCTGTCATCAACTATCTCAACTGTTAGCTCACCTTTAGGACCTTTAACAGAAATTAAATTTCCCTCGATTTTTAATTCTACTTTTTCAGGTATTTCAATTGGTTTGTTGCCAATCCTACTCATGACCAAACCTCACAAATTAATTCTCCACCAAGTTTTCTTTTTCGAGCTTCAGAATCTGGTAATAAGCCTCTTGAAGTTGAAACTACAACAGTTCCCAACCCACCATTATTTCTTGGGAGTGAATCAGAACCTACATAAAGTCTTCTTCCTGGTTTGCTGAGTCTGTTCAAGCCAGCTAAAACTGGTGAACCATCTAAAGAATATTTTAAATCTATTTCTATCTGTTTATTCGAACCATCTCCAGAAACTTTAACGTCACTAATATACCCCTCATCCTTTAAAAGTTTTGAAAGTTCTAGTTTGAACTTTGAATGAGGTACCAAAACGGATGGCTTGCTGACCATTGATGCATTTCTTATTCTTGTAAGAAAATCTGAAATTGGATCTGAATTCATTTTTACCAGGAAGCTTTCTTAATACCAGGCAACTCACCTTTTAATGCTAAATCTCTAAATGTATTTCTTGACATTCCAAATTTTCTGAGGGTACCTCTAGGTCTACCTGTTACTTCGCATCGGTTTCGATGTCTTGTAGCAGAAGCATCTCTCGGCATTTTTGCAATCTTTTTTTGAGCTTCACGTTTTTCATCATATGATGTATTAGGATCTTTAATGACCTTAAGCAATTCTTGGCGTCTTTCAGCATAAACTGAGATTGCTCTCTTTCTTTGATTGTTTTTTACTATTTTGCTCGTTTTTGCCATAATTAATTCTCCCTAAATGGAAATCCTAGCGATTGTAATAATACATAACCTTTTTCGTTATCGTTAGCAGAAGTACAAATTGTAATATTCATTCCTCTAATATCTCTAACCTTGTCATATTCAACTTCAGGAAAAACTAACTGTTCATTTAATCCAAGTGTGTAATTTCCGTTTCCATCAAATGATTTTTTATTAAAACCTCTAAAGTCACGAATTCTTGGGACAACGACTTGTACAAACCTGTCATAAAATTCCCACATTCTGTCACCTCTTAAAGTAACAGATGTACCAATTGGCATACCTTCTCTAATTTTAAATCCAGCAATTGATTTTTTTGCTCTTCTGATTACAGGTTTTTGTCCAGAAATTGCAGTTAGTTCATTAACCATAGACTCAAGCGCTCTACCATCTGTAGCTGCTTTTCCATCACCGATATTGATAATTATTTTTTCAAGACTTGGTATTTCATTTACATTACTCAATTGAAGCTCAGACATAATCTTTTGCTTTAACTCAGTATTAAACTGCTCTTTTAGTCTAGGAATCATACTTCATCACCTGTCTGGGCTAGTATTCTATATTTTTTGCCATTTTTATCAAACTTATAACCAACTCGTCCCGATTTCTTTTTTACAACTAATGCAACATTGGAGACGTTTATTGGCATACTTTTATCAATAACTCCGCCTTGCATTGTTTGACCCTGTGGTTTTTGATGTTTTTTATTAACATTCACTCCCTCAACTAGGACAGTTCCTTTTTTTGGAAATGCTTGTAAAACTTTTCCTTCTTTTCCAGCATCTTTTCCTGATATTACTTTTACCATGTCTCCTTTTTGGATTTTCATTACAAAACCTCCGGAGCTAAAGACACTATTCTCATAAACTTTTTTTCTCTTAATTCTCTACCTACTGGTCCAAAAATTCTTGTTCCTCGAGGTTGCTCTTGTTCATTAATGATTACACATGCATTTTCATCAAAACGTATATAAGTTCCATCTTTTCTTCTAGTTTCTTTCTTAGTTCTAACAACAACGGCTTGAACGATGTCACCTTTTTTGATTTGACCACCTGGAATAGCGTCTTTCACTGTAGCAACAAAAGTATCTCCTAATCCAGCATATCTAATTCGAGAGCTTCCTTTAACTTTGATACAAAGTACTTCTTTTGCACCAGAGTTGTCAGCAACTTTAAGTCTAGATTCTTTTTGAATCATCTTGCCCTCTCCACTACTTCAGTTACACGCCATTTTTTTGTTTTAGAAAATGGTTTAGTTTCCATTATTTTGACTGTGTCGCCTACTTTTGCTTCAAAACTTTCATCATGAGCATGTAATTTTCTTGTCTTTTTAACAATTTTTTTGTATTTTGGATGAGGAAATTGAAGTTCTATTGCAACTGTTACGGTTTTTTCACGAGCATCAGAAACAACAACTCCGGTCCTTACTTTTCTTGATGATCTTTCCATACTTTCCATTATTCAATTACCTCATTATTTAGTTCGCTTAGTTTTTCAGTTAAAACTGTGTTTGCTTGTGCAATCTCTTTTTTAATTTTTCTAAAAACGGAAGTATCTTCTATCTGGCTTGTTGCAAGTGCAAATCTAGAATCCATAAGTTCTTTTTTCAAATCAACTATTTTATTTTCTAATTCTTGAACAGAAAGTTCTCTTAAGTCATTGACACTCATGCGTTATCCCTAGTAACAAATTTAGTTTTCATAGGCAGTTTGTGACCTGCTTTTCTCATTGCTTCACGAGCAACATCTTCTGACACACCGGATATTTCAAAGACTATACGCCCAGGTTTTACTACAGCAACATAATATTCAACATTACCTTTACCAGACCCCATTCTTACTTCTGCAGGTTTTTTTGTAATCGGTTTGTGCGGAAATATATTAATCCATACCTTTCCACCACGTTTCATAGTTCTTGTAATGGTAATTCTTGCAGCTTCTATTTGTCTTCCAGTGACGTAAGAGGTTTCAACTGCTTGTAAACCAAAATCACCAAAGGAAACAACATTTCCACCTTTTGAATTGCCTTTTCTTCTTCCTCGAAAAGACTTTCTATATTTTGTTTTTTTTGGCATTAACATATTTTTACTCTTCTTCTAAAATTGATTTTTCTTCTTCAAACTTTGCTTGAGCGTCTTCTTTGGAAATTTTTTTACCACCACCAGCTTCAACTATCTTTGATGCTTGCTCCTCATTAGCTTTTTTGCCTCCGCCGGCTTCTAAAATTTTTGAATCTTTCTTTTCTCCAACAGCAGCTTCAGCTCTTGATTTAACTGATTTAACTCTTCCGGCTGCTGGACCACCACTAGCTAGATTTGCTTCCGCAGATATTTTTTCTTGTCTAAGCTTGTTTGAACCAATAACATCACCTTTATAAACCCAAACTTTTACACCGATTGCTCCTACTGTAGTGTGTGCTGCTGCTCTTCCGAAATCTATGTCAGCACGTAATGTGTGGAGTGGCACTCTTCCTTCTCTGTACCATTCTCTTCTTCCCATTTCTGCTCCACCAAGTCTTCCTGAACATTCAACCCTTACGCCTTCAGCTCCTGCTTTCAATGCTGCTGTAACAGCTCTTTTCATAGCTCTCCTGAAAGCTACTCTGTTTTCTAATTGATCTGCTATTCCTCTAGCCAAAAGCTGAGCGTCTAATTCTGCTTCTCTGATCTCAATAATATTTAGCTTTACTGGCTGCTTAGATAGCTTTTCAATACCTTTTCTTAACCTGTCTGCTTCAACACCTTTTCGACCGATAACTACTCCTGGTCTAGCTGTATGTATGTCTACCGTCAATGTTCCACCTTTGTCTCGTCTTTCAATGTCTACACGAGAGACAGCAGCCTTAGGTAGTTGTCGTGAGAGAAAATCTCTAATTTGATAATCTTGATTTACTAAGTCTTTGTAATCTTTGCTGTTAAACCAACGAGATTTCCAATCATTAACAATTCCAATTCTAAATGCGTAAGGATGTGTTTTTTGACCCATTATTCACCCACACTTTCAAGTTCAATTAATAAATGGGTAGTTCTTTTATTAATTCTTCCAGCCCTACCTCTTGCACGTGGTCTAAATCTTTTTAATGTTGGTCCTTCATTAGCAATTGCTTTTGAAATATATAAATCAGAAGAATTTAAGTTATAATTTGCTTCAGCATTTGCAATAGCACTTTCAAGGAGCTGCTTTATTTCAGTAGCTGCTTTCCTTTTTGTAAAAGTTAATACATTTAAAGCATCTTGGACATCAAGCCCTCTAATGAGATTTAAAACAAGTCTCATTTTATAAGGTGATTGCCTTAAATATTTACCTTGTGCTTTTACTGTTGTTGTATCCATTAGCTTTGTCCTGGGTGTCCTTTAAATGTTCTTGTTGGTGAAAACTCTCCAAGTTTATGACCAACCATTGCTTCTGTTACGAATACAGGTAAATGTTCTCTTCCGTTGTGTACAGCTATTGTTAGGCCAACCATTTCAGGTACTACAGTCGAGCGACGACTCCAAGTCTTTATAACTCCTTTGTTGCCTGTGTTTTGAGCTTCTTCTACTTTTTTTAAAAGATGCTCATCAACAAATGGTCCTTTTCTTAAACTTCTTGACATATTAATTTCTTCCCTTTTGAGATCTACCTCTAATAATTGACTTACTGCTGTACTTCTTTTTCTTTCTGGTCTTTTTCTCTGGTTTTCCCCATGGGCTTACAGGAACACGACCGCCAGAAGATTTACCTTCTCCACCCCCAAGTGGGTGATCAACAGGGTTCATAGCAACACCTCTAGTCTGTGGCCTGACACCTTTCCATCTGTTTCTTCCAGCTTTTCCTAACTTTGTTAACTCCGCCTCAGCGTTACCTACAGTTCCAACAGTTGCTCTACAATCCATAGGCACATTTCTCATTTCACCAGATGGAAGTCTCAATAATGCTGTGTTTCCCTCTTTGCTCATTAACTGAACTGAAGATCCTGCAGATCGTGCCATTTTGGCACCCCCACCAGGTCTTAATTCAACAGCATGAACAAATGTACCAGCAGGAATATTTCTTAGTGGAAGACAGTTTCCGTCTTTTATGTCAGCTTTAGAACCTGACTCAATAATTGAATCAACTTCAACTCCATCTGGAGCAATGATATAAGCTTTTTCACCATCGACATAGTGAAGTAATGCTATTCTTGCATTTCTGTTTGGATCATATTCTATGCCAGCAACTCTTGCTGGGATTCCATCTTTAATTCTCTTAAAATCAATAACTCTATACTTCCGTTTATGTCCACCACCTCTATGACGAGATGTAATTCGACCTTTATTATTTCTTCCACCAGAAGATTTTTTAGACTGTAACAATGATTTTTCAGGCTTCTTTTTTGTAATGTCTTTAAAGTCTGTTGAAACTTGGCCTCTCATTCCTGGCGTTACTGGTCTAATCTTTTTTGAACCCATAATTAAACTCCAAAAGCCTCGATAGTTTCACCTTCAGAAAGTGTAACTATTGCTATTTTTCTATTGCTTTGCTGGCCAAATACATATCCAAATCTTTTCTTCTTGCCTTTGCGGTACATTGTGTTAACTCTGAGAACATTAACATCAAACATTTGTTCAACGGCTTTTTTAATTTGAGGCTTATCAGTTTTTGGGTGAACAAAAAACGTATAAGAATTTGAGTCAGCAATTCTGTCATAGGATTTTTCAGAAATAACAGGTGCAATTAATACATCTTCAAGGTATTTCACTATTCATCCCCCAAATATTTTGAAATCGCATTTGTAGAAAAAATTGTATCATCTGTTGATATGATATCAATTGCAGCAACTTTACTTACAGAAACTAATTTTGAGGCTTCTAAGTTTCTGAATGACTTGAATAAAACTTCATCTTCATCGGAATAAACTAATGTAAAGCTTCTTTTAATATCAAATTCTTTTATAGCTGAGGCAGCTAATTTAGTAGATGGGGAGTCAATACCGTTGCCATCAATAACAAAAACTGATTCTTCAGAAATTCTTTGAGAAATTGCCATGGCTAATGCTTTGCTTTTCATTTTTTTTGGTGTCCTGTCTTTATACACCCTAGTTCCAGGACCGTGAGCAACACCACCGCCAACAAATTGTGGAGATCTTAAGGAACCTTGACGTGCTCGTCCTGTTCCTTTTTGAGCCCAAGGTTTTGCACCAGTACCAGAAACTTGTGCTCTTGTTTTAACCGATGCGGTATTATTTCTAAAGTTTGTTCTACTTCCCTTTACAACTTGATGTAAAAGGCCAACATTTATTTCTTCAATAGGTTCAAATTTGTATTGTTTTTTCGAAACTTTGTTTTCTTTTGTATTTAAGGTATCTAATTTAACACTCATTGCTTTACCTTTACAGCCTTTTGAACTTTTACAATGTTTCCCTTGTTGCCGGGTACTGAACCGTTTACCAATAAGTAATTTTTCTCTTCATTGAGACCAACAATGGTGACTGATTGTATTGTTGACCTTTCATTTCCCATTCTTCCAGCCATTTTTTGACCTTTAAATACATGTCCTGGATATGAAGCGTTACCAATAGAGCCACCTGCTCTATGTACTTTATGAACACCGTGGCTAGCTTTTTGTCCTGAAAAATTATGTCTTTTCATTACTCCAGCAAATCCTTTTCCCTTAGAAATGCCTGAAATGTCTACTTTCTGTCCAACTTCGAACACGTCTGAAACTTTCACCACAGCACCAGGATCTAATTCAAAACTTTCATCTACTTCAACTTCGAAAACAATTTCCCCAGGTTCAGAGTTATATTTTTTGAAATGATTTTGGAGAGGTTTAGTAGAATTTTTTTTGGTTCCTATGGTAAGTTGCGCTGCACTATATCCATCTACTTCGTTGTTTTTTATCTGAACTACTCTACAATCTGAAACATCTAGAACGGTAACTCCAAGGGCTTTAGAATTCTCATCAAATATCTGGGTCATGCCCACTTTTCTCGCTATTAAAGTGTTCATAATTTAATCTCCACTTCAACGCCTGCTGGTAGGTCGAGTCTCATAAGAGAGTCGACTGTCTTTGGGGTTGGTTCAACTATATCAATTAATCGCTTATGGATTCTCATTTCAAAATGTTCACGAGACTTTTTATCTACGTGAGGTGATCTTATTACACAGTATCTATGTATTTGAGTTGGTAACGGCACAGGACCTTTGACTTTTGCTTGTGTTTTTAGGACTGTTTCAGCAATTTTACGCGCAGATTCGTCAACAACATAGTTGTCGTAAGCTTTAAGCTTTATTCTAATTTGTTGTCCTTTTGCCATTTTTTCCTCAAAAAAAAACCGGGAGTATGAATTCTACTCCCGGTTAGTTTTTATTACTCGATAACTTTTGTCACCTGACCAGCTCCAACAGTTCTACCACCTTCTCTAATTGCGAACTTCACTCCCTCTTCCATTGCAATTGGAGAAATGAGTTCTACAGAGATAGAAACGTTGTCACCAGGCATAACCATTTCAGTACCTTCACTAAGAGTTACTTCACCAGTAACGTCAGTAGTTCTGAAATAGAATTGCGGTCTATATCCTTTGAAAAATGGATTATGTCTTCCACCTTCTTCTTTAGTAAGAACATAAACTTCTGCCTCAAACTTTGTATGAGGTGTAATTGAGCCAGGTTTTGCAATAACCTGTCCTCTTTCAACTTCGTCCTTTTCTACTCCACGAAGTAGAAGACCAACATTGTCACCTGCTCTACCTTCATCAAGAAGTTTTCTGAACATCTCAACACCAGTACAGACTGATTTAGATGTTTCTCTAATTCCAACAATCTCAACTTCTTCGTTTACATTAACAATACCTTGTTCAATTCTTCCTGTTACAACAGTACCTCTACCAGTAATTGAGAATACGTCTTCAACAGGCATCAAAAACGGTTTGTCAACAATTCTTGTTGGTTCTTCTATGTAAGCATCAACTTGATCCATTAATTCTTTAACAGCATTAATGCCTTCTTCTTTCCCTTCAAGAGCAGCAAGTGCTGATCCTTTAACTACAGGAACATCATCTCCTGGAAAGTCATATTCGTTTAATAATTCTCTTACTTCCATCTCAACAAGATCTAAAAGTTCATCATCATCAACTTGATCGACTTTGTTAAGGAATACTGCAATAGCTGGTACACCTACTTGCCTAGCAAGAAGAACGTGTTCTCTTGTTTGTGGCATAGGACCATCAGCTGCAGATACAACCAATATTGCTCCATCAACCTGTGCCGCACCTGTAATCATGTTTTTTACATAATCTGCGTGACCAGGCATATCTACGTGAGCATA
>LUMO01000037.1_pt1 | contig 36916 bp, 40 predicted proteins | sample 729611 | NCBI WGS metagenome assembly LUMO01 (sample SAMN03860261, study PRJNA289734) | marine metagenome | biome: seawater column; feature: ocean; material: water; isolation source: Red Sea water column Station 22 - depth 10m | place: Saudi Arabia: Red Sea | collected 2011-10-15 | depth 10 m
CCCATTCATTAAAATTTCACCTTTATCTGGTTTTATATTCCCAACTGCAAGATTAAAAGTTGTAGTTTTCCCAGCACCATTAGGTCCCATCAAACCTACGACTTCCCCTGGATTAACAGTTATGGAAACATCATTTACGATTAATCTTCCTTTAATTGAAAGGGATACATTATGAATATTTAGGTTCATTTTTCTTGAGATCGATTAGTTTTCCTCTTTTCTTGAAAAAAAAATGAAATAGATAATAATAATTTAATTGAAGATAAAGATATATTCATCAAATAGGTTTCAAAAAAGGCTTATCGTTCTCGTTTAATAGTTCTTTATATTGTAATTTCCTTAATAAATCTTCCAAACATTGGCAGAAGGATTCAAGATCAATCCCTAAATCAATCTTGGTTCTAGTTTTTATTCTGCCTAAACCCTCTCCAAGCAAAATAGTAGCTCCATTTAAATTACCTTTACTTAAGTGAAACTGAGAAACAGATACTTGTAAAATTCCTTGGATAACTTGTCTTTCGTCACCATCTACGGAATTCCATATTTCTTCAAAAGCATCATGAGCCTCATACCATTCATGATTATTAAAAAGATTTAAAGCTGTAAAAAGGGAATCTTGAAAACTTTTTGTACTTTCTTCGTTCATTAAAACAATTACTAATTTTTTTTCTTTTTATTTATTTTTCTCATTCTTATTGAATCCGGTGTTACCTCTAGCATTTCATCTGGACCAATATATTCGAGTGCTCTTTCAAGGGTAATATTATTCAACTCAAGATCTTGAGGTCGATTATTCTCACCAATTATCATTCCTTTATAAACTTTAACTCCAGGTTTAATGAAATATACTCCCCTATCTTCAGCATTCTTTAAAGCATAAAATGTGGCTACACCTTCCTCAAAAGCTATAAGAACGCCATTCCTTCTGGTTTCAAAGTCTCCTGTTTTAGGTTTATATTCATAAAACGAATGGCTCATGATACCTTCACCTCTGGTTATCCTTACAAACTCCCCGCGAAATCCAATTAATCCTCTTGATGGTACTAGAAATTCTAATTGAGTTCTACCATCTGAACTTGTCTGCATGTTTTTCATCTCTGCCTTTCTAGATCCAAGTTTTTCGATGCAAGAACCAACAGATACTTCAGGTACATCTAAAACCAAAGTCTCTATAGGCTCACATTCAACATTATCAATTTCTCTGAAAATTACTTGAGGTTGTGAGATTTGAAACTCAAAACCCTCTCTTCTCATAGTTTCAATCAATATCCCTAGATGTAATTCTCCTCTTCCTGAAACTGAGAACCTGTCAGGAGAATCAGTTTCTTCTACTCTCAGGGCAACATTTGTTAAAAGTTCCCTCTCCAATCTATTTTTTAATTGTCTACTAGTAACAAATTTCCCTTCCTTACCCGCGAATGGTGAATCATTGACAACAAAAGTCATATTTAAGGTAGGTTCATCAACTTTGATTAATGGAAGAGGATGAGGAGAATCGGGACATGCTATGGTCTCACCAATATTGACGTCATCGAAACCAGAAACAGCAACAATATCACCTGCAAATGCTTCATTTATATCAATTCTTTGTAATCCTTCAAATCCTAAAAGCTTACTAACCTTACCTTTAATAGTTTTTCCGTTTTCTTTAATTAAACTAGCCTGTTGGCCATTTTTTATAGTTCCATTGTGGATCTTTCCAATTACTATTCTGCCTAAGAAATCAGAATAGTCCAAAGTAGTTATTTGTAGCTGAAGAGGCTTATTAGAATCACCTACTGGAGGAGGAACGTGTCTAATAATAGCTTCAAAAAGAGGCATCATATTGTCACTATTAGATTCCATCTCTTCTTTTGCGAAACCAGATAAGCCACTCCCAAAAAGATAAGGGAAATCACATTGATCATCATCAGCTCCTAATTCCAAAAACAAATCAAGGACCTTATCAATTGCTATTTCTGGTACTACTCGTGGTCTATCAATTTTATTTACAAAGACTATAGGCCTAAGTCCTTTTTCTAATGCTTTTTTTAAAACAAATCTTGTTTGAGGCATAGGTCCCTCATTTGCATCAACAATAAGCAGACAACCATCAACCATTCCCAAAACCCTTTCAACTTCTCCTCCAAAATCAGCATGTCCAGGTGTATCTATAATATTAATTCTGGTATCTTTGTAGTTAACTGCAGTATTTTTTGAGAGAATTGTTATCCCCCTTTCTCTTTCAAGATCATTTGAATCCATTACACATGTAGGGATAACTTCATTGTCTCTAAATATTCCTGATTGAGATAACAATGCATCTACAAGAGTTGTCTTCCCATGATCTACGTGAGCAATAATTGCAACATTTCTAATTTCTTTTATCGAAGATGACATTTATAGAATTTATATAAATATTAGATTGACTTTATTAAGGCTAACTCAAAGTATGCTTATTATGAGAATTTTCTCTTTAAGACTTTGAAAAATATAATTTATTGAATAATTAAATTAATCAATTAGATTTATAATTTTCTATTTGAGCTTTCAAAAACTTTTAATGCTTCAATTGACCCCTCATATCTCCAATGCCAGGGTTCGTAATCTATATATTTATTATCTTTGTTGAACGATAACTTAAAGTGAAACTTAGCTGCATTTTTTATTAACCATCTAAAGGCGTCAGTATTTTCGAAGTCGGTTTCAAAGTCTGTCTCTCTTTGAGTAGCATCACCAATATCGATTGCGAAACCTGTACTATGTTCAGAATACCCTGGAGGGGCTGAAACTCTAGCTCTTTCTGCCGCTTCTTGATTTCTAATAGATTTTAAAGAATAAAAGATATCGTTTTGCAAATTTATTGATCTATAACCACTCAAGAAGACTAAATATATCCCATCCTTTTTGGCTTCTTCTCTCATCTTTAGTAGAGAATCGCGCATATCCATATGAACTTCAATATTAGGCTCAATTAAAACTAGTTTCTCCTTAGAAATTTCCGCATAGGGTAAATGACCTAAAATTCTATGGTCGTGATTTATCTGAGCCTGAAAATTGAGATTATCAAGAGATCCTATTTCTATATTTTTAATTAATCGCAATGCAGCGACAGAAAAGATAAGAAAAAGAAATGGAGAAAATATTAATAGTTTTTTTAATAATGTTGAATTTGGATTATTTAGGTAAGTTCTTTTGGCAAGTGGTATATCAAATTGATCGATATCTTTGTTTAGTTCCAATATTTAGAAGTGAATTTGGAAAAGATATTTCGATATTAACTATTATTTTAAGAAATGCACTTTTATAAGCAAAAAAGATGTAGTTTTTATATACAGTATTATTTTTTTTTCATATGTTGAGGGTAGCTGTTATTGGTGGAGGTCCAAGTGGTTCATGTGCGGCAGAAATACTTGCTAAAGCTGGAATAAAAACTTGGCTCTTCGAGAGAAAATTAGATAATGCGAAACCATGTGGAGGAGCAATTCCACTTTGCATGGTCGAAGAATTTGATTTACCTGAGTCAATTATTGATAGAAAAGTAAGGCATATGAGAATGATATCTCCATCAAATAGAGAAGTAGATATAAGTTTAGATAGAGTTTATGGGAAAAGTGATAATGAGTTTATTGGGATGTGTAGAAGAGAAGTTATGGATGCCTTTATGCGCAACAGAGCATCAGATCTTGGTGCTACATTAATAAATGGATTAGTTACTTCTATTGATACTGGCGATAATAATCAAGGGCCATATAAGCTTTCCTACTCAGATTTTACGAATGGAGATAAAAAAGGGGAACTAAAAGAGCTTACTGTTGACCTTTTGATCGGAGCTGATGGAGCCAATAGCAGAGTCGCAAAAGCAATGGATGCAGGTGATTACAAAGTTGCTATAGCATTTCAGGAAAGAATTAAATTGCCTAAAGAAGAAATGAGTTACTACGAAGATCTTGCTGAAATGTATGTTGGAACTGATGTTTCTCCTGATTTTTATGGGTGGGTATTTCCTAAATATGATCATGTTGCTGTGGGCACAGGAACCATGCAAAAGAATCAGTCATTAATTAAAGGACTTCAAGAGGGTGTAAGAAATAGGGCAAAGAAAAGACTTGTTAATGGTGAAGTAATAAAGGTAGAAGCTCACCCTATTCCAGAGCATCCAAGGCCAAGAAGGGTAGTTGGGAGAATGGCATTGGTTGGTGATGCAGCTGGTTATGTTACAAAAAGTTCTGGAGAGGGTATTTATTTTGCTGCAAAAAGCGGAAGAATGTGTGCTGAAGAAATTGTTGAAGCATCAAAAAATGGTCAAGTAATTCCATCAGAAAAAGATTTAAAAAACTATCTTAAAAAATGGGATAAAAAATATGGCACAACTTATAAGGTGCTAGAAATCCTTCAAAATATTTTCTACAGAAATGATTCTGCTAGAGAAGCCTTTGTTGAGATGTGTGATGACATGGATGTTCAAAGACTTACTTTTGATAGTTACTTATACAAAAGAGTTGTCTCCATGAAACCATTACAGCAACTTAAAATTACAATGCTTACACTTGGTTCGATTTTAAGAGGGAAAGCCCTAGCACCTCTAAAATATAAACCCGTTGATAGTGCTGTTAGGGAAAATAAAGAAGTAGAAAAAATGCTAGAAAATTATTCAATAAAGGGAGGCATTAAAGTTAAGAGTTCAAAAGTGTAAAGTCGGCTATTTTTAGAGAATAATTTCTAATTAAGCTCAACAAATTGAGTCTATTATTTCTTATTTTTAAATCCTCTGACATTATTAGGACTCCCTTTTCATTATCAAATAAATCCTCGATAGTGTTTACATTAATCTCAAACAAATTTAGAAGTTCCAAATAATTGCAATAACCTTCTGAAAAAAGTTTTTCTAATTCTCCAATAAATTCAAAAACTTTGAATTCACAATCTTTTTCAAAAAGTTTTGTGTTTACATAATCTCTTGTTGAGAGAACGTCTCTTGAAATATCACTTTTATTTGCTAATTTGCTTACCCTAGTAATTACCTTCTGGATTTCAACAAAATTATCCTTTTCGTTAAAATTGATAATAGAATTAATCCTATTTTTAAGATCAACAATATTCAATACTCTTTTTTGAGATAATTCATCAGAAGAGCAAACGGCCTTTATTAATTCTTTACTTAGTGATATTTCTTCTAGATGACTAACAATTCTTTGAACTAAAAATTCATTTAAATCATTAAATACTGTTTCTCTTGAGAAGTTTAAATTCGGAAATACGATTTTCCAAAAATCAATAAGTTCGTTGAATAATTTATCTAAAGGTAAATCAAGTTCATAATCCCAAATTATTTTAATCACTCCATTCAAATTTCTTCTTAAAGCATAAGGATCAGATGATCCACTAGGACGTTTACCAGAAATAAATATACTTATTAAAGTTTCGACCTTATCTGCTATGGAAACTATTGCACCATATTTTGTGGAGGGCAAAGCATCTTTATAAAAAGAAGGTAAATAATGTTCAGCGACAGCCAAGCAAACATCCTCACTAAATCCCTCATATTTAAGATATTTACCACCCATTATTCCTTGCAGCTCAGGGAATTCGAAAACAATTTCGCTACATAAGTCGTTTTTACAGTATTTAGCAGCTTCTATTATTTTTTTTTCTTCTAAAGACTTATCATTTAAAAATTTAAGAATTTTTTTAGTAACTTCCTCTATCCTTTCTACCCTCTGAAATATATTTCCAAGTCCTTTTAAATATGAAACAGATTTAAGCTTTTCATTTCTTTCGATTGAAGCAACTTTTTTGTCACTTTCTACGAAAAACTTTGCATCTGAAAACCTTGCCCTTAATACTTTCTCATTACCTTTGGCAATATTATTATTTGATTCTTCAAGACCATTTGAAATAACGCAGAAAGTTGTACTAATATTTTTTTCAGAGCTTAAATCTAGTTTAGAAAAACTTTTGTTTTTCAATAAAAGAGGAACGTATCTCTGATGACTTTTCATGACTGTTGAAAGAACTTCAACCGGAAGATCAAGAAATTCATCACTAAATTTGCCAATAATTAAGTCTGGCCATTCAACTAAATCAGTTAGTTCATTTAGTAATCCTTCTGAAAGGTCAGGTTTCAGATTTAAAGATTTAGATGCCTGATTTATTAAACTTTCAATTTTTTCTTTTCTTTCTTTTCGAATAGCTATTACTCTATTTCGTTTCAATAATTCAAAAAAATCATCAGGATTCTGAACTTCTAAAACTTCATTGATTAAGGCCCTTTTCTTTCTATTATCTTATCTTCTGCATAATCAACTAAACCTTCGAGAAGTAGAACTATCCTCCTTGGTGTGGAGGTAACAACTATATGTTCGAATTTGATTAACTTTTTATCCAATTCAAATTCTATTAGAGATTTAAATTGCTCTAGAACAGAATGAGAAAATTTTGCGGGCAACTCTTCTGTTCCTATCTCAAGTAAATATTTAGACAAGAAAAAAATATGACTTCACTTACTATAATTTACTACCAGTTAAATAAGCTTTTCGCTAATGTATAAAAAGAGATATGTTTTGGTCCTTTGATCAAGGTTGAGAAAGTAAAAAAGAAAAAAGATTCTGCAAAGGAAGAGACTGTTTGTTTAGCAAATGGACTAGAAGTCTCTAAATTTGAAAATTTTAAAAAAAGTAGCCAATTTCTTAAGGAACCACTTGCTACAGAATTAGTCAATGAAAGTGATCATTTTACTAATGATGCAGTTCAGTTATTAAAATTTCATGGTAGTTATCAACAAGATAACAGGGAAAATAGAAGGCCGGGCAAAAGTAAAGATTGGCAAATGATGCTTAGGTTAAGAAATCCGGGCGGTGAAGTCCCTGGGAAATTATTTTTAGCATTAGATGAATTATCTGACAAACTAGGTAATGGAACACTTAGGGCCACTACAAGACAAGCCTTTCAAATGCATGGAATCAGAAAGGAGAACCTAAAGGAAGTAATTCAAACAATAGTAAATTCAATGGGCTCCACATTAGCTGCATGTGGAGACATAAATAGAAACGTTATGGCCCCTGCGGCTCCATTTGATTCGCCAGACTATAATATTGCAAGAGCATTGGCAAAAAAAGTTGCAGATCTTCTCACCCCAATGGCTGGCCAAGGCACTTTTTTAGAGCTTTGGGCTGATGGAGATTTAGAGTACACCATAAAGCCTGACAAAGATATTGAAGCAATTAGGAAGCTCCAATTCAAAGATAATGTTTTTAGTGGAATAAAAGATGAGCCTCTTTATGGTTCAACTTATTTACCGAGAAAATTCAAATGTGCCGTGACAGTTCCTGGGGACAATTCTGTTGATCTTCTTACCAATGACATAGGAATAGTTGCCTTTACTTCTAAAGATGGAAACTTAGAAGGATGCAACTTCTATGTTGGAGGTGGTATGGGTCGCACACATAATAATGAGGAGACCTTTGCCAGAATTGCAGATCCACTTGGATATGTTGAAGAACCTGATGTTTATGAATTAATACAAAGCATTGTGGCTATTCAAAGAGATTATGGTGATAGAAAATCAAGAAAAAATTCGAGAATGAAATATCTTCTTCATAGAAAAGGTATTAAATGGTTCAAAAAGATACTTTCTGATAAGTATTTCAAAAAAGAAATTAAAAAAATTAGAAAAGAACCTGATAAGGTTCTTATTGATTACCTAGGTTGGCATAAACAAAATAAAACCTCCCATTTCGTAGGTTTACCATTATTATCAGGAAGATTATCTGGAGAGAAGAAGAATACCATCACAAGTATTGTTAAAAAATATAATTTAGATTTAAGACTCACACCTAATCAAGATATTTTACTTTGTAATATCGCCAATAAAAACAAAGGTGAAATTCAAAAATCTCTATCAAAAATTGGATACGAAAATTTAGAAAACATTAATGAAATACAAAGACATGCTTTAGCTTGTCCTGCTTTACCACTTTGTGGTCTTGCAATGACTGAAGCTGAAAGAATATTACCTGATGTACTAAAAAGGATTGAAAATTTACTATTAGATCTAAAAATACAAAAGACAATATTATTCAGAATGACAGGATGTCCGAATGGATGTACCAGGCCTTATATGGCCGAATTAGCACTTGTTGGAAGTGGGCAAAACAAATACCAATTATGGTTGGGGGGAAGTAAAAATCTACAAAGGCTTGCTAAACCATTTTTACAAAGAATGGAACTTAACGATTTAGAAAAAACTCTTCAACCATTATTTGATAATTGGAAGAGTAATTTGGATTTGGATTTCGGAGATTTTATAAATACTCAAGATGAAAATTATATATTAAATTTACTAAATGAAAATCAATAGAATTTAAATTTTTCCATAAAGGGCATTTGCTTTTTTATTTTTCCAAGCCCATAATTGATCACCATAACTAAAATGCCACCATTCATTAGGATGTTGAGCAAATCCGAATTTAGTCATAATTTCCCTTAATAAATTTCTTCTACTATTCCAAATAATTGCTTCTTCATTCTTTATGTTTGCATAAAAATAAGGATTTGAGGTCTCATCCATTTGATCAACCATGCTTCCCATTTCAACAAGATTTCCGTCTTTATCTGATAAACAAACATCCAATGCACCCCCAGTTGAATGAGGGGGAGGACACCTAGTGTCATAAGAAGGATATGCCCAAAATTTTTCAACTTTTTTTAAAATGGATGGATAAGATTTTATATTTTCAAAAGAAATATCAATATCGGATTTTTCACACTCTAATAAAAATGCTCTTTTAAACATAAATTCCTGGACTTCTAAAGGTCGCCAACTGTCATAAATTAAAAGGTTAAAACTACTCTTTGATATCAAATAATCATTTACTTTTACTAATCTATTTACAACCTCCTCTCTTAATTTCCAAATAGAAGTTTTATCTTTGTAAGGTGCTCCTAAATGAAAGTAAGGGTGGGGATCTAAAAACTTTAGGCAGCTAGGTATAGCTATTAATTTATCTCCATTATCTTTAATTGGTATTTTATTCCAAATTTTCAATTGAAATTTGCAATTGATTTATAGTGGCATATATATCAAAAATTACAATGATAGTTTTCAATTTAAGAAATCATGAATGAATTTATTATCAGAATTATCAATAAGTATATTCCTTAAAACAATATTTTCTTTTAAATCAGGATCATCACTAACAATCTTAATAGCCTCTTCACGAGCCTTATCAATAAGAAATTTATTGTTAGGTAAATTGTCCAGTACAAAATCAGGCAATCCGGATTGTCTATATCCTAAAATCTGGCCTGGTCCTCTAAGCTCCAAGTCTTTTTCAGCAATATAAAAGCCATCATTAGATTTTTGCAAAACACAAAGTCGTTTATTTTCTAATCCATTTTTATCGGGGGTTACCAGATAACAAAAAGATTTTGTTGATCCTCTACCAACTCTCCCCCTTAATTGATGTAGCTGGGACAATCCAAATCTGTCCGAATTATAAATAATCATAATTGTGGCGTTAGGCACATCAATGCCAACCTCAATTACTGTGGTTGAAACCAATATATTAATTTCATTCTTTAAAAAAGAATTAATTACTTCATTCTTTTCTTGTGAACTTAATTTGCCATGTAATAATCCAACTTTTTTGTTAAAAAAGACCTCTTCTGATAAATGTTTGAATGTTTTCTTTGCGGAGCTTAAATTCATTTTTTCTGAATCTTCTATAAGTGGCAAAATCACATAAGCTTGCTTTCCCTTATTGATCTCATCTTCAACAATCTTAAACAAGTTAGTTAAATCATCTTCTGAAATTATTTTTGTTGTTATGGGAACTCTCCCAGGAGGGAGTTCTGTAATTTGACTCACATCTAAATCACCATAAATAGAAAGCGCAAGAGTTCTTGGAATTGGTGTTGCTGTCATTGATAACAAGTTAGTATTTTCTCCTTTATTTAGTAATCTATTTCTTTGAGTAACTCCAAATCTATGTTGTTCATCAATTACGACCATCCCTAATGCATTAAAGATGACTTTATCCTCAAATAATGCATGAGTACCTACGAGGATATCAACTAATCCATTGTTCAAATTAGAGAAAATTTCTTTTCTCTTTTTTTGAGGAGTATTCCCAGTAAGTAGTTCAACAGAAACTAAAAGGGGATTCAAATATTTTAATAAATTTTTATAATGCTGTTCTGCCAATACCTCAGTTGGGACCATAAATGCACCTTGCAGGTTTTTTTCAATGACAAGTAAAAGAGACGCTATTGCAATTATGGTTTTACCGCTTCCCACATCTCCCTGAAGCAATCTAGACATTGGTACGGGATTAGATAAATCTTTCTTAATTTCATTTAAAACATTTTCTTGAGATTTTGTTAATTCAAAAGGAAAAGTATTTAAAAATTCTTTTAATAAAGATTTCTTTTGAGGTAATTGTTGGGAAGTTACATTTTTATTCGTCTTTCTTTTTCTAAGTAGGAACTTTATTTGAAGTAGGAATAACTCATCAAAAACCAAACGTTTTTTTGACTCAATAAGTGCCTGTTGAGTTGGTGGAAAATGAATATTAATCAACGACTCTCCTTTTGATAATAAAGATAATGAATCAAGTTGCTTTTTATTTAAAATTTCTGGATATTGCTTTGCATAAATTAGTACCTTTTTCATAAGTTTTATAAAACTCATATTTGATAATGCTTCACCTAATGAATACAAGGGTAATATTTTGCCTGAGAAATTAAAATTATCATTGTTATCCTTAAGAATTTCAATCTGCGGATCTACAAAAGTTTTGCCATACTCTGTCAATTTAACCTTACCGGAAATTGCTAATTTGGTTCCAGGAGTATACAAAGATTTTTGAGATGTGAAGAAGGAGTAAGATCTAAATCTTCTTCCTAAAAAAAATTTTGTAACCTTTATTGAAGACGTTTCATCAGAAACTACAATATTCATTATTGATAAATTACTATTTTTTTTACTCTTATGAATATAAAATCTTTTAACGTTTGCGATGCACGTGTATAAATTATCTGGTTTTAAATTTATTATCTTGACTCTATTCGTATAGTCTAGATATGTTCGTGGGAAATAATTAATTAGATCTTTTATATGAAATATCCCTAATTCATTAAGCTTATTTTTATAAACTTTTCCTACATTTTTTATTAATGAAATATCTGAATCAAAAGACAAACTTGAATCAGCTTTATTCAGAAAAACATTATTAGAAATATTATTAGAACTTTCTATTTCTAGAGTTTTACCTAGTTTATAAAGATTTTTTCTTGTATCTATAATTAACCTTTTTCTTTGATTTTCATCTAATTTATTATATTCATTATATTTTTTAGAAAATTCATAAAATATCCTTAAATATTCGTCTGAGAGATTTAGATTATCTAGTTTTTTTAATGATTCATGCAAATAATCATTAAAATATTTTTCTCTTCCTAAAGTATTAATAAATTTGTTTTCAGTTTCAATAGTAAGAGATTTTTGAAGAGGTCTTATCCAATCTTTAATTAATTTATTATTATTCCCGCTAATAGTCACATTTGAAAAAAGAGTTATTTTTTCAACGTATCTTATTCAAAGTTATTTCTTTTTGCCTCCAATATGTCTCTTTTTTAATCAAACGCTGAAATTGATTTTTTAGCTCATTTATTTTGTTCCTTTGAATAGAAAGATTTAAATTTTTAAACTCTAACTCAACAGTAGATATATTGAAGAAAATAATGCTTGGAAAATTATTGCCGATTAATGATGACCGATTTAAGTTTAATTCGAAATTAATAACAAAAGGATATGGATGTTTTATCATAAAATTTTTGCCTACTAAGTAATCAAAGGAATCTTTAGATATCATCTTTTTTATTAGATTTGCCTTGAATAATTCTTGGTTAATATTATATGAAAGATTCAATAGTAAATTTTCCAATGACTTGTCTATTAAATCAAAATTATTAAGAATCTGATTTTTTGGTAAATTATCCATTTGATTTATATTTTCTTTTACTTGATATCTTTGTTTTTCCACTTTTTCTTCTCCTATTAATTCAAGTAAGGAGGAAATAAATTGTTTTTCAACTCCTAAATTTTCAAAAATATTGTTTTTAGATAAATAATTATTATGGTGGTTATTATCTAAATCAAGTGATCCGAATTTTTCATAATTATGAGCTTGATAATATTCAGAAGTATTTGAAAAGTCTTCAGTAATCTCGAACTGAGTGGGTTCTTTTAATTGAAAACCATCTTCATATTGAAATTTTTCTTTTTGATCATCCTTTATTTTTGTGGAACTATCAAAAATAGTAAAATTAATTTCCTTATTTATATTTTTTTCAATTTCATTTATCTTTAATTGTTCTACTGTTAAAAAGGGCAAATTCGTAAATATTAATTTACTTATTTTTTTTTCAAAAAGACTATAGAATTCATTTTCATTTAAGAAATTATCATTAATTGTTGGATAACTATATATTTGATTAAGGCCTTTTTCTACAGAGATGAAAAGTAGATCTCTTACTAGATTAAGATAAAGTTCATATTCCCTATAGATATTTCTAGTTAATATTCTTTTTTGTATGTCTGCTCTCTCTAATTGAGAATTAATTTTATCTATATCTATGTAATTATTGAAATTATTCAAATCATTCAAGTGACTAGTTTGTTTGCATTGATGCGACCTCTTCAGCAAAGTCCATCTGATTTTTTTCGATACCTTCACCCAATGTATATCTTGTAAAGCGTCTTACTTTGATATTTTCCCCAATTTTTGCAGCTGCTTGTTTAACAAGATCCTCAACTGTTAGAGAACTATCTTTAATGTAGGGTTGTGAAAGCAAAACAAGCTCATTAAGTCTTTTTGCTATTCTCCCTTCAACTATTTTTTCTTTAATTTGTTCTGGTTTTCCAGATAAATCATCCCTACCCATTTCAATCTGCTTTTCTTTTTCCACAACATCTTCTGGTATTTCATCAATTGATACATACTCAACATTTGGGCATGCTGCTACTTGCATTGAGACATCCTTCAACAGAGATTGGAATATATCACCTCTAGCAACGAAATCAGTTTCACAATTTAACTCTAGTAAAACTCCGACTCTTGATCCAGTATGTATATAACTACCAATTGAACCTTCGGCCGCTACTCTTCCCGATTTCTTTTCAGCACTAGCTATGCCTTTCTTTCTTAACCATTCCAAAGCTTTATCTAGATTCCCTTCAGTTTCGTTAAGTGCTTTTTTGCAGTCCATCATTCCTGCGCCAGTTTTGTCTCTAAGATCTTTTACAAGTTTTGCTGTAATGTTTCCCATTTGAAGTAATAAAAAATAGTGAATAGTAAGTTTTAAATTGGAATTTAATTTTTTCTTTCGGCATTAGAGCCCTTTCTACCCTCATTTATGGCATCTGCAAGTCTTCCTAAAATAAGTTGCACAGATCTAACGGCATCATCGTTACAAGGAATTGGAACTTCACACAAATCCGGATCGCAATTTGTATCCAACATTGATACTAATGAGATATCTAATTTTCTAGCTTCTAATACTGCATTAGATTCTCTTCTCTGATCAACCAATACAACTACATCTGGTAATCTTCTCATACCCTTAAGTCCACCTAAGTATTTTTGTAATCTTTCAAGTTCTCTCCTTAATACTGCAGCTTCTTTTTTAGGCCTCATTGCTATTGAACCACTACTTTCCATTCTTTCTAGATCCTTTAATCTTTCAATCCTAGCTTTCATTGTTGTCCAATTAGTCAACATCCCTCCAAGCCATCTTTGATTTACATATGCAGCTCCACAGCGTGTAGCTTCCTGAGCTACTACATCTGATGCTTGTTTTTTTGTACCGACAAATAGGAAACGTTTACCGCTTTTTGCAGCGTTTCTCGTCCATTTATATGCATTGTTCATACACAATGCTGTTTTTACAAGATCAATAATATGAACTCCATTTCTCGCGCAATATATATACTTAGACATCTTGGGATTCCAACGTCTAGTTTGATGCCCAAAATGAGCACCAGCTTCCATCATTTCTGATAGTGATACAACAGCCATAATTTAAAAAGGGTTTCGGGTTAGCCTCCATCTGACGGGGAATTAATATTAATAATTCACCCGAAACTGTCAGATGTGTGAAATTTATTTCAAATATTCTAGCAAGTGATGTGTATTTCTAAAAGTTTTTTATCTTGATTTGGTTAACTGTTTAATGTAAATCATATTTAGAGGGATCCTAAGTATCTCAAGTGCAAGTCTATTTCTTCTTATATTTACTAGGAATCTTAATAAAGGAAGGATTCTATCAACACTGATTAGTCCTCCCAAGCAAAGAATTTGCCAAAGTAAATTATGGAGAGGAGTTAATTGAATCATAAATCTAACCCTTAAATTTGGGTGTTTCTTATAAAACACTAAAGCCATTTTTGCTCTCTCTTTTTCTTGAGCTATTAATGAATCTATTTGTTCGCAATTAAATGGCGGATGCCAATGAAAACCTACTGCATTTGGGCATTTAATTAATTTTGTCCCAATTTTTTTTAATCTTTCTCCAAGTTCTAAATCCTCCCAACCGTAAAGACTAAAAGAAGTATCAAATAATCCCACACTTAAAATCAATTCTTTTGATATCGCTACATTCCCAGTAGCAAAGTATGCAAAAGAAGTGTCCATTATTTTATGTTTTTCACTCTGAGGATTTAGAAAATTAGATGTATTGACTACCGAGCCATAGGTAAAACATTTTTTATCATTTTTTCTCCAAGAGGCAAGTAATTTTTCTACGTGGCAATTTATAAAATTGTCTAAAACAATAAGATCACTATCAATGAATATAATAATTTCATATTTTGATTTAATTACTCCCAGATTTCTTCCAAGTGCAGGCCCTCCATGTTCTTGCTGAAATAGAATAACGTGTGGGAGATTAGCTTTGTTTTTATTTATCCATGAGGTTGTCCCATCAGTTGATCCATCATCAACTACTATTACTTCATAATTACTGATATTTGTATTTAATTTTTGATTCTCAAGCGCAAATAGACATTTCTCTAATATAGGTAATCTATTGTAAGTCGGTATAACAATACTTACATTCATGATTATGTCTTAAATATGCATAATATATTGAACTCCAAAAGATAAAAATAAAAGATATTCCCTAATCAGCTGCACCGCCATTATTTGCTGTACCTGTAACGTTTCCACCATCAGGTCTTCCATCAGTTCTTAATTTCCTTTTTTTGAATTTTCTAGCATAGGCTCTATTACGTTCCTGCTTTTCTTTTTTTAGATTCCTTCTCTTAGACATAAAATTTTTAACTTTTAATTATATTAGCTCACTATGAGCACTATATATTTTACCATCTTCCATATTTAATATCCTATCAGCCATATCAGAAATTCTTGGATCATGCGTCACCATAAGTACAGAACAATTTTGCTCTTTTGCTAGTTTCCTTAAAAGGGTTACTATTTCTCTTCCTGTGACGCTATCTAAAGCAGAAGTGGGCTCATCAGCTAATAAAAGTTTTGGGTTAGCAGATAAAGCTCGAGCAATTGCTACTCTCTGTTTCTGCCCACCAGATAAGTCATTTGGCAACTTTTTATGATGTTCTTCTAATCCTACTGCTGACAACCAATTCCGTGCTATTTCACGTCTTTGCAAATATGTTAAACCTTTTATTAAATCGGCGCCCATCTGGACATTTTGTTCTGCTGTTAAACATCTCAGAAGATTGTGACCTTGAAAAATCATTCCAATACTTCTTCTAAGAATCTGACGAGTTTTCCTTGATGCTCCATTTAACTGATTATTTAATACAGTTAAATCTCCACTTTGACAGGTTCTCAAGGCACCAATTAATGTTAAAAGAGTCGTTTTACCACATCCAGAAGGTCCTTTCAAAAGAACCAACTCTCCTTTATCAATATTTAAATTAACGTCATTAAGAACTTGTTTTTTATTCTCATTTTTTCCATAAAAGTGACTCAAATTATTTATTGAGACTGTTTTAAGGTTTTTAACATTATTTTTTGATTTATTAGCTTTAACCATTTATCTTCAATTGTTAAAAAATTTCGGCAGGATCAGCGTCAACTAATTTACGCATCGCAACAGCGGCGGACCCCATACACATAACTAAAACTAATACGAAAATTAAAATAGTTTTATCTGCGTCCATTATTATTGGGAGTTTAGTAGAACTTCTTATAACTGAGTAAAGTATTTGACCAGAGAAATAAGCAGGTAAATAACCAAACAATGCCAACAAAAACCCCTCTCTAGCTACAACAAAGAAAAGGGACTTAAGTCTATACCCCATTGCCAATAAGGTGGCGTACTCTGGGAGGTGATCTGTAACGTCACTATAAAGAATTTGATAAACAACCACACACCCTACAACGAAACCCATCAATGCTCCCAAACTAAATATAAAACCTATTGCAGTACTATTTTTCCAATAATTCTTCTCAAATTCTATAAATTGATTTTTTGTAAGAACCCTAACATCATTTGGGAGTGAGTTATTTAATATCCTTGAAATCAATTCAGGATCAGATCCTTTTTTTAGCTTTACCAAACCAATTTCTATACTGCCAGGAGGATTAGCAGGAAAAAGTCTTAAGAAGGTTTCTCGACTAGTTATCAAATTACCATCTGCACCAAAAGATGGTCCCAACTCCACAAGGCCCTCAACAATTACTCTTTTTCCAGCAACCTCAGTCTCAACTTTTTTTTCAGATAAGAACCATTCTTCAATCGGTCCAAATTCAGGTCTAGATAGTTTGTCAAAAAGAACTCTTGATGGATTTCTCAATTTATAAGCTTTCTTTGAGAATCCCTCATCTAAAAGAAGTGAATCGGAGGGATTAAAACCTAATGCAAGTATTGATCTAGTTTTAAGATTTTCGGGATTTCTCCAAAGTAAATAATTTAGATTAACGGGAGCAGTTTTTTCAACATCCTCTACTGCGAGAGTTTGAATTAATCTTCTTTTTGGGAATCCACTCATGCTTATAGAACTTTTTGATCTGGGACTTATCAAAACAAGATCGGCATCTAGAAGTTTATGAATAGTTACGCTCGTGTCAAATAAACCATCTCTAAAACCTAATTGCATAAACATCAAAATCCCTGCAAAACTGATTCCAGCTATGGCAACTGCTAGCCTTAATGGTTGCCTAGTTAATAACAACCAAGCTAATGGTATTTTTCTAAATTTTAAAAAAGAAAAACTCATTAGGGAATAAATTTTGCAATCACTTTCATTCCTGCATAGTTTTGAACGATATCTATAGAATCTTGATCTAGTTTTACTAGTACCTCGATAATTCGTGAATCAGCATCCCCTGTTGGATCAGTCGATAGAACTTTTCTTTGTTTTACCTGAGGACTAATCCTAATCACCTTTCCCTTAAGATTTTTTTGGAAACCTCCATTCTCACTGCTCAATTCAACATTCTGAGAGATAAAGACCCTATCGATGTCAGATTCATAAACCTCTATCAAAGCTTCCATTTTTTGACTAGAACCAATATCCAAAATCCCTTCATTTTGAGGCCTTTCACCAACTCTCGTGTTTATTCCAAGGATAAAACCATCGATTGGACTCCTTAGTTTTGAATTAAATAGATCTATCTTGATGTTTTTTTGATCTCCGATAAGGTTTATTTTCTGTTTTTGCAATTTTAATAATTCATCTTTTCTCTGTGAAAACTCTACAAAAGAATATACATCTTTGTTCAAAGCCAACTCATACCTTTGAATTTGATCTTTCTTTAGGGTAATTTCTTCGTTAATAGTATTAATTAGATTTTCGTTTCTTTCAAGATCAGCGATTAATTTTTCTCCATTTTCAAAGATTGCGAGGATATCACCTTTTTTTACGAAATCCCCTTCATTTACTAAAATTTCGACAATTCGGGGGGAAGAGCCAAACTGACTTATTGGAGCTGCCAATTGTCTAATCTCTCCCGAAGGAGAAAGTTGACCAAGTGCGGCAACAGCTGTAATAGGAGGTATGAAATCTGAAGTTATTTCCTCTTTAAATTTTGAACTAGATTTATTATTTCCAGAACAGGAAATAACACCAAGAGATATTGGTGTAAATAATAAAAAATAAATAAATAAATTTTTTAATATTTTTAATTTCATTAAAAATCGAAGAGTACTGTTTTTATGTAGTTATTGACCCATTTTTCATCAAAATATTTTAAAAGAACCATGCTAGTCTTCTCATTTTTCATTTGTTGAACACAATAATTTTTTTGAAAATCTATTCTCTCTTGGATAATTTCCTCATTAACTTCCGGTTTAGCTCTCTTACTTAATTTGATCAAAATAGTGAGGTATTGATCCACAACTCTACAAAAATCATTTTTTTCAGATTTACTTTTTAAGGAAGCAAAAAATACATTATTAGAAAAAATCCCCCCCCATTTAGGAATCTCTCTCAAAGAGGTAAAAGAACTTTTATCAACTTCAGAAAGTAATTTTTCGTATTTCAAACCTTGGTTTTGTGATGCCGGGGATAAATCAACAATGGCAGCAGAAACAATATCATTTATTTTTACCAAATCCATCCCAAAAATTGGGATATCAAACTTTGGATCAGGAAAAAAAACGCAGTGTAATATTTTAAGATTCTTTGAAAATTCTGCTACTTCAATATGTAACTTTCTAAAACCTTTTGCTTTATGAAATTCATTTTCAATATAAAGTTCTCTGCCAATTTCTTTAGATATTATGTTAGTTAGTTTTGGATCAATTTTTATACTCTTAAGGTCCTCAAGCATGGATCTATGCTCTCTAATATTTTGTAATAAATCCAAAATAAGAGGGTCAGTTAATTTTGTTTTAGTTAAAGATTCAGACAACAAGGCTAAAAAGTACCAAAATAGAATTTAAAGAGAGAACCGAAATGAAAGTAGGAGATGTTAACTACTACACCCATTCAAGCAAAACTAGATGTGTGTTTGTGGATAATAAAGAATTGCCGCTTATAAGCATTGATATTTGGTGCAAAGCAGGTTCTTCATTTGAGGATGTTGATAAAAACGGCACTGCTCATTTTCTAGAACATATGATTTTTAAAGGATCTAACAAAATAATGCCAGGTGAGTTTGACCATAAAATTGAATCACTAGGCGGATTAAGTAACGCTTCAACTGGTTATGATGATGTACATTACCATGTCTTAGTTCCACCCAGTAACTTTAAAGAATCACTTGCTCTTTTGACAAATATTGTCGTTGCTCCAGATTTTAATCCTGATGAATTTATAAAAGAAAAAGGGGTAGTTATTGATGAAATAAAACAACAAAATGATCAGCCTGAAGAAAGACTATTTAATTATTTTTTGAAAAGGGTTTGGTTAAGTCCGAATTATGCCAATTCGATTCTGGGAACTGAACATAGTATTAAAAACTTAGAGATAAATGACCTTGTGAAATTTCATAGCAAATATTATGATGTCGAAAAAATTTGTATTGCAATTGCGGGGAATCTCTCTGAAGAAATTTATAAAATTTTTGAAAAAAGTGATCTATCTGGCATAAAAGAAAGTCCAAATTTAATAAATCTAAAAAATAAACCTTCTTTAAAAATAAGGAATGGTAGAGAGTCAGTTAAGTTTGATAATTTAGAGTTTTCAAGAATATTTATGGCTTGGTTTATCCCAAACCTAAATGATCAAAAAAATATTATTGGACTTGAGATATTAGCATCAATACTCTCTGTTGGAAGAAACAGCAGATTAGTTAAAATTTTAAAAGAAGATAGTAATCTTGTTGAATCGGTATATGTAGATGTAAATGCTGGAGAATTAGGAGGATTATTTATAATGGAAGCAAGTTGTGAGTCCAAAGATATTGATTTAGTAGAAAAGCAAATTAATAAAACAATTGATGAGATCTCAAATTGTAAAGCCTTGGCTTTGGATGAAATAAAAAAAGCAATAAATATTGTGAAAAGTAATTATATCTTTAATTTAGAGACATCTACACAACTCTCTTCATTCTTTGGAAATGAACTTCTTTGGGGGAGAAAATCTTCAATAAATAATTTAGAGAGTCATTTAAAATATTGGAATGACTTGGATAACTTCAAAGAGATCACAGAATATATCCGTGGAGAGAAATTTACATTAGTTGCATCCCCTGGTAAATGTTAAAAAGATATTTTTTAAATAATAAAAAAAGAAATTTTTCAACTGCTTCAATTTGGATTAAAGGGGGGAGTGATATGGATAGTACTGGCAAAAAAGGGATAAACAAGATCCTTTGTTCATTACTTACCAGAGGATGTGAAGGTTTTAACAATTTCACTCTCTCTGAGTATATTGAGTCCTATGGAGCAGAATTAAATCAAGAAATATTTGAAGATGGTATTTCAATAAGTATTAAATCCCTAAATGAACATTTCAGCAAATTATTCCCTTTATTAGATTTAATAATTAATAAGCCAATCCTCTCGGAAACTGAATTTAAAAAAGTAAAAAAATCTTCTATTGATCACATTAAAAAAGATAAAGAGAATCCATTCAATATCTGTTTTGAAAAATGGAGAAAAATTGTTTACTCAAATCATCCTTATGCTTTCAACACAATTGGCAATGCTAATGATGTCTCAAAGATTACCTATGAAGATGTTTTGCTTGAGTTTAAAAATTTAAAAAATAGAGAAAAGTATTTAATTTCAAATAATCCCGAAATAAATGGAGAAAATTTTGGAACACTTGAAAAAAAAATCTTAAAAGAAAAATCAGATCCTTTAAATCATAATTTAAATACTACGAATAGATTTGATTACATTAATAATGATTCAAATCAAACAATAATAATGATGGGGGACCAAACTTGCTCGCGAAGAAGTAGTGAATATTTTCCTCTTAAGGTTTTGGAGTCATATTTATCTTATGGAATGAGCGCTGCTTTATTTAAACTTTTTAGAGAAAAACATGGTATCACTTACGATTTAGGTGTTTATTATCCTATCAGGAGTGGAAATGCCCCATTTTTAATTTATTTATCCGTATCTAATGATCAAGCACTTTTTGCTTTTGAACTTTTATCAACACTATGGAAAAATTTACTTTTAAATCCGTTGACTGATGCTGAAATATTTTTAGCAAAAGAAAAACTAAAAGGTTCTTTTTTATTAGGAAATCAATCACTAGATGAAATTTTACAGAGAAAGATACAGTTAGTTAGTTATGGTATTTCACCAATTTCTGAGAACGATTTAAATTCAAAAATAGAGGAAATTTCTTCGTTAGATATTTTGAAATTAACTAATAAGTATTTTTCAAAACCTTTTCTGAGTATTTCTGGAAATAAAAATATATGTTTAGAAATTTCTAATAGGTGGAAGAAAAACTTTTAGATTAGTTTTTCTCAATCTTATCAATATCTATTAAAAACGAACCTCTCCTAAACTTTACTTCAACAGTATCTGGAGATTTAATTGAAAGGATTTCCCCAATTTCATCAATTGCCACTAGATCAGGTGGTCTTAACATCGGCATATTATCTGAAGTCTTCAAGTAAGAGACTGGCGCAATCAACTTAACCTTATCGTTGATCTCAAATTTCATTTATAAATTAGATACATTAAAGAGTAGTATAAGCATAAAGTTAGAGAAAATATCAACGAAATGCACTGATTCATTCTAGAATCCTAGAATTGACTTTCTACAAATTAATGAATCAAAAATTTAAAACATTAATTTTATGGGCTTTACCTATACTTTTAGTAATAGCACTTTCCTACCAATTTTTATCTTCAAGCAACGTTGATTCGCTTAAATCTAATGGCACTACTGTTGCACCAAGAAATTCAGCGGTAGCAAGAGTTAGTTACGGCAGATTTTTAGATTACATTAATTCGGGAAGGGTTACATCTGTTGATATTTTTGAGGGAGGCAGAAATGCAGTTATAGAGACAATAGATTCGGATTTAGATAATAAAGTTCAAAGGTTGCGTGTAGATCTTCCCGGCTTAACACCAGAACTTATAAATATTTTAAAAAATGAGGGAATTAGTTTTGATGTTCATCCAATAAAAACAGCTCCTCCTGCATTAGGAATTTTAGGTAATTTACTCTTCCCGGCTATCTTAATTGGAGGTTTAATTTTGTTAGCGAGGAGGTCAAATGGTATGCCTGGAGGTCCTGGCCAAGCAATGCAGTTTGGAAAAACTAAAGCAAGATTTGCAATGGAAGCTGAAACAGGAGTTGTATTCGATGATGTTGCAGGCGTTAATGAAGCTAAACAGGATTTGCAAGAAGTTGTCACTTTTCTGAAAAAACCAGAAAAATTTACTTCTGTAGGAGCAAGAATTCCCAAAGGGGTTCTATTGGTAGGACCTCCTGGTACTGGTAAAACCCTTTTAGCTAAAGCAATTGCAGGTGAAGCTGGTGTACCATTCTTCTCATTATCAGGTTCTGAATTTGTTGAAATGTTTGTTGGTGTTGGCGCTAGTAGAGTTAGAGACCTTTTCAAAAGAGCTAAAGAGAATAGTCCCTGTTTAATTTTTATTGATGAAATCGATGCAGTCGGAAGGCAAAGAGGTGCAGGTATTGGTGGAGGTAATGATGAGAGAGAACAAACTCTCAATCAATTACTTACTGAAATGGATGGTTTCGAAGGTAATAGTGGCATAATAATAATTGCAGCCACAAACAGGCCCGATGTTCTAGACTCAGCGCTAATGAGACCAGGCAGATTTGATAGACAGGTAACTGTAGATGCACCTGATATCAAGGGCAGACTATCAATATTGGAAGTTCATGCAAGGAATAAGAAACTTCAAGAGGATTTAACGCTTGAAAGCATTGCGAGAAGAACACCAGGTTTTACTGGAGCAGATTTAGCAAATTTATTAAATGAGGCTGCTATTTTAACTGCTAGGAGGAGAAAAGACTCTATAAGTATCTCAGAAATTGATGACTCTGTAGATAGGATTGTCGCAGGAATGGAAGGTTCTCCATTAACAGATGGTAGAAGCAAGAGATTAATTGCTTATCATGAAGTTGGCCATGCTCTCATAGGTTCACTTGTCAAAGCCCATGATCCTGTTCAAAAAGTGACCGTCATTCCAAGAGGTCAAGCTAAAGGATTAACTTGGTTTACCCCAGATGATGAACAAACCCTTGTTAGCAGGGCGCAATTAAAAGCTAGGATAATGGGTGCTTTAGGAGGAAGAGCTGCTGAAGATGTAGTTTTTGGAGAAGGTGAGATTACAACAGGAGCTGGAGGTGATTTCCAACAAGTTGCTTCAATGGCCCGCCAAATGGTTACTAGATTTGGAATGAGTAATTTAGGTCCGATAGCTTTAGAAAGTGGTAATCAAGAAGTATTTGTTGGTAGAGATTTAATGACTAGAAGTGAAGTTTCTGATTCAATCTCTAAACAAATAGATGAAAGTGTAAGAATAATGGTCAAAGAATGTTATAAAGAAACCTACGATATAGTAAGCAAAAATAGAGAAGCTATGGATAAGATAGTTGACCTATTAATCGAAAAAGAAACATTAGATGGTGATGAATTTGTAAGTATTCTCTCCAAATTCACCAAAATTCCTGAGAAAGAGAGAACACCTCAATTATTAAGCTAAACTTTTATTGGTTTCTTATCTAACACCAGATCAATTAAACCGTACTCAACAGCTTCGTTTGGGGACATATAAAAATCTCTATCAGTATCTTCTTTGATAGTGTCATAATCCTTTCCAGTTCTTTCTGATAATTCAGTATTTAGTCGTTCTTTTAAGAACAAAATTTCATCTGCTTGAATTCTTATATCACTGGCTTGCCCTCTAGCACCTCCAAGTGGTTGATGAATCATTATTCTTGAATGTCTAAGGCTGCTTCTTTTACCTTTAGTACCTGCCGCAAGCAAAAATGCACCCATACTAGCTGCTAAGCCAACACAAACTGTATGAATGTCAGGCTTTACATGTTGCATTGTGTCAAAGATACCCAATCCGTCATATACGGATCCGCCAGGTGAATTTATGTACATATAAATGTCCTTATCTGGATCCTCTGCCTCGAGGAACAATAATTGAGCAACAATTCTATTAGCAGTTTCACTAGTAACTTGTTCTCCCAAAAAGATTATTCTCTCTCTTAATAGTCTCGAATAAATATCAAAGACTCTTTCACTACCGCCCGATTCTTCTAAAACTAAAGGGATCATAATAATATTTATCTGTTTATTAGATATTAACGATATTGAGTCAACATACGCTAACCTTATTAAGGTTTACATATAAAAAATTGAAAGAAAAATTGACTGTTTCAGATAGCAAAAAGTTATTTCATGAAAAATTTCCTTACGTCATTCCAGGTTTATATAAAAGAATAGTTGATGAAATGCTTGTCGAACTTAATCTTTTGAACCATCAAAATGAATTTACGCAAGATTATCTCTTTTGTGTCGGCCTCACCGAAACATTCAAAGAATTAATGAAAGGATATCAACCTGAAAAACACTTGGATCTACTTTTTGAATCTTTATGCAGTTCTACAAATTTTGAGGCGAAGGAAATTAATGAAATATCTAAAAAGTCTCAAAAAGAATTAAAGGATAAAACATCTAAAGATATTTTAAAATTATTAGTAGAAAAAAGTAATTCTAAACTTTATCCTTCAAGGATTTTGAACTTAGGGATATATATATTAATTTCAAACTCCCAAGATTTCAAAGAGAAAAATGAATCAGATAAAAATAAGATGACCTCTGATATTTTTGAGAAGTTAAGCTTATCTGCTAATAAAGCAGAAAAAGATATTGGAATCTACAAAAGCAGCATATCAAAAATGGAACAAGCAAAAGAATTAATTGAAGAGCTCAGAATTAAGGATAAGAAAAAAAACCAAAAAAAATAATAACTATTTTTTTAATCTTTTTTTATCTTTCCAAGAGACATAGGATATATAAATTACAGCTAATGTTATGAATATGAGTAAAACAAACGATGTTAAGATAAGAAATTTACTTAAATAGACTTCATAAGTTAAAAATGAAATCATATGTCAATGGATCCGTCCCCATTTCTTCCCCAAACAACCATGGCAATTGAAAAAGTAAAAATAGCAGCCAATGCTGCCCAGCCTATTTGAAAGATCATTAGAATTTAATCGTTTTTATAAATATAACAGAACTTCAAAATTTTTTAATCATTTTAAAGCTAAAGTTAATTTCTCAGAAACAAAATTTTCCCAATAGAATTGTAATAAAATTAAATTGGGAAGGTTAGTTTTAAATCATAGTACAAATATAGAAGGTCTAATTCCAATACTTCAAAAATTAGCACTGGAAAATAATATCAAGACAATAACTCCAGCTGTTATTTCAAGAGCCAGGGGAAGATCCTCTAAATTGATAATTAGATTGTCAGTGAAAACTATAAACGGATATAAAGCAATCGCAAGAAAGGGTAATACAGCTCAAGAAGTTTTTATTTCAACAGAGTTAAGTAAAGATGAATTAAAAGAAATCATAGATCTTTATAATAAAAAGTAATTAAATTAAAGGGTATTAGAAAATAGTTAGGAGAGAACAAATGAAATTGGTATTAAATTTTTTTATGTTTTTATTGGCCTTTTTTTCATTTAGTAATAAATCATTATCACTTACTGATTACCAAATAAAAAGATTTTGCGCAAAGGAGAAAAGAGTATCTTTATGTATCAAAAATTTACAAGAGAAAAGATCTGATCTCCAAAAAGGAAAGCTAATTGAAATACCTGTAACCCCTTACAAACGGTAATTAGAAATTGAATTTAAATTTCAAATTCTGATTCGAAAAGATTAAATGCATTTTTATAGCTTGTGAGAAGTTCTTCAGAATTATCAGAAAATCCTTGTCGTTCGTAATCTTCTTTTAATTCATCATATAAGTAAACCACTTTGTTAAAGGCGCTCATATATTCTTTTTGTATGTCTTCATCATCGATATCATAGATTTTTGCCAGTACTAATTCGACATTTTTTTTTGATGAATATATTTTTCTCTCAAAATCTTTATTTAACTTCCTTCTTTTTTTTGCCATTTAAAATTTCTAAATACAGATTAACAATACTCAAATTCATAGATAAATTAAATTAAAACTTATAAAATAAAAGTTATTAAACATGCAAAAAATAAATTAGATTGTGAAGCGATTGCTAAAAATTATATTATTAAAAATAAAAATACAATCGGAATTAATAATAGAGAAATAAAAATGTTATCTACAAATTTTTGTTATGGTGGCGAAGAAATCTATGAAATAGAAAATTTAAAAAATTAAATTTTGAATTATTCTCTATAAATAAGCATCTCAATATTATGATAGTAACTTTAAGTTTAATAAAGTTTAAATTTTATTCCTATGACTGATATAAAACAAAAGAAAGAAAACGTAAAAATGCATTTAAAAGATTTGAGGCAAAACTTAAAGAAAATGCATTTAGAAGTTACGGAAGAATTAATATTACCGAAGCCAGATGATGTAAAAGACTTGATGAATAAAATGGATAAACTATTAAAATTAATAGAATCAAAATAAACTATAATTTAAATAATTTAGAATCATCAAAAGTTAAAAAAATGAAAATAATAAAACAAGTTCCTATATTAATTATAATCGCAATTTTCTTAATTTCTTGTAGGACATCCACTAATAAAGAGTATCCCACAAATAATTTGGAAAAAAATATTGAGGATAATCCTAATTCAGAAAAGAAAAGAATGGAAATAAAGTTTTCTTGTGGAGAGGATGGTATTTCAGAATACTTAGATGATGGATGGAATATTTTAAAAGAAGAATCCCAAGAAAAAATTTGTACCTGGAAATCTGTTCCTGCCACAAAAGATTGCAATATGGAAAAAGATAAAGGATGTAAAATAACAAAGCCAGATAAAATAGGTGAAGAGAAAATTTATTTATTGGAAAAATAAATTTAATATATGACTCCAAAATCAGAACACTTAGTTGATTTAATTTTTAAGAAATTAAAGACCTATAAGAAGAAAAAAATATTTTTAGAAAAAGAAAGTTTGAATAAATTTATTCTTTCACTTTTCAAAGAAAACTGAATGCAGGACTTATTTAACTTAACTGCTATAGTTAAATAAATTTTTTAATTAATATAGATATGGATAGTTTTTCATCATTAACTTTTATTCTGTCAGTAATTTTTATCGTAAGTCTTTATTTTTTATTTAGGGTTACTTCTAGTACAAAGAATTAAAAAATATTTTCACATCTTTCCTAGATGATCGGATCATCTCTTAGTAGTAAAACCGTATGCTTATTTAAACCATCATTAATCCATTCTTTATATTCTTCTAGAACACACTTTTTATCAAAATTATCTAATAAATTAATTCTTTTTTTTGCATTATCTAGTGCCAAATTAATACAGAATTTATAGTCTTTGGATTTTTCTTGCATTTGTTTTTATTGAATCTTAGTAAAAATAATTTCTTATTCTGTATTGAAAATTACAATAATAAGCGTTGATTTAATAAGAGTATCAAGCAATACGGAAGAATTTTTAATATATTTAGGATAATAGTATTTTTATAATAATCCTATGTCCTACGAAGCAGGCAGTAAAGAATGTAGACATTTAATTGAAGCCAAAGAAAGCCTTCTATCAACATTAGATGCGTTAAGTAATATACATTCGACCGATCTAATACAAATCCAAATTAAAGAAATTTACAATAAATTAGAACAGATGCACGACAATAGAAAAAAAATAGAATCAGCTACAAATTATCTTTAATACAATCAATTTAACTGAAAGCTCTCAAAATTGGCTTTTTATCTTGGTTACTTTTTTTTCTGATAATAAATCCAATAAAGCATCAAGCTGAGCGAGTACTTCCTTTGCTTCATTAAGATCTGGCAACAAATCTTCTTTGATGAGCATTTGATGCATCTCTCTAAGCTCTAACCTTATATATCTAAGGTGAGAACAAACTTCCTCTCTCTTAGTTGCACTCATATTTCCTTTATATTCTTTACATTATACAATACGATCTTTTTTGACTCCCATATAAGTTTTGTCAATTTGAAAAATTTTTTCAAACCCAATAACATATCAAAATCTTTTAAAGTCGAATTGTAGTAATATATCCTTCATGAAAAAGAAAAAATCTAAAAAAAAACAAACTAATTCAAATTTAAAAGATCAAAAATTAGGTCAAACAAAAAATTCTGCGAAATTAGTACTTTTTGTTTTTGGGATAGGTCCAATTATTGGCATAATAATATTTTTATACAGTAAGGGATTTTTTAATTCACCAACTATTTAAACCTTAAGTAATTAAATAAAAAAAATAAATTTTAAAATAATTAACTTTAAAAATTTAAAAATAATTATTGAAATTTTTTTAATGAAAATATCCTAAATTCTGCCATTTTTCTAGCATTTTCAGGATTAGATATCAAAAAAGGGTGATCTGATAAAAGTTCTAATACCTTATCTATCTTTAATCGTATATCATCACAATCAACATTTTCCCATTCCTCATCAAATGACATTGCAAAGCTATCAGCATTATCATATAGTTTATCTTTCATAATATTTGGAATTTAAATTTAGAAAATTTCAAAAATCAGAACCAAACTGAAAAAGTAATTAGAAGAAGCATTTAAAACTATCCCCATGAGTATTTGAGAAATAACTTTGAATGAGTGTTCTTTGAAATTATACTTTAATCCTACTATTTAAATTTATACATAAGTGCTATTAATCAAAATCTGAGTAGATTTGACAGAAGTGTTACAATATTGACATATGTAAAGACTTATGGAAAATAAAGTTAAAAGGATAGGATATCTTCCTAGAAAAAGAGTACTTGAAATTATTGATGAAATATCCAAGAGCGAATCTATAAGTAGATCTAAAGTAGTTGGAATATTAGTTGAGGAAGCATTAGATGCCAGAGGAATTGCGAATTTTGGATATAGTAATATCAGCAAGTCAAATATATTCAAGTCGGATAATTTTAAAGATCTCCAAAATGAAAATGCCCACTTAAAAGATGGGGAAGACGAATTTGTTGATGACAGTGGTTACACAGTTTCATCTCACAAAACTTTAGACCGCTCAATATCTTCTGCAGATATAGAATTAGCAAATAAAATAAACATTCTTAAGGAATCAGGATTAATATAACTTTTATTGAGTAATTACTTTATTTTTTAATGCATAATATTGGTTCATTGTTTATTCTTAGTCAAGAATAATATTCTTTTTACATAATTCGAATATTAAATCCTTTCTAATATTAATTTTGTAATTAAAAAATGAAAGATATTAAATGTCCTTCATGCGGCAAAACTTTCCGAATTGATCCCAGCAGCTTTGAAGAAATACTTCTTCAGATAAAAGACGAAGAATTTAATAAACAAATAAAAGAAAGACTTATCTTGGCTGAAGAAGATAATAAAAAAGCTTTGGAAATTTTAAAACGTGAGTTAAAAATACAGTTAATAGAGCAGAATCGGATTAAAGAGTCTGAGATCCAAACTCTTGAATCTAAATTAAAAATAGCTGAAGAAAAGAAAACAAATGCCCTTAATGATTTAAAAAATCAAGCAACAAATAAAATTAATTCATTGAATAATGAATTAATCAAGTTGAAAGACGAAATTAAAAACCAGTCTTTAATTTCAGAATTATCTTTAAAAAACAAAATTAGTGAAGCTGTTACTAATTTAGAAAAAGAAAACTCATCTTTAACAAATTCCATTGAAAAGATGAAGCTTGAACATTCAATTAATGAAAAATTAATTGAAGAAAAGTTTAAAAGCAAAATTAGTGAAAGGGACCTGACTATTCAGGAGTTAAGAGAAATGAAATCTAGATTATCTACAAAGATGATAGGAGAAACATTAGAAATCCATTGCGAAACTCAATTTAATCTGAATCGTGCCTCTGCATTTAAAAACTCATATTTCGAAAAGGATAATGATGCCACTTCAGGAAGTAAAGGTGACTATATATTTAGAGAATTTGATGAAAATAAAACCGAAGTCGTATCCATAATGTTTGAGATGAAGAATGAAAGTTTAAATGGAACTAATAAAAGAAAAAACGAAGATTTTTTAAAAGAATTAGATAAAGATAGAAGACAAAAATCTTGTGAATATGCAGTTCTCGTATCCCTTCTAGAACCAGATAGTGAACTATATAATGCTGGCATAGTAGATGTTTCTCATAGATTCCCAAAAATGTATGTCATAAGACCTCAATTTTTCTTGCCCATTATTTCTCTGCTAAGAAATGCATCTATGGAAACCTTAAAATACAAATCACAAATTGATTTAATGAAACGTGAGAATTTTGACATAACTAATTTTGAAAGTACTCTTGAGCAATTCAAAAATGCAGTTGGTAAAAATGTTTCACTTGCCCAGGATAGATTTAATGATGCAATTTCAGAAATTGATAAATCAATAACCCATTTACAAAAAACTAAAGAGGCTTTAGTTCTCTCAAAAAAACATCTTTTATCTGCTGACAGCAAATCTCAAGATTTGACAGTAAAGAAATTAACTAGAAATAATCCAACCATGAAGAAGAAGTTTAATGATTTAAATAATTTTGAAGATGAAGTAGCCTAATTAAAAAAAGTTTTTAAAATTAATAATAATTAAAAATATATTTAATTTCTAACTTATAAATATACTATAAATAATAAATTTCATAGTAAAGAAAATAATGTCTATCAACACTCCTATTTTCAGTATTGCCAAAGATCTTAATGTCGAAAGTAATAGAATATTATTAGCCTGCAAGAAACTTGGAATCAATGCAAAAGGTGCAACAAAAAGATTAAATAAAGAAGAATTAGAAAAAATTAAAAGTTATTTTGAAACGGGCAAAAATGTGTCAGATGAAGTGATCAATTTAAATAAAGTTAAAACTAAAAGTAGTTCTAAAAAAATTGTAGAAAAGGTAAAGATAAAATATTTTGCTAACAGACTTATTCGTAAATCTTAAATAAAAATAATTTTTTTTAATTACTTAAAGGAATAAGCCACAGAAGAAAAAAATAATAATTTATCATAAGTAAAAATACTTAAAATGAGCATAAGCAAAATTTTAAATTCTCTTGAAAAATCCTGGGAAAGAGATGATATTCTTTTAAATATAAAGAAGGGGTTAGGGACAGATGAGATAGTTAATGAATTTCTTATGAAAAACGAAAGACAAATTAAAGAATTAAATTCTTTATTAAGGCCAGAAGATATTGAATTATTAAATCAAGTAGAAAAACTCTCAACTTGCGAATCTAAATTAATAAATGAGATTAAAAATTTAAATTACTTAGAAAATAATGAAAATCATCACATTATGAATAAAAAAAAGATTGTGCCATCTAATAGAGTTTCTTTCAACAAAATTAGTTCATTCATGATTAATTGGAGTAACAAATTTGTAGTTATTGCTTTACTAACAATTTCAGCCATAGCTTTATCAAAACAAGCGTGGGCATAATTAGCTAAATTAACTTCATTGTAAGAGATGTAGTTTTGAGAACTAAACAAGAATATTTAATTAGATATAAAGATGGAAATCTTTATTGTGAACTTGCTGATATTTGGATTGATCCAAGCAAGCCAGTAAAAAAGGCATTAATAACTCATGCTCATTTTGATCACTTTACATTTGGCTGTGAAGAATACATTTCTACTAAGGAAACTGCGATACTTCTTAAAGAAAGAGTTGGAGATAATATCAAAATTAAGACTTTTGAATATGGAGAAGAATTTAAGATAAATGGCATTAATATTTCTTTTCATCCATCCGGTCACATCCTTGGATCTAGTCAAATAAGGTTTATTTTTGCTGAAGAAAAATGGCTAATTTCAGGTGACTTTAAGCTTCAAAAAGATCAGACTTGCAAACAATATGAAATAGTAAAAACTGATTATTTAATAAGCGAATGTACTTTTGGTTTGCCAATATTTAAGTGGGATGAATCAAATAAAATAGCAAATGATATTTCAAAATGGATAACTAATTCACCAGAAAAAACTTCTTTACTTTTCTGCTATTCACTTGGAAAAGCTCAGAGATTGTTAAACGAAATTAGTCAAACAAATTTTAAAGGCAATATTTATTCCCATGGCAGTATTCACAAAATGAACAATAGTTATAGGGAACTTGGAATTGATATTAAAGATACTATAAAAATTGAAAATAAAAAAAAGATAGATGAACTTAAAGGAAGTCTAATATTATTACCGCCATCTTTAAGTAAGGGTTCTTATTTAAAAAATTTCAAAAACATTCAAACAGCTTTCGCGAGTGGATGGATGTCAATAAGAGCTCTAAGAAAAAGATCAGGATATGATAAAGGATTCGCAATCTCTGATCATGCGGATTGGGATGGAATTCTGGAAGTAGTAAAAAAGTCTGAAGCAAAAAATGTATTTTTTCATCATGGAGATAGTGAAGCCTTAAGTAAATATTTAGTTGAAAAGGAATCAATAAATGTCCTTTTATTCGGTAAATAAATATGAGCTTAAAAAAGTTTTCAGAATTATTTGGCGATCTAGATTCAATTAATAGTACAAATAATAAAATTGAAGTTTTAAAGAATTATTTTTTATCTAATGATCCAATAGATAATTCATGGGCAATATATTTACTAACTGGAAAAAGTAATAAGAGATTTATTAGTGGAAGATATTTAAAAAATCTTTTTTCTCAAATATATGATTAAAAATAAAACTAATTCTAGAAAAAAGAAATTATCAAATATAAGTCTCAATGAATTACTAAGCGAAACAATACCTGCATTATCAAAACTTAATGAGGAGGAGAAAAATTTAGAAATTAAAAATCTTTGGGAAACATTACCTGAAGATAACCATCTAATTTTTAATAAAATTCTTACAGGAACTTTTAGAGTAGGAGTCTCTATCGGATTAATCACAAAATCAATATCAAAACTAATTAATATTGAGGAAGAGATTATTTCTCATAGGTTGATGGGTGATTTTAAACCTTCAATTGATTCATATGAATTTTTAATTAACAAGAATATCAATCTTCAAGAGTTAAATTCCAAACCATTTCCATTTCTTCTAGCAAATACTATTGAAGATAAAATCTTCAAAAATTCAATAAATGATTTTCAATTTGAATGGAAATACGACGGTATAAGGATGCAATTAATTAAAAGATCAGGCAATGTTTCGTTATGGACAAGAGGGCAAGAATTAGTAAATGAATCTTTCCCAGAATTAGTAGAGAAAATGTCACATATAAAAGATGATTTTGTTCTTGATGGGGAATTATTAGTTTGGAATTTTAAAGAACAAATTGCCTTTGATTTTTCTTTACTTCAAAAAAGAATAAATAGAAAGTCTCCTACTAGATCAATCCAAATAAAATATCCAATTATTTTTATTGCTTATGATCTTTTAGAGATTAATGGGAGAGATATAAGAGAAATTAAATTAGAAAATAGAAGAATTGAGTTAGAAAAATATTTTTCAAAATGGCAAATTAAAACTGAGAATAATATCTCTGATATTTTCAAAATATGTGATTTAATCTTTCCTAAAGATTGGCCTGATGCTTTAACTTATAAAGAAAAATCTCGAGAAAATAATACTGAAGGATTAATAATTAAGAAAAAGACTTCTATATACTCCTCTGGTAGAAAGAAAGGTATTTGGTGGAAATATAAAGTTGATCCTATGCAACTGGATGCTGTTCTAATTTACGCTAAGGGCGGTAGCGGTAGAAGAGCTGGTCTGTATACAGATTACAGTTTTGCATTATGGAAAGACAAAGAATTAATTAAATTTGCAAGTGCATATTCTGGTTTAACGAATATTGAGATTAAAGAGCTAGATAAATGGATAAGAAAAAATACAATAGAAAAATTTGGTCCTGTTCGATCGTTAAAACCAGAAATGGTATTCGAAATATCTTTTGAGAAAATACAAATTTCTAAACGTCATAAGTCAGGCATAGCAGTACGATTTCCAAGAATAACAAAATGGAGAAAAGATAAAAAAATTAATGATGCAGATAGCCTAGAGAATGCTTATGAACTAATGAAAAAAATATCATGAAAAATATTACGAAAAATAATAAGCAAAATAATTTAATTTCTAAAATTAAACAGTTTTTCTCCACAAATGGATGGGAGCCACTACCCTATCAGATCGAATCTTGGGAAGCATTTTTAAATGGAGAGAGTGGAATAATACAAGTTCCTACTGGATGCGGCAAAACTTATGCTGCATTAATGGGACCTCTATCAAAGATAGAAGATCCCAAAAATAATAAAAGTGTGAATATATTATTAATAACCCCTTTAAAAGCACTAAGTAGAGATCTAAAAAATTCCATACAATTAGCAGCTTTGCATTTTAATAAAGAAATCACTGTTGAAATTAGGAACGGGGATACAACCCCATATGAAAAGAAAAAGCAACTAGCTAAACCACCTAATATTCTTATTACCACTCCAGAGTCTTTATCTCTTTTACTTTCTAATAAAGAATCTAATAATCTGTTCAAGGAGTTGTCATCAATAATTATTGATGAATGGCATGAATTGATGGGTAGTAAAAGAGGAAACCAGTGCGAGTTATCTTTAAGTTGGCTAAGAGGTAATATAAAAAATTTACAAATTTGGGCAATGTCTGCAACTATTGGAAATATTGAAGAAGCAGCAAGAGCAATAGTTGGGATGAGCGCTATTAAACCCAAAATTATAAGTACAAATATTCAAAAAGAGATCGAAATTATAAGTGTTTTACCAGAGGAGGAAACTACCTTTCCATGGAGTGGGCATCTTGGGATTAGAAGTCATTCTTCACTATTAAAAATCCTAGATAAAAATAAAAGCACCTTATTATTCACCAATACGAGAAATCAATCTGAAAGATGGTATCAATGTCTTAAATTTTTTCTCCCAGAGATGGAAGACAAAATTGCACTTCATCACGGCTCCCTGGATAAAGAAGATAGAAAAAGAGTTGAAGAAGGGGTTAAAGACGGATTAATAAAATGGGTAGTCTGCACCAGCTCGTTAGATTTGGGAGTTGACTTCCAACCTGTAGATCAAATAGTTCAAATTGGTAGTGCAAAGAATTTAGCTAGACTTATCCAAAGAGCGGGAAGAAGTGCTCATAGACCAGGTGGAAAATCAAAAATAATTTTTATGCCTACTAATTCTTTAGAGTTATTAGAGATTAGTGCAATGAGAAGAATAATAAAAAGTGGTATATCTGAGGAAATTAGACTTCCTGAATTATCTTATGATGTGCTTCTACAACATCTAATAAGTTTGGCATGTGGAAATGGCTTTGATCCGAAAATTGAGAAAGAAAGAATTAAAAATTGCTGGAGTTATAGAAACTTAAAAGATCAAGATTGGAATTGGTGTCTTGACTTTTTAGAATATGGAGGAAAATGTCTTAAAGCATACCCAAAATATAAAAAGATAGTTAAAGAAGAATCACAAAATAATAATGAAAACTTTAAATATTTTGTAAAAGACAAATCTTTAATAAGAATGCATAAGTTCAATATTGGGACAATTACAAGTGACAAATTTGTGAATGTCAAATATATGAAAGGTAAATCTTTAGGTAATTTAGAGGAGAATTTTGCTTCAAAATTAAATCCCGGGGATACATTTTACTTTGCCGGCAAAATGCTTCAATTTGTAAGAATAAGAGATATGATTTTATACGTTAAAAAATCAACAAAAAAAAGTTCTCTAATTCCTGCATGGGTTGGAGGTCAAATGGCAATTTCTGATCTACTTTGTGAGAGTTTGAGAAAAGAAATAGATATATGCAACGAACTAGAAAATTATGATTGCTTAAATCCTGAACTCAATTCATTACGCCCAATATTGAAGAAACAAAAAGTTCTTTCAAATATTCCAAAGAAAGATGAATTCCTTATAGAAATATATAAAACCAAGGATTTATCAAATCTTTTTGTTTTTACACTTGATGGCAAATTTGTAAATGAAGGAATTGCATTTTTATGGGCTTTGAGATTGGCAAAATTAAAACAATCTACATTTAGTATTACTGCTAATGATTTTGGATTCAGCTTAACTACTGCAGAAGATTATGATTTTTCCATAATAAAAAAAGAAGCTGATTACTTTTTGAATAACAAAAAATTAGAAGAAGATCTAGAAAATGCAATTAATTTTTCAGAATTAACAAAACGTAGATTTAAAAATATTGCCCAAATAAGTGGACTAGTAAATCAAAATAATCCAACCAAAACAAAAACTTCTTCCCAACTTCAAATAAGTTCAAGTCTTTTCTACGATGTCTTTACTAAATATGAAGAAGGCCATCTTTTGATAAAACAATCGCATCAAGAAGTTAAAGAATATCAATTAGAAAATAAAAGAATATCTAGATCATTAGAAAGATTAAAAAATTTAAAAATGCTACTAAACGAGATAAAAACTCCAACTCCTTTTGCTTTCCCTTTACTAGTTGAAAGACTTAAAAATACTTTAAGCAATGAGCCAATAGAAAAAAGAGTAGAAAAACTTATAAAAAAATATAGTGATTAAATGAAAAAAAGTTCTTTTAAATTTTGTTGGGAAGATACATTGTTAGAGATGCTTCCTTCAAGAGCGTTATTTCTACCGGAAACAAAAGAGTTGTTAATATGCGATATTCATCTTGGGAAAGCTGAGTATTTTCAGCAAAATGGTATACCTCTTACTAATAATTCAGATAAAAACAATTTTGCAAGAATAAAAAAAATAGTAAAAAAATATAGTCCTGAAAAGTTAATAATATTAGGAGATTTATTCCACAGCAAATATTCAATAGATAAAACTCTTCAAAAAAAAGTTGAGGATCTTCCTGAACTACTAAAAACTAACGTTGAACTAGTCC
>LUMO01000012.1_pt1 | contig 30567 bp, 27 predicted proteins | sample 729611 | NCBI WGS metagenome assembly LUMO01 (sample SAMN03860261, study PRJNA289734) | marine metagenome | biome: seawater column; feature: ocean; material: water; isolation source: Red Sea water column Station 22 - depth 10m | place: Saudi Arabia: Red Sea | collected 2011-10-15 | depth 10 m
TAATCTTATCTTTAGCACCACCTTTGCCCCCAGAAATGATTGCACCAGCATGGCCCATTCTACGACCTGGTGGTGCTGTTATACCCGCTATAAAGCCAACAATTGGTTTTTTTATTTTGTGATTTTGAATAAATTCTGCTGCTTCCTCTTCGGCTGTTCCTCCGATTTCTCCTATCATTAAAATAGACTCTGTTTCGTCATCATTCAAAAATAAATCTAAGCAATCAATAAAATTTGTACCATTTATTGGATCTCCACCAATACCTATACAAGTAGATTGACCTAATCCATTTTCTGTGGTTTGAGCAACTGCCTCATAGGTTAAAGTCCCAGATCTAGAGACAATACCAACTGAACCTTTTTTGTGGATATTGCCTGGCATAATACCAATTTTACATTCATCAGGAGTTATTATTCCTGGACAATTAGGTCCAATTAATCTGGAATTTGATTTTAGTAATTTCTGTTTAACTCTCAACATATCTTGAATTGGGATTCCTTCAGTAATGCAAACAATTAACTCGATTGATGCCTCTATTGCCTCAATGATTGCTGCAGCAGCAAACTTCGCTGGCACATATATCATCGTGGCATTGGCGCCCTCAGAGTTTTTAGCCTCTTTAACTGTATTAAAAACTGGTAATCCTAAATGTTTTTGTCCTCCTTTTTTAGGAGTGACTCCACCTACTAATTTTGTTCCATATTTAATTGCTTGCTCAGAGTGAAATGTTCCATGTGACCCCGTGAAACCCTGACAAATTAACCTAGTTTCTTTATTTACAAGAACTGACATTACTTTATAGCCTTAACAATTTTATTTGCTGCATCATCTAGATTTTCAGCAGAGATAAGTTTTAATCCAGAATTGTCTAATATAGTTTTTCCTTCTTTAAAATTTGTGCCAGCTAATCTCACTACCAAAGGAACATTGATATTGATTTCTTTTGCTGCATCAACCACACCTTGGGCAAGAACATCACATCTCATAATGCCACCAAAAATATTGATTAAAATACCTTTAACATTTTTATCTGATAAAATTATTTTAAAGGCTGCAGAAACTTTCTCCTTTGACGCTCCTCCACCAACATCTAGAAAATTCGCTGGCTCTTCTCCGTATAACTTTATTATATCCATTGTAGCCATTGCTAAACCAGCTCCATTTACCATACAACCAATACTTCCATCTAATTTTATATAAGCTAAATCGTGTTTACTAGCTTCGATCTCTATAGGGTCTTCCTCATTTAGATCTCTAAGATTTAAAATCTCTGGATGTCTAAATAAAGCATTGCTGTCAAAATTTATTTTTGCGTCTAGACAAACAATCTTTTTTTCTTTTGTTAAAATCAATGGATTAACTTCAACCATATTTGCGTCCGTTTTAACAAACATTTTATAAATAGATTTAATCAAAGAAATAGCCTCCATTTTTGAACTATCCTCTAGATCGAAAATTTTGATTATCTTTTCACACTCTGCATCAGAAATTTCTTCTGTAAAATCAACTTTGTTAGTCAAAATTTTGTCTGGGGATTTTGCTGCTACTTCTTCAATATCCATCCCTCCCTCATTGCTAGAAATAAATGCAATTTTAGATGTGGCTCTATCAATTAAACATGATAAATAAAATTCTTTCTCTATATTAGAGGAAGTTTCAACATAAAGTCTTTTTACTTCTCGACCTTCTGGCCCAGTTTGATGCGTGATTAATTTTTTCCCAAGAAGTTCATTGGCCGATTTTTCTAATTCATCTAAATTATTTAAGATTTTTACTCCTCCTGCTTTCCCTCTTCCACCTGCATGGATTTGTGCTTTTAAGACATATTTATCAGTTTTTAGTTTTTTACATTTTTCAATTAAATCTTTAACAGTAAACGCAAAAACTCCCTCTGGGACAACTGCACCAAACTCTTTTAAGATTTGTTTAGCTTGGTGTTCGTGAATATTCATTTTTTAGCTAAATCAGGATCGATTTTAGAAGCCGCTTCCCATAGTTTTTTTACCGCTTCAACTGAATGTAAAAATTCAGACTTTTCTTTTTCATCTAAGTTAATTTCTTCTATTTTTTCAACTCCACTTTTTCCAATGATAATTGGCACACCAGCATAAATATCTTTTATTCCATACTCACCATTTAATTGAGCTGCACACGGAAGCATTTTTTTTTCATCATTGAGATAAGCTTTAGCCATTTCAATTCCGGAGGCTGCAGGTGCATAAAAGGCAGAACCCTTTTCTAAAAATTTTACTATTTCAGCTCCACCATCTCGAGTTCGTTGATTTATTTCTTCTAATCTTTCTTTTGAAATTTTTCCGTCATTAACCAAATCTAATAAAGGTTTTCCAGATACTTTGGTAAATCTTGGAAGAGGAACCATTGTATCTCCATGTCCTCCCATAACCATCGCGTCTATCTCTTTTACTGGTACATCAAATTCTAAAGATAAAAATAATTTGAATCTCGAGCTATCTAAAATACCGGCCATTCCAACAACTTTGTTAGATGGTAAACCTGAAAATTTTTGGAATGCCATTACCATTACATCAAGTGGATTAGTTATACAAATTACAAAGGCATCAGGAGCATTTTCTTTTACTCCATTTGCAACTTGTTTAATTATCTTTAAATTAATACCTAATAAATCATCTCTACTCATACCAGGTTTTCTTGGAACTCCAGCAGTAATTATTACTACATCTGATCCCTCAATATCTTTGTAATTATCAGTCCCAGAAAATTTCACATTAAATCCATCTACAGATGAGGACTGGGCAATATCCAAAGCTTTTCCTTTGGCAATTCCACTTGCTACATCGAATAAAACTACTTCATCAACCAATTCTTTTGTTCCTATTAAGTGAGCTAATGTTCCTCCAATTTGACCTGCACCAATTAATGATATTTTACTATTTTTTTTTGTCATTTTTTTTATTTCATCGTAGGCATCACAAATTCTGCATTTGACCTGATGCCTGAAGGCCATCTTGAAGTTATTGTTTTTAATTTTGTATAAAATTTTATACCCTCCATACCATGCATTGCACTATCTCCAAATAAAGATCTTTTCCATCCACCAAAACTGTGAAAGGCCATTGGTACAGGAATTGGCACATTAATACCTACCATTCCAACTTGAATCTTGCTCGCAAAAGTTCTTCCAGCATCTCCATCTCTTGTGTAAATGCTCACCCCATTTCCATATTCATGATCATTTATTAACTTTGCTGCATCCTCAAAAGTTTTTACTCGAACTACAGATAACACTGGTCCAAATATTTCCTCTTTATAAATCCTCATTTCTTTTTTAACATGATCGAATAAACAGCCACCAATATAAAAACCATTTTCATATCCTTGTAATTTTAGGCTTCTTCCATCTACAACAAGCTTAGCTCCCTCTTTTACTCCTAAGTCTACATATCCTCTTACTTTTTCTAAATGCTCTTTTGTTACTAAAGGACCCATTTCAGAATTTTTATCCATTCCTGGTCCTACTTTTAAAGCTTCTGCTTTTTTTGAAAGTCTTGAAACAAGTTCATCACCTATATCTCCAACTGCTACCGCAACTGATTGTGCCATACATCTTTCTCCTGCAGACCCATATGCAGCTCCCATTAAGCCATTCACTGCACCATCTAAATCACAATCAGGCATCACTACCAAATGATTTTTAGCACCTCCCAAAGCTTGAACTCTTTTTTCATTCTTGGCTGAATTCTCATAAATATATTTTGCAATTGGAGTAGAACCAACAAAACTTACTGCCTTTATATCTGGGTTTGTTAAAATAGCATCGACAGCTTCTTTATCTCCATTGATCACATTAAAAACGCCATCGGGTAAACCTGCTTCTTTTAAAAGTTCAGCTAATTTAATGGAACAAGAGGGATCTTTTTCAGATGGCTTCAATATAAAAGTATTTCCACAAGCAATTGCAATTGGAAACATCCACATCGGTACCATTGCTGGAAAATTAAAAGGTGTAATACCCGCAACTACACCTAATGGCTGTCGCATAGACCAGCTATCAACATTTGTGCCAACATTTTCTGAAAATTCACCTTTCAGCAAATGAGGAATACCACAAGCAAATTCAACAACTTCTAAGCCCCGAGTTAGTGAACCTTTTGCGTCCTCATAAACCTTTCCATGTTCATTCACAATTAGTTGTGTGAGTTCATCTGAATTTTTTTCAATAAGTTCCTTGAATTTAAACATGACTCTAGCTCTCACTAAAGAAGGTTTTACTGACCATTCTTGAAAAGCTTTTTTTGCTACTTCTACCGCACTATCCAAATCTTTTTTAGATGCGATTCTTACTTCTTTTTCTTGATCACCAGTTGCTGGATTAAAAACTTTACCCTTTTTATCTGATGTTCCGGGAATTATTTTTCCACCTACAAAATGTTCAATTAATTTCATGAATAGGACCTTTTAGATTAAAAATTGTTATTAGTCTATTGTTTAAATATTAGCTGTTGCTAACATTTTTTTTATTTCAGCAATTGCTTTTGCAGGATTCAAACCTTTTGGACAAGCGCTAGTACAGTTTAAAATTGTGTGACACCTATAAAGTTTAAGTTCATCTGCCACCTTTTTTAATCTTGAATTTCTCTCTTCATCTCTACTATCTATGATCCATCGATAGGCTTGTAAAAGTACTGCTGGTCCTAGATATTTATCACCATTCCACCAATAACTTGGGCAAGAAGTTGAACAACACGCACACATTATACATTCATATGCGCCATCTAGTTTAGCTCTATCTTCTTTAGATTGAAAAATTTCTTTAGTTTCTGACTTTGAATTTGATTTTAACCATGGCTCAATTGATTGATACTGTTTATATAAACCATCCAAGTCGCCTATTAGATCTTTTTTGACTTTAAGGTGTGGTAATGGATAAATATTGATATCACCATCTATTTCTTTGTGGGGAGTTGTACAGGCAAGGCCATTTTTTCCATCCATATTCATCGCACACGAACCACAAACTCCATGAGCACAAGATCTTCTATAAGCCAAAGTTGGATCTATTTCATTTTTAATTTTATTTAAAATATCTAAAACTTTCGATGGACAATTATCCATATCAACTTCGTAGGTATCAATTCTAGGATTTTCCTCTGTGGACGGGTCCCATCTATAAACATTTACTTTTCGAAGATTTTTTGAACCAGTTTTATCCTTAAAATATTTACCTTTCTTTACTTTAGAGTTGTCAGGTAAACCTATTTGAGCCATCAATAAACTCTTTCCTGAGGTGGAAAATATTGCACTTCATTAGTTAATGTTGATTTGTGAACTTCTCTATAACTAATTTTTGTATCTTTTCCGTCACACCAGGCAAGAGTGTGTTGCATAAATTTATTATCATCTCTTTTTGGAAAGTCCTCTCTTGCATGTGCTCCTCGACTTTCTTTTCTGTTATAGGCTGAATCAACTGTCACTACAGCTTGTCTGATTAAATTATCAAATTCTAAAGTCTCAACTAAATCAGTGTTAAAAATTAAAGATTTATCTTTAACTGATAAAGAGTCTAGCCCGTCATAAGTTTTTCTTATTTCATTAACACCTTCTTTAAGAGTTTTTTCAGTTCTAAAAACAGCACATTTAGACTGCATAGTCTTCTGCATTGACAACCTTAGTTCAGCTGTTCCGATATCACCTTGTGAATTTCTTATCTTATCAAATCGATCTAAGCATTTTTGGGTTTCTGTTTCACTGATTTCCTCATGTGGAGTTCCTGGTTTTATTAGTTCTGCTGCACGTTTAGCGGCTGCTCTACCAAAAACAACTAAATCAATTAATGAGTTTGAACCAAGTCTGTTTGCGCCATGAACTGAAACACACGCTGCTTCACCTATTGCCATTAAACCTGGAACAGTTTTTTCTGAACCATTTACAGTTAATACTTCTGCTTTATAATTTGTTGGTATTCCACCCATATTATAATGCACGGTTGGAACAACCGGAATCGGTTCTTTAGTAACATCTACATTTGCAAATAATCTTGCAGCATCAGTTATACCAGGCAACCTACTTTCAATAATATCCTTATCTAAGTGACTTAAATTAAGATGCACATGATCTTGATCTTTTCCCACTCCTCTTCCTTCATTAATCTCAATTGACATTGATCTACTCACAACATCTCTTGATGCTAAATCTTTTGCTTTAGGGGCATATCTTTCCATAAATCTTTCACCCTTAGAATTAGTGAGATATCCTCCTTCACCTCTTGCGCCCTCTGTGATCAATGTGCCATGACCATAAATTCCTGTTGGATGAAACTGCACAAATTCCATATCTTGCAATGGTAAACCTGCTCTTAATACCATCGCATTACCATCACCCGTACAAGTATGGGCTGATGTTGCAGAATAATATACTTTTCCATAACCACCTGTTGCAATTATAACAGTGTGAGCTCTAAATCTATGAATAGTTCCATCATTTAAATTCCAAGCAATTAGACCTTTGCAGGCTCCATCTTTCATTAATAAATCTAATGCAAAATACTCAATAAAAAATTCTGTATTATGTTTTAAAGCTTGTCCATACAAAGTATGTAAAATTGCATGACCTGTTCTATCAGCGGCTGCACAAGTTCTTTGTACAATTCCGTTGCCGTAATTTTTAGTCATACCACCAAATGGTCTTTGATAAATTTTTCCATCTTCAGTTCTGCTAAATGGAACACCGTATTTTTCTAGCTCTATTACAGCCTTTGGTGCCTCCTTACAGAGATATTCAATACTATCCTGATCACCTAACCAATCAGCTCCTTTAACTGTATCGTACATATGCCAACGCCAATCATCCTCACCCATATTTCCTAAAGCAGCAGAAATACCACCTTGCGCTGCAGAGGTGTGACTTCTAGTTGGAAAGACTTTTGAAATACAAGCTGTTTTTAAACCAGCCTCACTTAAACCAACCGCGGCCCTTAGACCAGAACCACCTGCTCCCAAGACTACCACATCGTATTCATGATCGATTATTTTGTAAGAACTCATAAGTTAATTAATAATATAATTGTAATTAATGGAATTACCACAGCTGATACGTACAAAAAACCATTTGCGACATTTTTGATTTTATAATCTTTTATATAATCCTCAAAAACCTCACTAATACTTAATGCTGAAAAGAAATATGCAGTAATAATAAATAAGCTAAATAAAAACTTAGATAATGGATTCGTAAAAAATTCCAATACTTCTGAATAGCTCTGATCATAAATACTTATAAAACTTAGAATAAACCAGGCCATTAACGGAACTAATATTGCTCCACTAATTTTTAAAAAAATCCATTTTTTTGTTGCAGCAATCATTTCAAAATAAATTTTTTCCAATCAAATATAAAATTATAGTTAAAAAGATTGACCCTATGATTACTAAAAGACCAGTTATTTTAGTTGTCTTAAGTTCAAATCCATAACCTAAATCCATTATCAAATGTCTAATCTCACTTAAAATTTGAAAACAAAAAGACCAGGTCAAACCTAAAGTAATAAATTTTCCAATTTGAGAATTTAATAGTAAATTAACAGCCTCATAACTATTTTCACCTAATAATAATAAAGATGCCCACAAACAAATTAATGTAATCCCAATTATATTTATTATGCCCGTAATTCTGTGTGAAATAGATACTAAAGACGAAATATGCCATTTATAAACTTGTATGTGAGGGGATAATGGTTTTTTATTTTCCATGGTAATTGTTTTTAATTACTGTTTCTGCAATTTCTACTGCATTCAAAGCCGCGCCTCTCAAAAGATTATCTGAAACGATCCATAAGTTTAATCCATTTTTAATTGTTTTATCTTCTCTTATTCTTGAAATAAAAGTTTCATCCATTCCCTCTGCTTCAATTGGAGTTGAATAACCGCCATCATTTCTTTCATCAATAACTTTACAACCTTCAAAATTATTCAAAGCATCTCTTACCTTTTCCAGAGTAAAAGGTTTTTCAAATTGTAAGTTGACTGACTCAGAATGAGAAACAGAGATTGGTAATCTCACACATGTTGCCGTTAAATCAATTTTGGTATCTAAAATTTTTTTGGTTTCGTTCATCATTTTTAACTCTTCCTTAGTATAACCATCATCTGCAAATTGATCGATATGAGGGATGGCATTAAAAGCTATTTGTTTTGTAAAATTTTTAGATGATACTTTTTTACCATCTAAAACTAGTTTAGTTTGCTCAATAAGTTCATCCATGGGAGCTTTTCCACCTCCAGAAACTGATTGATAAGTAGACACGACAATTCTTTTGATAATAAATAGATCGTGTAAAGGTTTAAGAGCAATCACTAATTGAGCTGTTGAACAATTCGGATTTGCAACAATATTTTTTTTAATTTTTTTTAGATCATCTGAATTTACTTGTGGAACTATCAAAGGTACGTCTGGATCCATTCTAAAAAAACTAGAGTTATCAATTACCAAACAATTTTTGGCTGCTCTTTCTGCAAATTTTTCAGAAATTTTTCCACCAGCTGCAAAAAAAGCAATATTAACTTTTGAGAAATCAAAATTTTCTAAATCAAGGACATCCATTTCCTTACCTCTAAAACCAATTTTTTTTCCAACACTTTTTGAGGACGCAACTAAATATAAATTATCTATAGAAAATTCTTTTCTCTCCAAAATTTCCAATGTTTTTCTACCAACATTTCCTGTTGCTCCTACAATTGCAATATTCATGATCTAAGTTTTATACTAGATGAAAGGTAAATCGCAAACTTTAAGAGCTAAAGAATTTCCATCAATTTCTATTGTTCCGGACGAAGATGCTTTGCAATATGGTTCTTTTATCATTGCAATACCAATAACTTTTTTAAAATGAGGCGAGTAACAAGCGGATCTTAGTTCTCCAATTATATTTCCATCATTATTCTTGATGTTTAAAGAACTAGTTAAAAGAATCTTGGTTAAATCTATCTGAACACCCATTAGCTTTCTATCAATTCCTTTTTCTTTAATTTTTTTAAGTTTATCTTTACCTAAAAAGTTTATATCGGTCTCTAAATCGACATATTTATCAAAACCACATTGAAATGGATTGTCATTGTTATCAAAATCATTCCCATAAGAAAGTAAACCACTCTCAATCCTTTCGATTAAATTTGGACATCCAGGTCTAACATTGAATTCTTTACCAATTTCAAAAAGATGATCGTATAACTTCAAACCTGAGTTGGTGTTTTCAACATAAATTTCAAAACCACCTTGTTTTGACCAACCAGATCTAGCTATTAAATGTTTTGCCCCATTAAAAGTGAAATAATCAAATCCAAAAAATTTTAACTCTTTCATTTTTTCACCAAAAACTTTTTCCATTAAATCAAAAGATTTAGGACCTTGAACTGCTAAGATATCTACGATTGGTTCAAAAATTTTAACATCAAATTTATTTCCTGAAGCAAGACCTTTTGCAAAAAAAATTACATCAGAGTCAGCAATTGATATCCACCATCTATCTTCAGATAATTTTAAAATAACAGGATCATTTACCAAATTTCCATTTTCATCGATTAAAGGACAATAATAACATCTTCCTACTTTGGATTTCGATAAATCTCTACAAGTCATGAGTTGTACAAGTTTTGCAGCATCTTTGCCTGAAATTTCAACCTGTCTTTCTGCAGCTACATCCCAAATTTGAACATTCTTTTTTAAATGATCACAAGACTCTTCCAAGGAACCGAAAGCTGCTGGTAAAAGCATATGATTATAAACAGTATAAGCGGTAACACCTTGTTTCTCAATTCTAGAAGTATAGGGTGTACTTCTAACTCTTCTTGATTTTGCTATCGGATAACTTTTCATTTAATTAAAAATTCTAAAATCTTTTCTCTCATTTCAAATGCTTTTTCAATCATTATCATATGACCACAACCTTTAATTACATGAGTAGATGAGTTTTTTACTAAATTTGAAAATTTTTTCCCTGCATCTAAATTGATCATTTTATCTAACTCTCCGAAAATAAGTAATGTGGGAAGATCTAAAACTTTTGTTGCCTCTAACCCATTTGAGTAGTTATTACACGCATTTAAATCAACTGCTAAAATTTCACTAATATCTCTTGGGGACTGAATTATTTTTTCTACTGGATTACCACCAATAAATTTTTTTGAACCTTCATAACCCCATTTCATCATTAATTTTACAGCATCAGAGTCACCATTATTTGCAAGTTCTATTAAATCAGGATGAACTGGCATTTTATTTGAGCCGCCAACTAAAACTATTTTATTTAACCTGCTTTTATATTTAAAAGCATATTCAAGTATTTCTAAACATCCTTGAGAATGACCAACTAAAATCAAATTTTTTAATTGCAATTTTTTAAATACACTTTCTAGCCAATCAGCAATTTTTTCTATGGTATCTAAACATGGTCCATCTGAATTTCCATGACCAGGAAGATCGATAGACAATACATTGAAATTCTTATTCGAAAAAAATTGTTCAGTTAATGACCAAACTATGTGTGAAAGGCCACTTCCATGAAGAAATACTATTGTTTGTTTTTTTGGATCTATGCCTTGACCTGCATCAGATGCATGAATAGTTTTATTTTCTATTTCAAATATCAATCAATTACCTAAAATTTTTTTCTCAATTCAAATTTTTGAATTTTTCCTGTCGATGTTTTAGGTAGTTCACAAAAAACAACTTGTTTTGGCACTTTGAAACCTGCGAGGGTTTCTTTACAAAAACCAATTAATTCTTTCTCGGTTGTTGGTTTATCCTTTACCATCTCAATAAATGCACAAGGTACCTCTCCCCATTTTTCATCTGGTTTAGCTACAACGGCTGCAATAGATACTGAGGGATGTTTTGCAAGAGTATTTTCTATTTCTATAGAGGATATGTTTTCACCTCCAGAAATTATTATATCTTTAGACCTATCCTGGATTTTTACATATCCATCTGGATGCATAACAGCTAAGTCACCAGAATGAAACCAACCACCAGCCATTGCTTTATTTGTAGCATCCTTATCCTTAAAATAACCCTTCATGACTACATTTCCTTTAATCATTATTTCACCAATCGTCTTTCCATCTTTTGGAACTTCAGTCATTGTTTCTGGATCCATCACAGCAATCCCTTCTGTATTTGGATATCTAACTCCTTGTCTTGCTTTAATTTCGTTCTGCTTTTCCTCATCGAAGTCATTCCAAGCATCATTCCACGCACATTGAGTTACATGTCCATAAGTTTCAGTTAATCCATAAACATGCATAACTTCAAAACCAAGTTCTTTCATTTTTTTGAAAATTATACTTGGCGGTGGAGCTCCTGCAGTAAGGACGTATACTTTTTGCTTTAATTTTTTTCTATCAGACTCTGGTGCACCAGTTATCATATTTAGTACAATAGGCGCTCCACCAAAGTGAGTAACATTATGTTTGTCTATTAATTCAAATATTTTTTTTACATCTATATTTCTTAGACAAATTGTTCTTCCATTTAACATGGGTATTGTCCAAGGATAACCCCATCCATTACAATGGAACATTGGGACGATAGTTAAAAAATTAAGTCTGTTTGGCATGTTCCAGGCAACTGCACTACCTGTGGACATTAAATATGATCCCCGATGATGGTAAACAACGCCTTTAGGGTTTCCGGTAGTTCCAGATGTATAGCTCAATGATATTGCTTGCCACTCGTCATCTGGCATTTTCCAATCAAAATTTTCATCACCGGTATTTAAAAAACTTTCGTATTCTAGATCACCAATTTTTTCACACTTTGATTGGTCTGCAAATTTATCAACTATATCAATAATTGTGATTTTCTTTTTTAAAGTACTTAACGCTTTTTTAACTTCTATGTGTAATTGTCTATCAACAACAAGAACTTTAGCATCACTATGTTCTAAAATATAAGCAATAGTTTTAGCATCTAATCTTATGTTAATTGTATTTAATACTGCACCAGACATAGGAACAGAGTAATGTCCCTCAAAAATTTCAGGGGTGTTGAAAGCTAAAAATGAGACAGTATCTCCTTTATTAATTCCAATTTTATTAAGGGCGCTTGCAAATTTAATAGTACGTTTGTAAACATCAGCCCAGGTGTATTTACGATCTTCATAGATAATTGCTTCATAATCAGGATAAATCTCTTTTGCTCTCTTCAAAAAAGTCAAAGGAGTTAAAGGAACATAATTTGCACTATTCTTATCTAAATTAGTATCGTAATGACTCATTTAATTGAATTTAAAATTCATAATATTGGAGCTTCCAGAAATTGCTGATTTGTAATGTTGTTCAGCTCTTGGTAGAACTTTATCAAAATAAAACCTAGCGGTATCGATTTTGTCATCATAAAAGTTTTTATTTTCATTATAATCTTTAAAACTTACCTCTAGTACTTTTATCCATGCATAAGCAATCGAAACAAATCCGAGAGTTTTAAGATAATCATTAGCAGCAGCACTTACATCATCTTTATCTGTTTTAGATTTCTCAATCATCCAATCACTAAATTTTTTTAATATATCTAAATAATTATTAAAATCTGAGATGAATGGTCTTATTTTTTCGTTGTTAGAATTACATTCATTTTTAACCTGATCTAAAAATTTATTAATTACATTCCCGTTCTTATTTGATAATTTTCTAAAAACTAAATCAGCAGCTTGTACAGAATTCGTACCCTCGTAAATTGGTGTAATTCTATTATCTCGATATAACTGTTCTATTCCTTGATCTTTAGTATAACCATACCCACCATAAATTTGCATTGCATCGCTAGTGATTTCCATTGCTAAATCTGTAAACAAGGATTTAACTACTGGAGTCATTAATGAGACATAATCAGATGCCTCCCGCCTAGCTTTTTCATCTGGATGATATAGGCTTACCTCAGTTTGTTGAGATAACCAAAAACATAAGGCTCTCTCGCCCTCAATAATAGATTTCATATTTAACAACGATCTTCTAATATCTGCATGCTCAATTATAAAATCAGCACCATTTTTAGATTTTGAATTATTCGACTTACCTTGCTTTCTTTCTTTTGCGTATGAAAGTGAATTTTGATAAGCAATCTCTGATATACCCAAACCCTGTATCCCAACAACGATCCTCTCAAGATTCATCATCGTAAACATTGCACTCAAACCTTTTTCCTTATCACCAATCATGTAGCCAGTTGCTTCATCAAAATTAAGAACACAAGTTGCTGATCCTTTAATTCCCATTTTTGTTTCGATAGAACCAGTTGATATTCCATTTCTTGGACCAACATTCCCATCTTCTTTTACAATAAACTTTGGAACTAAAAACAGACTGATACCTTTAGTGCCAGCCGGAGAGTCATCCACTCTTGCTAAAACCAAGTGAATAATATTTTCAGTTAAATCGTGATCACCAGAGGTAATAAAAATTTTCTGTCCAGTTAATTTGAATGTACCATCAGATTGTTTTTTAGCCTTTGTTTTTAGTAGCCCTAAATCAGTACCACATACTGGCTCAGTTAAGCACATTGTTCCACTCCACTTACCTTCTACAATTTTTGGTAAATATTTATTTTTTATTTCATCGCTAGCATGATGATTAATACAATTATAAGCACCAATACTAAGTTCACTATAGAGTTTAAAAGAAAGGCTAGCAGAGGATAGCATTTCATCAAAAAATGCGCTCACTGTTTTTGGCATACCTTGACCCCCATATTTTGGATCACATGATAAAGATGTCCAACCATCCTCAATATATTTTTTATAAGCCTCTTTGTAACCCGGAGGCGTTCTAACAACTCCATTTTCTAAAATTGCAGGATTTTCATCTCCAACTTTAGCTAATGGTAAAATTAAATTTTGATTTATTTTTGCTGCTTCCTGTAGAATGTCTTTTACTAAATCTGGGGTAACTTCTTTGTATTTTTCCAATTCATTATACTCTTTGTTGTTTCTTAGTTTTTCAAAAAGAAACATCATATCTTCAACGGGTGCAGTATAAGTTGGCATAATTTGATTTTAAAATAATTAATTAATTATTGCAATTTTGAAATGATCGCATCACCCATTTGTGATGTAGTCACCTCTTTTGTACCTTTTGATAAAATGTCTTTAGTTCTTAAACCATCATTTAATACATCCTGTACAGCTTTTTCCAGAGCTTCTGCCTCTTTATCTAAATCTAATGAATATCTCAAAGCCATAGCAAAACTTAAAATTGTAGCTATTGGATTAGCAATACTTTTACCAGCTATATCTGGAGCCGAACCATGAATAGGTTCATACATAGCCCTCATCTCTCCATCTTTATTTTTTGCACCTAAAGATGCAGAAGGTAAAAGACCTAATGATCCAGTCAACATTGAGGCTTGGTCAGATAACATATCTCCAAACAAATTATCTGTTACAATTACATCAAATTGCTTTGGATTTCTCAACAACTGCATAGCACAATTGTCTGCAAGCATATGACTTAGTTCAACGTCTTTAAATTCTTTATCGTGTAATGTCTGAACCTCTTCTTTCCAAAGTTGGCCTGCCTCCATAACATTTGATTTTTCACAAGAAGTTACTTTGTTTGATCTTTTTTTTGCTAAATCAAAGGCAACTCTAGCAACTCTTATAATCTCATTGCTTGTGTAAGTGTGAGTATTAATCCCTTTTCTTTCCCCATTTTCTATTGGTTTAATTCCTCTAGGCTCACCAAAATATATTCCTCCAGTTAACTCTCTTACAATCATAATATCTAAACCTGAAACAATTTCAGGTTTTAATGTTGAGGCATCAACTAATTGTTTAAAACATATTGCTGGTCTCAAATTAGCAAATAGTTTTAATTCTTTTCTTAGTTTTAAAAGTGCTCTCTCAGGTTTTTTGGAAAACTCAACATTATCCCACTTTGGTCCTCCTACAGCGCCTAACATAACAACTGCACTTTCTAATGCTTTATAAAAAACCTCATCTGTAATCGGTGTACCATGCTTATCGTAAGAGCATCCTCCCGCTAAATCTTCATCCATCTCAAAATCTAGAGACTTTTTATCATTGAACCAACTGATAATTTTTTTTACTTCACCAATAACTTCGGGACCAATACCATCTCCGGGAAGTAATAGTATCTTTCTCTTTTTTACCTTAATCACTTATAATCCATGGCTTAGAGCTTTTTAATTTTTGCTCAAAACTTTTTATCTTATCAGACTTATTTAAAGATAGCGCAATATCATCTAAACCTTCGAGAAGACATTTCTTTTTAAAGGAGTCTATTTTGAATTTAATTTCATTATTACCATAAACTATTTTTTCTTCTTTAAGGTCTACTGAAATTTCTTCTTTTCTATTAGCATATTCAGACAACTCTTTTATTTTTTCCTCATCAACAATAATTGGTAAAATTCCATTTTTAAAACAATTGCTATAAAAAATATCAGCAAAACTGGAGCTAATTACACATGTAATACCAAAATCTAATAATGCCCAAGGAGCGTGTTCTCTTGAGGATCCACAACCAAAGTTTTTTCCTGCTATCAATATTTTTGAATTTGTAAATGGATCTTGATTTAATATAAAATCGCCTATTTTATTTCCATTATCATCATACCTCATCTCAAAAAACAAATTTTTTCCAAGTCCAGTTCTTTTAATTGTTTTTAAAAACTGCTTTGGGATAATCATATCAGTATCGATATTTACTATTGGTAAATATGCTGGAATACTTTTTAATGTAGAAAATTTTTGCATTAATTTTGATACTTTCTTACATCATCCAAATTCCCAGAAATTGCTGCTGCCGCTGCCATTCCTGGGCTCACAAGGTGTGTTCTTCCACCTCGACCTTGTCTTCCTTCAAAGTTTCTGTTTGATGTTGATGCACATCTTTGCTCTGGTTTTAATTTATCAGCATTCATTGCTAAACACATAGAACATCCTGGTTCTCTCCATTCAAAACCAGACTCTTCAAATATTTTATTTAAACCTTCTTGTTCTGCTTGTTCTTTCACTAAACCAGATCCTGGAACAACCATTGCATGAACATGAGAGGCAATTTTTTTATCTTTTAAAATCTTTGCTGCTTCTCGTAAATCCTCAATTCTTCCATTTGTGCAACTACCTATAAAAACCTTATCTATCTTAATATCTTTAGCAGCCATATCAGGTTTTAAACCCATATATTTTAGAGCTCTTTCAATAGAATTTTTTCTATCCTCATCCTTTTCATTGTCTGGGTTTGGTACTTTATCCTCAATAGTAATGACATCTTGAGGTGAAGTTCCCCAGGTAATCATCGGTGAAATTTCATTAGCTTGAAGACTTATTTCTTTATCAAAATTTGCACCATCATCAGATTTTAAACTTCTCCAGTACTCTAAAGCTTTATCCCATTTTTCACCTTTGGGTGACATAGGTTTTCCCTCCAAATACTTGAAAATTTTTTCGTCTGGTGCAATCAAACCTGCTCTTGCTCCACCCTCTATAGTCATGTTGCATATAGTCATTCTTTGCTCAACACTCAATGATCTGATTAAATCACCAGCATACTCAATAACACATCCTGTTCCACCTGCTGTTCCTATTTTTCCAATTATTTGTAAAATTACATCTTTTGAAGTAACACCTAACGGAAGTTTTCCATTAACATTAATTCTGAAATTTTTTGCTTTTTTTTGCACTAAAGTTTGTGTTGCTAGTACGTGTTCAACCTCTGAGGTACCTATACCAAATGCTAAAGCACCAAACGCTCCATGTGTAGCTGTATGACTATCTCCACAAACTATAACTGTTCCAGGTTGTGTAAATCCTTGTTCAGGACCAATTATATGAACTATGCCTTGACGCTTATCCTCCATTCCAAAGAGTTGGATATCAAATTCCTTACAATTCTTTTCTAATGTATCAACTTGAATTTTAGATTCTTTATCTGAAATACCATTGGTTCTATCAGTGGTTGGAACGTTGTGATCTGCAACGGCCAATGTAAGTTTTGGGTGTCTTACTTTTCTTTTAGAATTTCGTAAACCTTCAAATGCTTGTGGACTGGTCACTTCATGAACGAGATGCCTATCAACAAATAATAAAGCTGTTCCATCATCTTGCTGATCAACTAAGTGTTCTTTCCAAATTTTGTCGTAAAGAGTATTAGGCATTGAAAAAAAAATTATTTTTTTTCTGGAGAAGTTTCAAGTTTTTCTTCAGTTTTAGGTTTTGTTTCAACTTTGGCTGTTTCTTCTTTTTTTGGCTCTTCCTTAGGAGTTTCTTCTTTCTTAGCCTCTGCCTTAGTTACATCTTCTTTATTATCAGATGGTTCTGTTGAAACAGGAGCTAAATTTTCTTCAGTTACTGTTTCTGGTTTTACATCTATATCAATACCAATCTTCTTTCTTATTTTTTCGGCAATTCTAGCTGATTTACCAGTTCTATCTCTTAAGTAATATAGTTTAGCTCTTCTAACTTTTCCTGAACGAATAACTTTAATTGAGTCAATTACTGTACCAAATAGTGGGAATGTTCTCTCAACACCTTCACCAAAAGAAATCTTTCTAACTGTAAAAGAAGAATTTAAATCTCTGCTTTTTTTGGCAATACATACTCCTTCAAAATACTGAATTCTCTCTTTTTTTCCCTCTGTAATTCTTACACCAACTTTTACAACATCACCTGGAAAGAATTCTGGAATCTTTTTTTCCGAAAGAATTTTTTTTACATTATGTTGATTTATTTCTTCAATCGTTTTCATTTCAATATTTATCAAGTTAATCCTTCTTATATTTTTGCCACAAATCTGGTCTTCGGACGCGTGTTATAGCCTCAGATTGAGATAAACGCCAGTCTTTAATTTTGCTATGATCCCCTGATAATAAGACATCTGGTACTGATTTTTCCTCCCAAATTTGAGGTTTTGTATATTGAGGATACTCTAAAAGACCATTTTCAAAAGTTTCCTCCGAAGATGATTTATCATTACCTAAAACTCCAGGCAAAAGTCTTAACACACTATCAAGAACTACAAGAGCAGCTGTTTCCCCTCCAGAAAGCACATAATCTCCTATACTTATTTCCTCAATATTTCTTGTGGATAATACTCTTTCATCAACACCTTCGAAATGTCCACAAATTAAACTGAATGATTTTTCTTTTGATAAATCTTGTGCAAGTCTTTGATCAAATTTTTTACCTTTTGGCGAAAGATAAAAAATTCTTTCCCCCTTCTGGATATTTTTATCAATTGATTTTGCTAGTATGTCTGGTTTTAACAGCATACCTGATCCACCACCATATGGAGTATCATCAACAGTTTTGTGTTTATCTGTTGCTGCATCTCTTATGTTTACTACATTAAGACTCCATATCTTTTTAGCCATTGCTTTTCCATATAATCCTTTGTTTAGCGGACCAGGGAAAATTTCTGGATAAAGTGTTAACACTTGTGTCTTTAACATAAGTAAACCTTAAATTACTTTTTTTCCTCTTTTGGAGCGTCTGCTTTTGGAGCTTCCTCTTTTTTAGCTTCTGCTTTTGGAGCTTCTGCTTTTGGAGCTTCTTCTTTTTTTGCTCCATCTGTCGGTGCTGCGTCTGCTTTTGCTGCCTCTTCCTTTTTAGCATCATCAGACCCTTCTTTTTTTCTATCTTTTTTTGGAATAGCTTTTTGAGGATTATTACCATTAGCAGGCATTGGCATTAACTCATTTTCACCCAAGATTCTTGCTACTCTTGTAGTCGGTTGTGCACCTTGGCCTAACCAATATTTAATTCTTTCAGCCTCTAATCCTATTCTCTCTTTTTTTTCTTTAGGTAATAGAGGATTAAAAAAACCAACTTTTTCTATGAAACGTCCATCTCTTGCAAAACGACTATCAGCTACAACAACTTTGTAAACTGGTCTTTTCTTTGTTCCACCTCTTGATAATCTAAGTTTTAACATTTACTCTCCTTTTTTATTTTAATTGATTAAATAATTCTGGTGGTATTCCTTTGTCAGACATACCTTTCAGATTTCCTTTAGACATCTTTCTCATCATTTCAGACATCATTTTAAATTGTTTTAACAATTTATTGATAGTGGCTGGATCAGTTCCAGAACCATTAGCAATTCTTTTTTTTCTAGAACCATCAATTATTTTTGGGTTCTCTCTTTCTTTTTTTGTCATCGATAAAATTATAGCCTCGTTCTTAGTGATAACACTCTCGTCAATACCAGCAGCATCCATTTGTGATTTAACTTTAGAAATACCTGGCATAAAAGACATAATTCCCTCTATTCCACCCATTTTTTTCATCTGTCTTAGTTGAGTTAAATAATCTTGCATTGAAAATTGTCCCTTTTTTAAATTCTCTTCTGTCTTTTTAATATTTTCTTCACCTAAATCTTGTGCTGCTTTTTCAACTAGAGATACAATATCTCCCATTCCAAGAATTCGGTTAGCAATCCTATCAGGGTGAAACACCTCAAAATTTTCAATTTTTTCTCCTACCCCTAAAAACTTAATTGGAACCTCTGATACAAATTTCATACTTACCGCGGCCCCACCTCTGGCATCACCATCAGCTCTTGTTAAAATAATTCCTGATAAACCTACAGTATTTTTAAATTCTTTTGCAACTGATGCTGCTACTTGACCTGTTAAAGAATCTGCAACTAAGAAAGTTTCAGCGGGATTGATTATATTTTCAATCTGCTTTATTTCACTCATCATTTGAAGATCTATTTGTGTTCTGCCAGCTGTATCAAATAAGATAATGTCGGCACCATTTAAATTTGCAGCGCTTATTGCTCTCTGACAAATATCTGCTGGTTGTTGACCCTCTATAATTGGTAAAGTTAAGATATCATTTTGCTCACCTAAAGATTTCAATTGTTCTTGTGCAGCTGGTCTATAAATATCTAAGCTGACCATCATTACCTTCTTTTTCTTTGTATTTTCTAGATATCTTGCAAGTTTAGCAGTAGTGGTAGTTTTACCTGAACCTTGTAGACCAACTAACATCATTGGCACGGGCGGAACGGCGTTTAAATTTACATCAATGTTTTTTTCACCTAATAAATTAACTAATTCGTCATAAACGATTTTTACAACCATATCACCAGGAGATGTAGATCTGATAATTTCTTGACCTAAAGCTTTAGGTTTAACTTTTTCAATAAAATCTTTTGCGACCTCAAGTGATACATCAGCCTCTAGTAAGGCTTGTCTAATAGCTCTAAGGCCTTCATCAACTTGGCTCTCATCAAGCGAAGGGGCTTTTTTCAGGGAGGAAAAAACTTCCTCAAATTTATTTGTTAAATTTTCAAACATATTTATTTCACACAGCAGTAATCGCACTAGTGGGCGAACCCTCGCTGACTAGTGTCGATCTCTTTGTTTCCAAAGACACCGCAAATTTAACGTTTTTGCGGAAACTGCCACAAACTATAATAGAGGTTCAAAAAGTCAATAAATAAGTTAAATAACTATATATGGATATTAGGGCTTTTAAAATGGATGGATTAGGTAATGATTTTGTAATAATTGATAATAGACAAAAGATTACCAATTTGACTAAAGATCAAATCATAAAAATTTGTGATAGAAATTTTATTGGCTGTGATCAATTAATATTTATTGAATCTAGCAAATCAAGTGATGCAAATTTAAAATTTTTTAATTCTGATGGAGGAGAGTCTGGTGCGTGTGGAAATGGTACTAGATGTGTTGCAAAATTAATCTCCGAGGAGACAAAATCTGAAAACATCATTTTGTCAACTTCAAATGGAAATTTAGAGTCAAAAATATTAGATAAAAACATTGTTACGACTGAAATTGGTAAAGCTAAATTACAATGGAACGAAATTCCTTTATCAGAAAAACTAGATACGAAAAATTTAAATATTAAGATTATTGATTCAAATAACAAAGAACATTCAGGTGGGACGGCAGTTAATGTTGGAAATCCACATATTGTTTTTTTTGTAAACGAAATTGAAAATTTTAATATTGAAAAAATTGGACCCGAAATTGAAAATCATAAAATTTTTCCAGAAAAATGTAATGTTACAATTGCTACAATAATTAATAAAAATTTAATTAGAGTGAAGGTATGGGAGAGAGGAGCGGGGCTGACCAAAGCATGTGGAACAGCTGCATGTGCAACAGCATTTGCTGGTAAATTAAATGATCTTACTGAAAATAAAACAGACATAGAATTTCAAACAGGTAAATTATCAATTCTTATAGATGATAAAAATTCAATCCACATGAAAGGACCCGTTTCAGAAATAAAAGAAATTGAGTTCAAACTATAATGGGAATTTTTGATAAATTTAAGATAGGCTTTAAAAAAAGTGCATCTGCACTGACATCTGGACTAAAAGAAATAATTATAAAAAAAGAGATTGACGATAAAAATTTAAATAAAATTGAAGAATTTTTAATTGAGTCAGATGTAGGTGTCGAGGCTGCGTCTGAGATCAAGGAAATCATTTCAAGTAAAAAAATCGATCCAAATAAAGATTTATCAACCGAGATAAATCTTATTTTAAAAGAATATATTATTAATCTAATGAAACCTTTAGAGAATAATTCTTTTTTCGAAAAAAAAGATAAACTCAATGCAACATTAATCTCAGGTGTGAATGGTGTTGGCAAAACAACAACTATTGGTAAAATAGGTAAAATTTTAAAAACTAACGGGAACAAAGTTATGTTTGCCGCTTCTGATACTTTTCGAGCAGCAGCTATTGAACAATTAGAAAACTGGGCAAATAAAATTGACGTTAAAATAACTAAATCATCTCAAGGTTCTGATCCAGCATCAGTCGCATATAAAGCAGTTGAAGAAGCAATCAAAAATAATTTTCACCAAGTATTAATCGATACTGCTGGAAGACTACAAAATAAAAAAAATTTAATGGAGGAATATAAAAAGATAGCCAATGTAACAAAAAAAATTGACCAGGATGCCCCTCACAACATTATTTTAGTTTTAGACGCAACATCGGGACAGAATGTAATTAATCAAGTAGAAGAATTTAACAAAATTATTCCATTAACTGGTTTAATCATGACCAAATTAGATGGAACTGCCAAAGGCGGTATTCTACTGGCGATAGCAAAAAAATATCAATTACCTATTATTGCTTTAGGCTTGGGCGAAAAAGAAGACGACTTACAATTATTTAATGCAGAAAAATTTGCTGAAGCTTTTACGCAGGTTAATTGATTAAATTACTCGAGATTAAAGGTTTATAAATACTACACTTATAATTATCTTTAAATTTATAATGCCCACAATCCTTAGAAAAAGACGAAATAATAAAATCAAATTTTCCTGTAGTGGGGTAAAGTTCAAGTTTCTTATTAAAAATATCATACTTAAAGTTTGCGTTTAAACTTTTAACTGCACTAATCATCACCAGTGTTTTATCATCTTTTAAAAGATAATAAGCAAAGTCGTCTGGAAATACAGGAAAGTCATATTCCTCTAAATGAAACTTGGCTTGAGAGGGAAACCAATCATAAGAGATCAATGGTGAAGAAGACTTTGTTGAATAATTATAGATATAAAGATCTTTTGGATAATCATTTATATAATTACTTTCTTCACCTCTAGCTAAAATCGATTTCTCTCGCCCCTTAAAATATAGCGCAAATTTTTTGTTGTGAGAGTCCATATGATCTATGTGAAATAAATCATCAGGATAAAATGAATTATCTTTCGAAAAAGCAAAGCTTTTTAAAGTTATGAATAAAATTATAATAATAAAAACATTTTTCACTTTTTAAACTTAATCTTAAATCTTGAAAAATATTTGTTTAGAATATGGCTTAATTTAAATTAATCAAAAAAGAGTTTAGTGCTTTTACAAGACTCTCGTCATACTCCATCATATGATTGTCATATTTAGTAAAATACGAATATTTGGGTTCATTAGCTATCTCAAACATCTTTTTACCCATCTCAAAAGGAACAATTTGATCTTTTTCACCATGCATTATCAAAATTGGAGATTTAATATTTTTAATTTTGTTTTTATTTTCAAATTTATCTTTGAGTAAAAGACCAACAGGTATATATGGATAAAATTTTTTAGCCGCATCAATCATTGATGTGAATGGAGTTTCTAAAATAACACCTGCAAACTCTTTGTTCTGGGATAAATGTGTTGCAACTCCTGTTCCTAATGATTCTCCATAAATTACTATATTTTTTTCATCTACACCTTTTTTTACCAACCATTTAATTGCACTTTCACCATCCTCATATAACCCAGACTCTGATGGTTTGCCCTCGTTACCACTAAAACCTCTCCAAGCAATTATTAAAAAATTAACACTCATGTCTCTAAAATGATTTAATTTATGAATTCTATTTTCTAAAGATCCAGCATTTCCATGAAAAAATAGAATTGTTTTATTTTTTTTTATATCTTTTTCATGATACCAACCCAATAAATCTAATCCATCTTGGGTTGGGACTTTTACTTTTTCAATATAAACTGAGAGTTTGTCATCAAAATAATTATTTTCATCAGGATGATACATTAAGTTCCTTTGATAAAAATAAAGAAATACTAAGAGAAATAGGTAAACTAAAATTGTTAGTTGTAAAAATAATAACAAACTATTCCTAAACCTTTTTAACATTATTTTTCTTTGCTAAATATACGCCAAAAAATACCAGAATAGTCCCAATAATATGGTAGTTTTCAAATTTTTCGTCAAATAAAAAGTATCCATAAATTGCACCGTAAACTGTAAAAACATAAAGCGTAAAGCCAGTTAAAGATGCACCTAATTTTTTTTGAGCTATAGTATAAAGTGTAAAGGCAATTATCCCTGGCGATATAGCAGCAAAAATCACCCATAAATAAAATTCTGTTACAAAAATAGTCTCTTTATAAAATAATTCCTCACCAACATAAAAGGGTAACAAACTTAAAGCACCAAAAAAGGAAATCATAGCAAATCTATCGAAAATTTTTAATTTTGATTTCCAATAAAATAAATAAATAGAATATAAAGCCCAACCAACTGCAGCAGCTAACATCCATAAATCACCAATTGTAAATCTAAGATTAATTAATAAATCAATATCACCTTTAATAATAATGACAAAAACACCAATCAAACAAGCAATTAAACCAATTACCTTTGTCAAATTTATTTTTTCTTGAAAAAAGAAATATGAAATCAAAATAATAAAAACTGGAGAGGATGTATAAATTATTCCCATATTAGTTACGGTTGTTGTCTCACCAGCTAAAAAAGGGAAAGCGCCACATACACCACACCCCATTGACCCCAAAAAAAATAATTTTTTATATTCCTTTTTAATTATATGAAAATTATTTTTTAAAGTTACATAAGTAAATGGTAATAAAATCAAAAAAACCACTGTCCAACGCCAAAATGCAAGTGAAATAGGCGGGACAAATTCAACACCACCTCTAGCAACAACTAAGTTACTAGCCATAAAGATTGGTTGTATAAATAGTAATGATAATGGAAATATATCTGTCTTAATATTTTTCAATTTAATTGATATTAATCTTTATCAAAAAAGGCTTCGTATATCATCATGATGATAGCTGCACCCATTAAGAGATAAACTGGAATAACATCCAAGAAGCCTATCATCATTGATCTTGTCAAAGTTGTAGCTAAACCAATTAAAAAGAAAACTGCAAAAGATAATCCTATGATTGTAGTAATTTTATTCATTTTATTCCTGACATTCTTTTTCTAACCAATTAGCAACTCCTAGAAATCTATGATCATCATATTTATTGCCAATTAATTGAACGCCTAATGGTAAATTATTTTCTCCTTCAAGTAAAGGTAACGAAATACATGGTGTGCCAAGATAAGACCAAACTTTATTAAATTCTGCTGTTCCTGTACTTTTTAAACCCTTTGGTGCAACACCCGGGCTAGCTGGTGACAAAACTCCATGATAATCCTCAAAAACTTCCTCGTAAGACTCATAGCCTCTTTTCATAAAATCAATTGCTTCTGCGTATTCTTTCGCGGAATGTTTATTGCCTTTTGTAATTGCATCTTGCATATACTTCGATAATTTCTTTTTAAATTTTTTAAAATACACTGAAAAATTATTGGCTAAATCAGTCTCATGAATAATTTGGTGATACTTGTGAATATCCTTAAAATAAGAAGGTGTATCAAAAATCTCGATATTTTTTTTGAATGAATTAATAAAATATTCAAATGACTCTCTAGACTTTTTATCTATTAATTTCCAATGTTCAGTTTTATAAAAAATAAATTTAGGATCAAATAAAGGTCCTTTTTTTGTTTCAGATAAAATATTGTCTGTTGAGTAATGTATAGTTGCTGGATCAAATTTATCTTTTTTTATCAATACTTTTGCCAACATAGCCACATCCTCAACTTTTCGGCCAAAGATTCCTATATGATCTAGATTGTAAGAAGTTCTTAAAACACCATTTCTAGATATCAAACCATAACTAGGTTTATAACCCACAACTCCACAATAGGATGCTGGTCTAATAATGGATCCTCCAGTTTGTGATCCAATTGATGCAGGTGCCATAAACGAAGCCACTGAAGCAGCTGATCCGCTTGAAGAACCACCTGGTGTTCTTGTTTTATCATGTGGATTTGTGGTTGCCGGGGGTCCTAAATAAGCAAGTTCTGAGGTTGCTGTTTTACCCATTACAATCGCCCCGGATGCATGAAGCAGATCAATTATTTCAGCATTTTGTGAATATGATTTACCTTTTCTAATAACTGTTCCACATTCGGTTGGCATATCAACTGTCCCAATAATGTCTTTAACCGCAATAGGCACTCCATGAAGTGGACCAATTGGTTTACCAGATCTTCTATGATCGTCAGCTTCTGCAGCTTTTTCTAATAAAACTTTTTTGTCAAAATGGGCCCAAGCCTTTATATCTTTGTCAAATTTATTGATTCTCTCGATATACTTTTCACAAACATCAACAGAGGTGAGTTGAGCATCTTTAATCTTTGCAGCAAGTTCTTCAAGACTTAAAGAAAATATATCTGTCATCTAAAATTAATTTGCAAATAATGTCTCTGGTAACCAAAGTGCTATACCTGGAAATAAATACATTAGAACCATAGCTAAAATCACAATACCTAAAAATGGCATTATTCCTCCAAAGATCTGCATCAATTCAACATTCTTTGATTGAACTCCCTTTAGGTAGTAAGCAGACATTGCCATGGGGGGTGTCAAAAATGAGGTTTGTAAATTTAGAGCAATCAACATTGCAAAGAAATACGGATTTACTCCAAAAAATTCGACTAATGGTAAAAATATTGGTACAAAAATAATTAATATCTCCGTCCACTCCAATGGCCAACCTAATAAAAATATAATCAATTGTGTAATTACTAAAAATTGCCAAGGCTGTAAATTTAGAGATTTAAAGAAATGTTCGAAAACCTCGTGGCCTCCAAGATAAGAAAATACAGAAGCAAATGTCCACGATCCTATGAAAAGCCACATGATCATTGCAGTTGTTTTAGCTGTCAAAAAGACAGACTCTTTAAAATTTTTCCACTTAAGGGTTTTATAAAAATATGAAAGCACCAACGATCCAAATGCACCGACGGCTGCAGCTTCAGCAGGTGTTGCTATTCCAGCTAAAATTGTACCTAGAACTAAAATTATCAATGAAAATAAAGGTAAGAAGGAGACAAGAACTTCTTTAAGAATTACTGCAGTAGGAGGTATTTCCTCAGCTGCAGGTTTTGGCGCTATTGATGGATTTAACCAAGCTCTGAACACTGCGTATGCAATGTAAAGTCCCGCTAACATAAGTCCTGGAAAAATAGCAGCTGCAAATAACCTTAGTGGTGATAGTTGAGCAATTACAGAGTAAACGATCAACATAATACTAGGTGGAATTAAAATTCCTAAACATCCACCTGAACAAATTATTCCAGATGCAAATTTTTTATCATAACCAGCTTTAATCATAGCAGGCCATGCTAGTAATCCCATTAAAGTAACAACTGCACCTATAATACCTGTTGCTGTTGAAAATAGGGCACAAGTAATCAGTGCTGCAACTGCCATTGATGCAGGAAGCTTATGAGATGCTAATCTAATTGCAAAAAATAGTTTTGCTACAATACCTGCTCTTTCAACTAAATATCCCATGAATAAAAAGAGCGGGACAGCAGTAAGGACATTATTATCCATAACAGTGTAGGTATTTTGAACAAAAAGTTGGAATATCCTATTATCAAAAAGATGTTCCATCTTAGTTGGATCAAAGTAAGCATAATATCCAAAACCTAGTCCCATCGCCATTAAAGTAAAGGCAATCGGAAAACCTAATAGTACGGCAAATAAAAATATACCCATCATCATAATTGCCACTTCAGGATTTGTTAGACTAAATAACATCTTCTTTATTTCCTTCTTGTGAAGTTCTCATTAATACTTTTTCAGTTTCTTCGGCATCACGCTCTGTTCCTCTTTCTGGCCAACTACCAGTTTTAATACATATAATACATCTGAACACTTCACCTATTCCCTGAAGGGTTAACAGACTTCCAGATAAAGGTATTAAAGATTTCGCCATATAAATTTGAATTTGAGCTGGACTATTCCAACTTGTTTCTTTTATTTTCCAAGCTAGCGCAGCATACTCGTAACCATAAAAGGCTAATGCAATTACACCAGGGAAAAAGAAAATAAAATATAAAACTATATCTATCCAAGCTTGTACTCTTTGAGAAAATAATCTGTAAATGACGTCTCCTCTTACATGTGCCTCGGTACACAAAGTATATGCACCAGCCATCATAAAAATTGCACCATACATTTGGAGGCTAAAATCGAAATTCCATAAAGTTGGTGCATTTAAAGCATATGCCATAAAAACTTCATAGCACGTTCCACCCATTAAAATTACAATACACCAGGAAAATGCTTTACCCATTGAGACGCTTAATCGGTCGGCAAATTTTATATAAGATCTCATCATAGATATAGACTCTTATTGAATTGTTTTGAATTAATCAAATAAAAAGGGGGCCGAGGCCCCCTCATTAAAATTTATGAAAAGTTAATTATAACTTAACTTTTGCTATTGGACCAAACTCATTTTCATACGCAAGTTTGTAATTCGGCTGATTCATCAGCAAGTATTTCATTACTCTCTTCGCATACGCTTTCTGAGAATCTACGATTTTCTTAAAGAAAGGATCTTTCTTATTGAAATCACCGATTACCTTATCCCAACCTTTTAATTGTTGAGCTAAGATTTCATCAGAAGTTTGGTAAACATTTACTTTATGCTCATTCATTAACTTAGCTAAGTCAGCTGAGTATCTTACTAAAGCTTTAAAGTAGTTATCACTATTTGCAGCATAAGCAGCATTTTTCAATATTGCTTGGTGTGCAGGTGATAAACTATTATATGTTTTTTTGTTAACTGGTATTTCAAACATCTCTTGAGATTGGTGGAAGCTTCCTAAGTGATAGTGCTTAGAAACATCTTGCATACCAAACTGAGAGTCTGAAGTAGGGTTGTTAAACTCAGCAGCTTCAATCAAACCAGTTTTCATCGCTGGTTGAATTTCACCGCCTGGTAATTGTCTAACTACCATTCCCATTGCAGTTAAAACGTTAGTCGCTAAACCAACAGTTCTGTACTTCATACCTTTAACATCAGACACTTTAGTTACGTTCTTTTTGAACCAACCAAAAGGCTGAGCTGGCATAGGCATATGGAAAAAACCAACATAATCGAAACCAACTTTTGCAAGTGTTTCGTCATATAATTTTCTTCCTCCACCATACTCCATCCATCCCATAACTTCTTGAGATGACATTCCGTATGAAGGACCAGTTCCAAATAATGATGCAGCAGGGTTTTTACCATACCAATATGCAGTCACCCAGTGACCCATATCTACTACACCGGAACTAACCGCTTGTCCGATTTCTGAAGTCTTTACAACTGCTCCAACCGGTTGAAGATCAATCTGAAGAGATCCTCCAGACATTTCTTTAACCATGTTACAATAGTCTCCAGCCATTTCGAAAAAGATGTTAGCTCCACTTGGCCATGCAGCTTGCATCTTTAAAGTTGTTGCTGCATTTGCCTTCACATATGGCATTGCAACAGCGGCTGCAGCTATAGCACCAGTCTTAGCAGCAGTTTTAAAGAACTTACGTCTTGAAGATGTTTTCACCTTCAATGATTTATTTTCTTTAGTCATTATTACTCCTATTAAAGTTAATTAACTTGATTAATTAAAACATAGAATCAGATTAGAGTCTTTCTAAAAAAAGGCGTAGATGTCGCAATAGTTGAATTAGATTCAATCCAGAGTAGAATTAATTTACTTTATTTTTACAATTTCCAGTTTTAAAAAACTCATCAATATTATCGATTGCTAAGTTTGCCATTGCAATTCTTGTATCCTTTGTTGCGCTTCCTAGATGTGGAAGAATAAATGCTGACTTAATTTTATTATAACCAGGATTTAAGTTTGGCTCATTTTTATAAACATCTAATCCAGCTGCATATATTTTTCTTCGATTCAATGCATCAATTAAGGCTTCATCATCGACAATATCTCCTCTAGCGACATTAGTAATTACTGCTCCTTTAGGGAAATATTCAACGGTTTCTTTGTTAATCATGTTTTCTGTTTCTTTAGTAGCAGGACAACAAATTGATAGGACATCAGAAACTGAAAAAAGACTTTTAATATTATCATGATAAATCGCTCCCTGTTCTTTTTCATCACTTAACTTTGATCTATTGTGATAATGAATTATCATGCCTAACGACTTTGCAATCTTTGCAATTTTTTGTCCTATTCTTCCCATGCCTAGAATACCAAGTCTGGAGCCTGTCAATTGCTTACCTATTAAATAGTCTGCTGACCACTTCCATCCACCTTCTTGAGCAGATACTATTCCTTCAGAGGCTCTTCTGCATGCGCCTAAAATTAAAAGTATCCCAATTTCAGCTGTCGCATCAGATAAAACCTCAGGAGTATTGGTAACTGCAATGCCTCTTTTTTTTGCAGCATCTAAATCAATATTTCCAAATCCAACTGCAAAATTTGAAATAATTTTTATCGTGTCTGGCAATTTGTTGATTGTTTCTTTATCCATTTTATCTGTGAGAGAAGATAAAATTCCATCACATCCTTTACTCATTTCTATTACTTTTGACTGAGAGTATAGCTCATCATTATTATTGAATATTGGATCAAAAGTTTTAGTGGCTTTATCCTCACTCTCCTTAATTAATTTTCTAGTGATTAGAATTTTTTTCATTAAAATATAGAATTAACTAATTTAGATCGAATATCTTGCCAGGATTCATTATATTATTTTGATCAATGCTCCTCTTAATCAATTTCATTAATGGAATGTTGTCAGCATGTTCTTTTAAAAGATATTCTTTTTTATGTAACCCAACTCCATGTTCTCCAGTGATTGTACCTTTCAATTCAAGTGCTTTATTTATTAATAAGTCGTTAAATTCTCTTATTTTTTTGTATGTCTCTTTGTTTTCAGGGTCAAAAGGCAAAAGCACATGAAAGTTTCCATC
>LUMO01000023.1_pt1 | contig 26521 bp, 28 predicted proteins | sample 729611 | NCBI WGS metagenome assembly LUMO01 (sample SAMN03860261, study PRJNA289734) | marine metagenome | biome: seawater column; feature: ocean; material: water; isolation source: Red Sea water column Station 22 - depth 10m | place: Saudi Arabia: Red Sea | collected 2011-10-15 | depth 10 m
AATTGGAGTTGCTCCAGCAGGCGCGGAAATTTCAACCAGGCCTTTTCAGTTAGTAACGGGGCGAGTTTGGAAAGGGACGGCATTTGGGGGAGCACGCGGTCGCACAGATGTCCCAAAAATAGTTGATTGGTACATGGAAGGAAAAATTCAAATAGACCCCATGATCACGCATAGTTTTTCCTTAAACGATATTAATAAGGGTTTTGACTTAATGCATGAGGGTAAAAGCATAAGAAGTGTGGTCGTTTTCTAGCCAAATTGCACAGCTTAAACTTTAAACGCACTTTAATAAACACAATTTAATGATTGAAATTTTTTATAAGACAATACCCTTTTTTGCGCTTATTGGCCTCGGTTATTCGGCAGCCCTAACTCGGTTTTTTTCAGCTGAAGCTACAGCATATCTGACAAAGTTTGTTTTTTACTTTGCCCTTTCAGCGATGCTTTTCAGGTTTTCATCTGATTTATCGTTAGGTGAACTCTATGATCCTCAATTTATATTAGCCTATTTATCTGCTTCAATAATAATTTATCTTTTGGCTACTGCTGCTGCAATTTTTAGGAAAAAGTCACCTTCGGAAGCTGCTGTTGAAGCACAGTGTTCTGTTATTGGAAATGTAGGCTTTTTGGGTATACCTATGCTCGCCATTTTGATGGGTCCTGAAGCTGTTGGTTTTATAATGATTATATTAGCAATCGACTTGATTATTTTTGGATCACTCATCGTTTTAATAATTGTAGCTAGCAAAGATAAAAAATTAGATATTTTTCTTATCTACCGAGTGATCATTGGATTGCTAAAAAACCCAATGATCGTTTCGATTGTTTGTGGTCTGTTGTGGTCTGCCAGCGGCTGGTCTCTTCCTGAACCTGTTAATGATTTTGTTATTATGCTAGGATCTGCAGCTACGCCTGGTGCGTTGTTTGCAATTGGAGCTTCTCTGGCACAAAAATCAGCAGAAAGATTTGAGATTGCTGCTTGGCTAAGCTTTTGTAAGCTAGTTCTACACCCTCTGGCTATTTGTATAACTGTATTTTTTGTGTTCGATGTTGATTTGTATGCTGCAACTGTGATGATTGCAGCAGCTTCCCTTCCTGTAGCTGGAAATATATTTATGGTGGCGCATCATTACAATGTGGCGCCAAAACGGGCATCTACTGCCATCTTTTTATCTACGGTACTTTCAATATTTACCGTGTCTTTTACCATAGCTTGGGTAAGTACTCTCAATTAACTTTTTATTTAACAACCATGCTAATAAGGTAGTAAATTTAGTTTGAATATTCCGAGGATCTTTTATGAAAATACAGTCAGAAAATAGGTGTTTTGAAGGAACGCAGGGAGTTTACCAGCATTGGTCAGAATCTTGCAAGTGTGAAATGGTGTTTGGATTATTTATGCCTTCACTCGCAATCAGCGAGCCTGTTCCTTTGGTCTGGTATTTATCTGGTTTAACTTGTACGCATGAAAACGCTATGACGAAAGCTGGTGCCCAAGCGGCTGCTGAAGAGTTTGGTGTTGCAATAGTTTTTCCTGATACATCTCCCAGGGGTAATAATTTGCCTGATGTAGAGGATTATGACCTTGGACAGGGTGCAGGATTTTATTTAAATGCCACAGAAAAACCTTGGAATAAAAATTTCAAAATGTGGGATTATATAACTTTTGATTTAACCGATACAATAAGTAAGAATTTCAATGTAGATATGACCCGTCAATCTATAATGGGGCACTCAATGGGGGGACACGGCGCGTTAACAATTGGTATGGGAATTCAAGGTCGTTTTAAATCAATTTCAGCCTTGTCGCCTATTTGTAACCCAACTGGTGCTGATTGGGGTAGAAAACAATTATCAGCTTATCTTGGTAATGACGAGCAAACTTGGCTTGAGCATGACTCTAGCATTCTTATGTTGAACAAAGGTTTTAATGGAAATGTTTTAATTGATGTGGGTAATAAAGATCAATTTATTGATCTATTGAAACCCGAAACATTAGCCAATGCGATGATGAAGCGACGCCAATCTGGCGAATTTAGAATGCAAGCTGGTTATGACCATAGTTACTTTTTTGTCTCAACATTTATTGATGATCATATCGCATTTCATGCTAATTCATTAAATGATTAGTATAATAATCATCAGTTATCATAGAAAGTATTAAAATTATTTATATTGCAGTATGAAAATTTATGTTGATGCCGATGCTTGCCCTGTCAAACAAGAAGTAGAGCGGGTGGCTACCAGAAACAAACTTGAGGTTTTTCTAGTATCAAATGGCGGTGTGCGCCCAAGCTTGAATCCATTAATTCAAAGTATTTTCGTTTCAGCAGACGCAGATGCTGCCGATAAATGGATAGTTGATCACGGTGATATAAATGATTTGGTTATTACTTCTGATATAATTTTGGCAGATAATTGTATTAAAAAAGGTATGAGAGTTCTCAAACCTAACGGCGAGGAGTTAAATTCTGCTAATATTGGGAATTCATTGGCTTTACGAGACTTAAGTTCGGACTTGCGAGCTTCAAATCCTTTTTTGCAAGGAAGTGGGAAAGTATTCTCGAAGCAAGACAGAATTCGTTTTTTAGATAATTTCGAGAAAATAGTTCGACTCTTAAAAAAAAGAAAGTCATGAGCATATAAACTATTCATGACTTTTTATTTCGATTTAATTAAATGTATTTGGGTAAAGTGCATTTATAAATTTACAATTTTTTAATAGGTTAAAGAGATCTTACGTTTAAAATGGAGCCACCAAAGTGCATATGATATCGTATCAGGATTGTGATCCTATACTGAGTTGGGAAGGCTTAGTTGAAGCCATTCAATTGGGACACAAACGTAATAAAGCCGAAATATCTGACACTTTTTTATATCGCAAAGATGATACTCTTCTTTCCAGATCAGCTTGGATAGATGGGATTGGAATTGCCATAAAATGTGCAACAATTTTTCCAGGTAATAAAGATTTTCAAAAACCAACAATAAATGGTGCAGTAAATTTGTTTGATGATAAAACTGGTGAACTCAATGCAGTTATTGACTTTCATTTAGTTACAAAATGGAAAACAGCTGGAGATAGTGTTTTAGCAGCTAAATTCTTGGCCCGACCTTCAAGTCAAAATATTTTAATTTTGGGAGCTGGTACGGTGGCTTACAGCTTAAGGCAGGCCTATGGCAGCCTATTTCCAGATGCAAAGTTTTTTATTTGGAATAGGACACCAAGGCATGCAGAAAAATTAGCAAATGACTTTGTTAATACTCAAGCTGTCAGTGATTTAGAAAATGCTGTTTCTTCGGCTGATATAATCTCAGCTGCAACTATGTCTACAGAACCTTTGATAAATGGAAAATGGATAAAGCCAGGGCAGCATATTGATCTAATAGGAGCCTATCGTTCTGATATGCGAGAAGCAGACGACAATACGCTTCAAAAATCACGAATTTTCGTTGATAGTTTTGAGACTACTATTGATCACATAGGGGAGTTAAAAATTCCTGTAGCTCAGGGAGTTATCAATAAAGAAGATGTAATAGCAGACTTCTATGATCTAAAGGAATTCAGTAGGAATTCAGAAGATGAAATTACCCTTTTTAAAAATGGGGGAGGCGCACACCTAGATTTGATGACATCCCATTATATTCTTCAAACTTGGTTGGAAAATAATTGATTATATCTTTCCTGTTTTTGTTTTTTCTTATTTTTTTGCCACTACTTATAGAGAATAGTAAAAAAAATATGGGAGAAACAGAGAGAGCTTATGCTCCTGGAAATTTTGTATCTTTATCCAAAGGTTTAGTTCATTATCGGTGGTTTGGGGAGAAACATAATGACTTAGTAGTATGCGTACATGGTTTAACTACTCCAAGTTTTGTGTTTGAGAGCCTTGCTGAATACTATGTTAAGATCGGTAAGTGCGTTTTGGTTTTTGATAATTATGGACGAGGTTACTCCGATCGACCCAAAGGAAAGCAAGACAAAGAATTTTTTATTAATCAATTAGACGAGCTTTTAGATAAGCTTGATCTCAATAAAGAAAAGTTCGAACTAGTGGGGTATTCTATGGGAGGATCTATTGCTTCTGCATACGCTGCTCGCAATCCAGATAAATTGAAAAAACTGACGCTTCTCGCATCGGCGGGGATGATGCACAATTTAGGTTTTTTAGCAAAAGCAGCCAAGTTTCCAATATTTGGGAGGTTTTTATTTCTCCTTTTTTATGGGGTATTACATAAACGCTCAACTGAAAAGGAAAGAATGCTTACGAGTTCAGTTCCAAATATTGTTGAACGACAACAAAATGAGTTAAATTTTAAGGGATTTCTACCGTCAGTATTGGCTAGTATTAAAGGTATTTTATCAAGCAATAGTTATGAAGATCATATGGCTTTAAAAGATGTAAATTTTCCTATTCTTGCAATATGGGGTGGTGTTGACTCTGTGATACCAATTTCGTGCAAAGACATACTCATCAGTTGGAACCCAAAAATAAAAAATATTGTGATACCATTGGGTACGCATTCTATTACTTATACGCATGCACAGGAAATTATCAAAATTGTAAAATCAAGCGGTTAAAGTTTGTTGGCTCTTCTCTTTTATAGGTAGATGAATTATTGCACTGAAAGCACCTACTCCAACACCTATCCACCAAACAGCGGTATAGTCACCAAACGTGTCATACATACGGCCACCAAGCCAAACCCCTAAGAAACTTCCCAATTGGTGCGAAAAGAATACAATACCATATAATGTTCCCATGTACCTCAAACCATATATATGGGCGATTAATCCACTCGTTAGGGGAACAGTTGCAAGCCAAAGAGAACCCATGGTAACGGAGAAAATGATAACTGTTAGCGGTGTAATTGGCATTAAAATGAAGATTGCTCCGATTAAAGTTCGCCCAAGGTATATCAAGGAAAGTAAATATTTTTTTTGATAAAAATTTCCTAAATAACCAGCTGCTAGAGTCCCAAAAATGTTAGCTAAGCCAACCAAAGACAGAGCGAGTGCTCCTAAAGCCGAAGTGGTAGTTATGCCAATGTTATGTAATAGGGTACCTGGTAGTATTGCTCCACACATTTCCGTAACCATTGCGGGAAAATGCGCTGTTACAAAAGATAATTGATAACCACAGCTAAAGAAACCTAAAAATATCATGATATAGTTTGGATCTTTAATTGCCCTTATTAATAAATCCCCCAAACTTTCTTCTAATTCTTTCTTTGATACTGAAGTATCGGCTTTCATTAAGGGTAGAAAAACGAGTGTGCTAAGAATTAAAATTGAAAAAATCAAGAAAACCAATTGCCATGATAGGTCCATTAATAACCATTCGGCGAGTGGTGGTCCAAAAACTTGTCCAGCACTCCCTGCTGCAGTTACTATGGCAAGTGACATAGATCGGTTTTCATCTGACGACGCTCGACCCACTACAGCTAATATGACTCCAAATCCGGTACCTGCAATCCCAAAACCTATTAACAACGCGTTGATTTGATGTGCGCCTGGAGTGCTCGAGTATGATGAAAATATTAAACCCGCGGCATAAACTAATGCTCCTATTACAATAGCTTTCTTATCCCCAATTTTTTCAGCGATAGCTCCAAAAATGGGTTGACCAATACCCCACGCTAGATTTTGGATGGCAATAGCTAATGAAAACTCAGCTCTAAGCCATCCAAATTCTTGGGCAATTGGAATTTGAAAAACACCAAAAGAGGCTCTGATTGCGAAACTGACTAGAATAATTAAACAGCCAACCAGAAGTACAGGAGTTACCAAAGATGTTTTAGCCATTCATTTATCTCATTAGGTCATTTAGAAATGAAGGTTTCTATTGCAGGTCAGGTGGCATGCGTTTTAAAGAAGATTGGTTGGCAGGTAGTTCATTTAAGGTAAATTGAAAATAAAAAAATGACAACGCTCACAGATATATATGACAAAATGATTTCAAATGGTTCTCTCGAGGATGATCTCTGTCAGAGAGAGATAGTAGAGCAACTGGAAAACATCAGTCGTCAGGTTTCTAATCTTAAAAAAAAATCCATTTTCTTCAGAAAACCTTCTGACATCAATGGTGCCTATATTTGGGGTGGTGTAGGCTGCGGTAAATCAATGCTTATGGATCTCTTTGTTGAGAATCTTTCAATTCCAAATCGAAGGGTGCATTTTCACGCATTTATGCAAGAAATACACAACTCACTTCATCAAGCACGCTCCTCTGGTGTTAAAGATCCGCTTGCCCTAGTCGCAAATGAAGTAATCAAAAATTTTAAAGTCTTAGCTTTGGATGAAATGCAGATTAAAGATATTACAGATGCTATGATTGTTGGAAGATTGTTCAATTTGTTGTTTGATGGTGGAGTAGTTATCGTAACAACTTCTAACAGAGTACCTTCTGACCTTTATAAAAACGGACTTAATCGACAATTATTTGTGCCTTTTATCGATTTAATAAATAATCGATTAAATATCTTAAATCTAAAGAGCAAAATTGATTATCGAAAAAGTAAACTCAGAGGAACACGTGTTTATTTCAGCCCATTAAATGCTGATACCAAAAATAAGCTACATAATCTTTGTAGAGATTTATCAGGTAATGAAAGTGAGGATTTTCATCTGATAGTAAATAAAAGAAAAATCAAATTTCCGTACTACTCAAGCGGGGTAGCTAAATTTACTTTCTTTGAACTTTGTGGAGAGAACAGAGGTCCTGCAGATTTTTTAGCGATCGTAGATTCTGTGAGAGTTCTCATTGTTGAAAATATACCTCAATTGGGAAGATCCAATTTTAATGAGGCCAAGCGTTTTGTTACTTTAATCGATACTGTTTATGAAGCTGGTATACTGTTTTTATGCTCTGCTGTTGCTGAGCCAGAATATTTATATCTGGAAGGTGAGGGTGTCTTCGAGTTTGAACGTACAGTAAGCCGGCTAAATGAAATGCAGTCTGAAAGTTGGGCACAGCGGTTTAACTCTCCTAATCAATGAATAAGGCTCAGTCTAAGAGACTGAGCCTTTGCCTGTACAAAACCGCGTTATCCCAAGTTATAATTCTTTAGGTTTAATGCAGCGTTTCACTATTAATGACAAATTGATTCGAATCAGTCAACACAGGTGATTCGTTTTTTGCGAATTTTTTTAGATTTATTGGTTTTCAATAAGTATTTGACCAGCAAGGTATAACGATCCACAAATTAAAACCTTACATTTCGGAAATTGATCAGCCACAAATTGAACTCCTTCAGCAATGGAAGCGAAACTTTTGGAGGCTATGCCTAGTTGATTTCCTATAATTGCTGTCTCATCAGCAGTTAAAGTGTTTTGTTCATTTGGAATACTGACAGCTGCAAGAAATTTTGCTTCCTTTGATAGTGGTGAAAGGTAACCTTCAACGTCTTTGGTTCTCAGCATGCCACAAATTAAAATAGTTGGTCTTTTGTCGTCAGTTGATAAGTAGTTGGCTAGAGCTTGCCCAGCAGCAGGATTATGTCCACCATCTAGCCACACGTCTGAGTGGCCAAGAGTTTCAACTATTGGACCTGTGCTTAGCTTTTGCATTCGAGCTGGCCATTTTGCCTTAGAAATTGCCCCATGAAGGGCTTTTGGAGGTGCGGATAAATAATTCAAAGCGGCTAACGCTATTCCTGCATTTTGAATTTGGTGAGCTCCTAAGAGATTGGGTCTTGGTAGTTTGATCGATGTATGCTGGTCTTCATAGAAGACTCCATCTTCTTCCTCTTTTATGAACCATTGCTTGCCTTCAGCTATAATCGGAGATTCCAAGCTTAAGGCTTTATCTGTTATCACTTCAAGTGCATCTTCATTCTGTTTTCCGACAACAACAGGACAAAGAGCTTTAATTATTCCTGCTTTTTCACTGGCAATTTCTTTAATAGTCGTACCTAAAAATTGCTCATGGTCGATTGAGACTGGGGTAATTATTGTTAGTGCAGGTCGCTCAATAACATTTGTTGCATCTAATCTTCCACCCAGTCCCACTTCTAGTAAAATATAGTCTGCTGGTTTGCGTGACATTGCTAAAATAGCGGCACAAGTAGTGATCTCAAAATATGTTATAGGCTGGCCGTTATTTGCTGAATAGCATTCATTTAGAATATCAGTTAGTTCATCTTCATTTATAAAATTTTCGTTTATTTGAATACGCTCGTGAAACCTGACCAAATGAGGTGATGTGTACGCATGGGTTTGAAGCCCAATTTCATTTAGTCCTGCCCGCAGCATTGACAACGTGCTACCTTTACCATTTGTCCCAGCAATATGAATTACTTTAGGTAGATAATTTTGTGGATTTCCTAGCGCTTCTAGTAGATACCAAACACGATCAAGAGTTAAATCAATAACTTTTGGATGCAAAGTCATCATCCGTTTTAAAATAACGTCAGAAGTCAAATTTTTCATTTTGGGACAGATTTTAAGTTTCTTGCTTTGGTGAGGGTAAATCACCTTTTATTTGCGGTGAACTATTAGAGAGGATACGAATAATTGTAATTAACTCATCGCGCATTTCTAGTCTCGAAGTTACTCTGTCCAACATTCCGTGGTCCAAGAGATACTCTGCTCTTTGAAACCCTTCGGGCAGTTTTTCTCTTATAGTTTGTTCTATCACTCTGGGCCCTGCAAAGCAGATTAATGCGTTTGGCTCAGCAATGTGGATATCTCCAAGCATTGCATAAGAGGCGGTAACGCCTCCTGTCGTTGGATGTGTTAAAACTACAACGTATGGTAATTTTGCTTCTTTGAGCATTTGAATAGCAACGGTCGTCCTCGGCATTTGCATTAAACTTAAAATACCTTCTTGCATTCTTGCCCCACCAGCCGCCGAAAATAAAATCAAAGGACGTTTTAGTTCAACAGCGCGTTCGGCTGCTCTAATAATAGCATTGCCAACGTACATACCCATCGAACCACCCATAAAAGAAAAATCTTGAGCCGCTATTACGACTGGGGTTCTCCCCATTTCTCCTTCTGCTAGTAACATAGCCTCAGCTTCACCTGTCGTTTTTTGAGCAGATTTCATACGTTCTGGGTATTTTTTTTGATCTTTAAACTGCAGAGGATCAATAATTGGTTTGGGGACATCTATTTCTACAAAAATTCCACCATCGAATAAATTAGCAAATCGATCTCGCGGTGAGATTGGCATATGATGCCCGCACTCGTTACAAACATTGAGGTTCTCGCTAAGTTCACGGTGGAAAAGCATTGTGCCGCATGAACTGCATTTGGACCATAAATTATCTGGGGTTTCTCGCCTTGAAAAAATTGAATTTATCCTTGGGCGAACGTAATTACTAATCCAGTTCATTATTTTTCCACCTGATAGGGCTTTAACAATTTTTACTCTTAAGCATGTTGCTTCAAAAAAGCAATTACTGTGCAAGTCCTTCTGGTAACAAATTCATAAAATTATTTGGATTTTGTATGGACTTAATTCGAACAAGGTATTTAAGTGCCCTCAGGCCTGATCAAACGGACCAAAAATTTTATGAGAAGTCTTTTTTTGCCATTTATGCATGAAATTAAGACATGGAAAATCGTAATAGGTTTTTTCATAATTTCTGTTTTTTACATTCTTGGTTCGTTTCTATTTGGCATTTTCTGTTCAAGTATAACCATTTGCTCCTTTTCAAACGGTTTAGGGCGAACACCTTTAAATTTGCTTTTTGTTCTTTTTACTTTTGTACCGATTTGGATTGGTGTTTGGGTGGCTATGAAATTTATTCACCATATTCCAATGAAAGTGCTTTTTAGTCCTTCAGGTAAATTAGATTTACCACGTTTAATTAAAGCTTTTTCAATAATGCTTTTTTTGGGTGTCAGTATTGAAAGTGGATTCCAATTTATTCCGGTAATAAGCAAATACATCAGCTATGAACCTAATAGGATTTTAACTTTGTCTGACTGGACTAAATGGCTGTTTCCAGTACTGCTATTTATTTTTGTTCAATCAGCTGCTGAAGAGTTAGTTTTTCGTGGTTATTTGCTGCAATTGATTTGGTCAAAAAATGCAGGCTATGTTTATGCCGTTATATTACCATCCCTTATTTTTGGTTTGCTCCATTTTGATAGCCAATCATATGGAACTAACGCCTGGTATTATTGTATCAATACATTTGTTGTAGGATGCTTGCTCTGTCTTATCACGCTACATACGGGGAGTTTAGCTTTAGCATTCGGCTTGCATTGGGGTGGAAATACAGTCTCTTTGGTTTTTTTTGGTATCTATGGAAATTTAGATGGGATGGCGTTGTGGTTAACCTACCTAGATCCGAAATCTACAGCCATGGGCGTGGCTTTAATTTTTTCTACTTTTTTAATTGTTTTAATTTACTCACTTTGGGCACTTTTTTATTTTGGTAGTTTTTTACCAGTCTTTGAGGTTAAAAAACCAAAGCAATGAATTCAAAAGAGATAATACCTTAATTTAAATGAACCGATTTCTGCTTATTATAATATTAATTATTATATCTGGGTGCGCCAGTAACTTGGATTTTCAAGGTCAATCTCAGAAAACTTTTTCCGGGTCAGAGTTTAAGTTTAGATCAGGAATTTCTGGAAATGTTCCACCAGGTCTTTGTCAAATAAAACAACTCCAATCAGAAACAAAGGATTACGGCGTCGTTTTCTTTTCTAACTGTAATCCGCACACTAATAATAAATCACTTGTAACATTAACTTATTTGGATTTGGATCAGACACAGCATTCAGGTTTGCTTGCTGACGACGAATTTACGAGTTCATTTGCTAGTTTTTATAAGTATGATGCTTTAAATCCAATGGTTGATAAAAAGTCGCTGCGTAGCTTAAGAGTTAAAGAAAATTATATTTTTATGGCAAATTACTATGTACCGAAAGGTAGAAATCTACCTAATTTTCGTGCAAAAGCTTACCTGAATTCTATTTTGTTATCTGTTAAAGTTCCTCAAAATGTATCCACCGAAAAAGTAAATCTTTACGCTGGCATAGATCCCATTCCAAGACCAAAAAACCGACCATCGATTGGAATTCAAAAAAATGTATCCAAGTCACAAGTGATCTTTGAAAATAGCTTAGGCTCTATCCCAAGGCCAAGAAAAAGGCCTTCAATATTTTAATATTTTGTGTATTGAGGTTGTCACCTTTTACGCTGCGTTCTATTTGAAGCTCCTTTGTGGTCTGGAGTAGGCAAAAGATCAGCGGAAACTGAGTAGACAAAATGAGCACAAACTTTCCAAATTTACTGAAACCTTTAGACTTGGGTTTTACAACTCTTAAAAATAGAGCCCTAATGGGTTCAATGCACACTAATCTTGAGGAAACTAAAGATTGGAACAGAGTTGCAGAATTTTATGCGACGAGAGCTCGTGGTGATGTGGCCTTGATGGTTACTGGGGGAATTGCACCAAATACTGAGGGGGGTGTTTTTCCTGGAGCCGCTGGGTTGTTTGATGCTGATGATGTTGCCAATCATAAAATTGTGACGGACCGAGTTCACGGTTCAGACGGTAAAATTGCTATGCAAATTTTACATGCTGGTCGTTACGCTTATGGACCTAATTGCGTTGCTCCCTCTCCAATAAAGTCCCCTATATCACCCTTTGTGCCCGCAGAGCTCGACGCCGTCGGTATAGAAAAGCAAATCGATGATATAGTGACAACTGCTTGCCGAGCACGTGATGCCGGTTACGACGGCGTAGAAATTATGGGATCAGAGGGGTATTTTATAAACCAATTTTTGGTGCTTCATACAAATAAAAGAACTGACCAGTGGGGTGGTTGTTATGAAAATCGCATGCGATTGCCTATTGAAATTGTAACGCGAGTAAGAGAAGCGGTCGGAAAGGATTTTATAATAATTTTTAGATTATCTATGATTGATTTGGTCCCCAACGGATCAACTCAAGATGAGGTTATACTACTAGCAAAGGAGGTTGAGCGCGCAGGCGCAACAATAATAAATACAGGAATTGGTTGGCACGAGGCTCGAATACCTACAATAGCAACATCGGTTCCGCGCGCTGCTTTTGCGTGGGTTACTAAAAGACTGATGGGCAAGGTATCCATCCCAATCATAACATCTAACAGAATTAACACTCCTCAAGTAGCAGAGGAAGTTCTAAAAACTGGCTGTGCTGATATGGTCAGTATGGCTAGACCTTTCTTAGCTGATCCAGATTTTATAAAAAAAGCTATTTCCGGGAATGAAGAAAAGATTGCGCCGTGTATTGCCTGCAACCAAGCCTGTCTGGACCATACTTTTAGTGGTAAAATTAGTTCATGTCTTGTGAACCCAAAGGCTTGTTTTGAAACGGAATTGGTAAGCACCAAAACAAAACATCAAAAATCAATTGCAGTTGTTGGAGCTGGTCCAGCTGGTATGTCTGCAGCTATTGAAGCTGCAGAGCGAGGACACAAAGTCACCTTGTTTGATAAAGCTCAGATGATTGGAGGTCAACTAAACTTAGCAAAAATGGTACCTGGTAAAGAGGAATTCTGGGGTCTAGTAGATTGGTTTTCTGAAATGCTAAAAAGCAGTGGTGCTGAGGTTAAATTAGGTGAGCTAGTAACTTCTTCCGATGTGATAGATTTTGATGAAGTTATTATTGCTACAGGAGTTAGTCCGCGCGATCCAAAAATTAAAGGACATGAAAAAAATAACGTAGTTAGTTATGTTGAGGTATTGAATGGCACCGGGCAAATTGGTCAAAAAGTTGTTGTGATTGGCGCGGGTGGAATTGGGTTTGATGTATCTGAATATCTGGTCCATGAAAATAAAAGTGACAACAAACAAATAGAAATCCCAAAATGGATGAAAGAGTGGGGTGTTGGTGATCCGAATAAGACCCCAGGAGGATTGGCAGAAAGTGGTCCTAAACCTGAAGCAGCTGTAAGGCAGGTAACACTAATGCAGAGAAAAAAACAAAAACTTGGACGCAATTTGGGTAAAACTACAGGTTGGATTCATCGTAGCGCTTTAAAAATGAAAAATGTACAAATGATTGGTAATGTAAATTATGAGGAAATAACCAGTGAAGGAATTATGGTTTCTGATGGAGAGCTACGTGAAAACCCCAGACTAGTGTCTGCTGATACGGTTGTTATTTGTGCAGGTCAAGAAAGTGACCGCAGTCTAGCAGATGAACTGATAGAAAAAGGAAAAAAAGTCCATATTATCGGTGGCGCAGATGTTGCCTCTGAGCTTGATGCAAAGAGAGCAATTGATCAGGGAGTACGTCTCGCAATTTCGCTATAATAAGCTCAATTAAATTTCAATTGTTTTACGGTAAAATTAAAACTGCTTCGACCCGTCGATTTTTTTTCCTAGATATCTCTGTTGAGTTGTTGGTTTTAGGAGAAAGAAACCCTATTCCCTCGGCAGATATTCTGCTTTGATCAATACTATGACTGTTAATTAATCGGTCAGCTACTGCCTGAGCACGGTTTTTTGATAATTCGATATTTTGGCTTAGTTCACCAGTAGAGTCGCTATGCCCAACTAATATTATTGAGGCTGTTGGTGTTGATTTTAAAAACCTTGCTAGCTCTAACAAGCTATTGAAGGGGCCATCACCCAAAGTAGAAGATCCACTTCGATAAATTAAATCATCAAGCACAATAGCTCCCTCGTTTATCAGAGTGAAGCTAAAGCTATTTGTTTCTGATTTTATATCTGGCTGAATTAAATCATTTTCATTTATTCCAATAGAAACAACTTGAAGATAAATAGTAGTCCCTAGTTTGCTTGCGATTAATGAAACGGCAGTATTATTTTTTTTTGCTGTAGCAACTGAATAGTTGGCAACATTTATCAACATGAAGGGCGGTTTGAAAATTTCAAGGTTTTTTCTAAAATTAAAGCCACCGCAAACCTGGGTATTGCAATAAAGCTCAACGCTAAATTTTCTATTTTCTAAATCATCAATTATGGGTTTAAACATTTGATCCAGCGTTAGTGATGTGCCATCAATTTGATACACATTAGTTACGGTTTTACCCGTAATGTTAAGCCTGGAAATGCCTCTCTCCCTATCCCAAGAAGATAATGCTAGTGAAATATTTTTGGTATCTGATTGATCAGATGCCACTAATTTGGCCGAAGAAGGCAAGTCAATTGCCGCTGCATTAGTGTTCATAAAACACATGAAACAGGCAGCTGTAGTGAAAAATGTTTTAACGATTTTTTGAGTGGTATTCGTCATTGGGTTTCATATCTAAAGCACTTGCCACACGGTTGCTCATGTTAAAAAAGGCAGTAATGTTTGCTATGTCCCAGATGTCGGCATCATTAAAACCAGCTTCCCTCAAATTTTGACGGTCAGTTTCATTTACTTTGTGACTTTCTAGTGTAACTTTTTCAACAAATTCAAGCATAACTTTGGAACGAGAACTTAATTCGGCAGTTCTGAAATTCATCACCAGTTTTTCACCGAGTATTGGGTCTCCCGATAATTCCCTTACTGCAGCGCCGTGAGCTGTTAAGCAGTAAAAACATCGGTTGATTGATGAAACAACGACAGCGATCATCTCTCTTTCTAATTTTGACAAATTACTATCTGCCAACATTAGTTCATTATATAGACCGGTGAATGCGTTTAATTTATCAATGTTGAAAGAGTGTGCCTTTAAAACATTTGGAATAAGACCAAGCTTTTCTTGGCATACATCAAAATATTTTCTTGTTGCGTCCGGAAGCGGACTAACAGGTTGTAAATTTAAAGATGTTGTTAGATCATTTTCTGTCATATATTGGCCTTTGGAATTCGATAGTGGTATTTATTCACAAGTTGGAATTCAAGTGAAGTGTAAAGGTTATTTGCTGCCGTATTCGCTGCTGTTGTTACTACCATTAATTTTTTGCAGTTGTGACTATAAGCCCATTGTCCCGCATGCTGCATTAGTGCCTTTCCGACCCCTTGCTGCCGGAAATTTTTATCTACTACAAGGGCATGAAGGAATGCCACATCGCCACTTTTTGCAACAAATGCTGAAGCCACAGGGTTATCTTTCCAACGTCCCAAAATACTTGTTTTTGATTGGATTACTCTATTCATAACGGCCTGCCTTTGCTCACCAATACCATAAGAATCCCAAAGTTCTCGTTGAATTTGTAGCGGAGGCCAAATTGAAAACATACTTACAGGGGGCGGTTTGTTCTTTATTAACTCCTGCACGGCGATTTCAAAAATAAAGCTTTGATCAAAAATTTGATAATTTAGTTTTTCTAACTCTTTTTCAATTAAACTATCAGATTGATAAATCAAAAAAATTTCTGATTTATTCATTTTTTGCAAAAGAGTTTTCAACTCTTTGAAAGAACTTTCTTCCCAGATTCCATCTAAACTAATTGCTGATGCTCGTTTGCCGGCCCCATCGCTTGTTCGTATTGTCCAGCTACCAAATTTGATTATTTCTTTTGGTGGCCAGGTATCTGCCAAGAATTTTAAAAATTTAGTTTCTTCTAGTTTTGATTTCATGTGAGAGAACGAACTTTATCTTCTGCTTCTTCCATTAGTTTTTTATCAGTTCCTCTGATAACAATATTTGTGCCGTGGACGCCTTTTTCACTAAAAGGGTATGAACCAAAATTTAATTGATCGAATGTTTTCACCATCTCTTCCAAGTCTAAAGCTATATCACCCTCGCCTTTATAAATTTTAACTGACAGTGATAAGGTTGGAAGCCCTTTTTCGAGTTTTGGTATTACTGTTTTTAGCATAGATTGAAAAATTTTTGGAACACCTGCCATGACGTAAACGTTTTCAATAACATACCCGGGAGCTGCAGAAATTGGATTATCAATAAGCTCTGCTGTTTCAGGAATTCTAGCCATTCGAAGTCTTGCTTCATTTAGTTCTATATCTTTACCATCATAGTATTCCTGTAAAATTTTGAGTGCGTCAGACCTTATGGAGGCTTTTTTTTCAAATGCTTCTGCCACGCAGTCTGTTGTAATATCATCATGGGTTGGGCCTATTCCTCCCGATGTGAATAAATAATCAAATCGTTTGCTTAAGTCGATAATATTGGACACGATAGTAGTTGGATCGTCTCTTATAAAACGTGCTTCTATCAAGTTTATGCCAATTTCAGTCAATTCTTTTGCTAAATAATGCATGTTGGCATCGTGGGTTCTGCCCGAAAGAAGCTCATCCCCGATCACCAGCATAGAGGCACTTGGCTGTTCCATGATTTATCCTTAACATTTTATCCTTGGAAATATATGTTTTTTACATGCAATTTAAAACCAATCTTATCAAAGGTAAATTAGTCAAACGTTATAAACGATTTTTGGCGGATGTTGTTTTAAATGATGGAAAGCAAGTGACTGTTCATTGCCCTAATCCCGGATCAATGATGAACTTAACGACAGAAGGGGCTGTCGTGTGGTTGGAACCGAACGATGATCCAAAAAAGAAGTTAAAATATGGATGGCGTTTGGTTGAGTCTAATAATCAGGCAATTTGCGTAGATACAACTGTTGCAAACCAAGTCGTTAGAGAAGCATTAGAAAAAAAAGAAATTTCTCAATTAAATTATCAGAGTTTAAAACCAGAAGTAAAATATAGTGATAATAGCAGAGTAGACTTTTTACTAAGTTCTCCAAACCAGCATACTTATTTAGAGGTAAAAAGTGTTACTTTGGTAAGAGAAAAAGGTATTGCTGAGTTTCCTGATTCAATAACAAAAAGAGGCAGCAAGCACTTAGAGGATCTATCAAAAATGGTTACTTCTGGACATAAAGCAGTACTTTTATTTTTATGTATGAGAAGCGATGTAGATCGAGTACGTATTGCTGCAGATCTAGATAGTATATATTATGCCAATATTAAGGCCGCTTTAAAATCAGGAATACAGGTGATTTGTTACGACTCGCAAGTAACAAAATTTGGAGTTAGTTTAGGGAAATCTATTGAATTTGAAATTTGATTTTGTCAATTTCGGAAAAATATCTTAGAGGAAATTTGAAGTGAAAAAAATTAATGGTGTAGGTCAAACAAAAGACGGCATTGACCTGTACTCAGAAACTGATTTTTTGGGCATGCATAAGGCTGGAATGCTTGCGGCTCAAATTTTGGATGAAATTGGTGAGTTTGTTTATCCTGGCCAGTCTACGGAAAAAATCGATGAAATTATTGAAGATAAAGTCAAGCAAACTGGCGCTAAATCTGCAACGATAGGATATAGAGGTTACAAACACGCGAGTTGCATAAGTGTTAACCATGTCGTTTGTCATGGTATCCCTTCTGATAAAAAATTGAAGGATGGTGATATTCTAAATATCGACGTAACAGTCATATATGACGGCTGGTATGGAGATACTTCCCGGATGTTTGTCGCCGGTAGTTTAAATCGAAAAGCGGAGCGTTTGATACAGGTAACCCATGACGCTTTGTTCAAGGGAATAGAAGCTGTTAAACCGGGGGCTACTTTTGGTGATATAGGTTATGCAATTCAGGAGTTTGTAGAGAAAAATCGGATGTCTGTTGTGCGAGATTTTTGTGGACATGGTTTAGGCAGAGTTTTCCACTCTCCGCCAAATGTATTGCATTATGGCAGACCTGGAACTGGCGCACAATTGGAAGAGGGTATGTTTTTTACAATTGAGCCAATGGTCAATTTAGGTAGACCTGAAACAAAACTTCTGTCTGATGGCTGGACGGCCGTTACTCGTGATAAAGCATTGTCAGCTCAATTTGAACATTCTGTGGGAGTGACTAGTCAAGGATGTGAAATTTTTACCCTTTCGCCAAAAAATATTTTTCACCCAACATACTAAATAAGACTTTATGATATGTTTAACTTTAAAAAATGGGCATAGCTACTTCCGTATCGTCGGCAATCTTTTATAGAAAAACCTTCAACGGCATTGATTTCGCAACCTTCCTCTAAAATAATCAATGTATCTGTACGTAGCATTTTGCACTCCCTAAGGTTTTGCATAGCCTTTTGCCCCAGCCCTTTTCCGTAGGGTGGATCAATAAAGACTGTATCAAAATCACTTTCTGATATTTGTGGCAGTGTTTTTGTTGCATCTGCTTTGATTACCTGAGTTATATTTTTTGCACCACAAATAGCGATATTTTTTCTGAGTAGTTGTAACGCGTGTGCCCCATTATCTACAAATACAACTGAAGTAGCGCCACGAGATAAAGCCTCTAGGCCCAGAGCTCCTGTGCCGGCAAAAAGATCGAGAATCCTACAGTTTTCTAACCGATTGCCAAACCTTCCAGCAGCTAAGAGATTAAAAATAGACTCTCTTACACGGTCACTTGTTGGTCTTAAATTTGCGGATGGGTCCCCTTTACCAAGGCTAACTAAGCTTCGTCCTTTATTGATCCCACTGATAATACGCACTATTTTAACAATGCTTTTAAATTGAAACTTTTGTCCTGTAACTGGGGTTTTGGTGGCGATTTACTTGCTTCAATCAAACGCTTGCCAATCATATAAGATCGGGGATCGTTCAGTGCGTCTACTGCTAGTAGCTCATGCCCTTTGAAGTACCAATGTGAAATCTGTTCATTTTCACTTTTTCTAATGATAACTTCATCATAACCAGTGTTTAATCCAGCGATTTGTAACTTTAACTCGTATTGATCTGACCAAAACCACGGTTTGGGAATATAGCTCTGATTTTTTTGCATTATATTTTGTGCGACTATGGCTGCCTGGTCGATAGCATTTCCAACGCTTTCAAGTCTAACCAAATTACTTTTATGCATAAAAGAAGTACAATCGCCGGCAGCGTAGATATTTGCAATCGAAGTCTGACACTTATCGTTTACAAATATACCATTATTAATTTCTAAGTTTGCACTTTCGGCTAATTCAGTATTTGGGAGAATTCCTATACCAACGATCACAAAATCTACCTTGATATTGGAGCCATCTGTTAAGGTGGCACTCTGGACTTTGTTGTCTACTATTTCAAGTTTGTCCAAACCTGTGGATTCTTTAATTTTAACCCCTTTTGAAATATGCAGTGAACGTATGTAATCTGAGGTTTCATAAGCAGCAACTCTTTTTAATATACGATCGTCAATTTCAACTAAAGTAACATCTACTCCAAATTTTTGAGCCGTTGCAGCGGCCTCTAGCCCAATATATCCACCGCCAACGATTAATAAGTGCATGCCACTTCGCATATAAGGTTCTATTGAATTAGCATCATCTAAATTCCGCATGGTGAACAGATTTTTTATCTCGCTTCCAGCGTAAGGGGGAAATTCTCTCGGTTTAGAACCAGTGGCAAGTACAAGATTATCATAATTTAAATAACTATTATTAAATTCTACTTTTTGTTCTTTTGGGTCTATTTTGAGAGCAGTTTTTCCGATGTGAAGCTCTATATTTTCTTTATGGTAAAATTCTTCTGGACGAAGAAATAATCGTTCCAAAGCTATTTCTCCAGCCATATATTTTTTTGAAAGAGGAGGTCTTTGGTAGGGCATATAATTTTCTTGACCAACCAAGATGATACGGTCCTCATACCCTTCGTCTCTCAACCTGGAAGCTACTTCTGCACCTGCCTGACCAGCACCAATTACAATGGTAGTTGCCATATAATCACCGTATTTTTCAGTAGCCAATGTTTTAAATTATTCTATATGTAGTTCTGTAAAAAATAACAACTTCTTAAAGGCTTTAAATGAAAATATCAGTTGGGCAAAAAATACCTAATGCAACTCTTTCTTATGTTGGATCTGATGGAGTATCACACATTGAACTTACCGATCTTTTAGAGAGTAAAAAAGTTGTAATCTTTGCTCTACCCGGTGCTTACACAAATACGTGTAGTAGCAAGCACCTTCCAGGATTTATTGAAAAAAGTTCTCTTCTTAGAAAAGAAGGTGTTGATGACATAATCTGCATTTCAGTAAATGATCCCTTTGTAATGTCAAAATGGGGAGAAACCACTGGGGCAAGTAGTGCTGGTATACGAATGCTTGCTGATCCTGCCAGTGATTTTACAAAGTCAATTGGAACTGAATTTACTGTTCCACCAATTGGCTTCTTTAACAGGTCAAAACGGTGTGCTTTTATCGTCGAAAATCAGACGATAGTTTATGCATATTTGGACGATGCATCTGGAGTAGTGACAGGGTCTAGTGCTGAAGCTGTTTTGCTAAAGCTTCAAGATTCATAAATGGTGTCCATTTTTTGAGCCAAAGTAACGTCTAAGTTTGTGATCGTTCCTTTGTCGTGAGTGGTAAGCAAAACGTTGACGGTTTTGTATACATTATCCCATTCAGGATGGTGGTTAAGTTTCTCAGCCCAAACCCCAACTTTAACCATCCACCCTAACGCTTCTATGAAATTGGTGAAAATGAAAGTTTTTGTTATAGCATTGCCATCTTTACTTTTTTTCCATCCGTTTTTGATTAGATCATCAATACCTTCAATCATGGTTCCTATCCCCTTTTTTAAATGGCGTAAAATCTGTCAATATTTCTATATCTCGCCGCACTGCATTTTTTTCGGAAATTAAATAATCTTGGACCGCTCTACTAAATCTTTCCTCACCTATCCAGTGCAAAGAAAATGTTTCTGTTGGAACATAACCGCGAGCTAATTTATGCTCCCCTTGGGCGCCAGCTTCAACTTTTTTAAGTCCATTGTTTATAGCAAACTCAATAGCCCTGTAATAACAAATTTCAAAATGTAGAAATGGGTAATCTTCGACGCAACCCCAGTATCGACCAAACAGAGTTTTTGACCCAATGAAATTTAAAGCGCCAGCAATATATTTTTCTTCTTTTTTTGCTAAAACCAAAAGTATTTTTGAACGCATGGTTTCATGGATTTCATCAAAAAATTGCCGTGTTAAATAAGGCGTACCCCACTTTCTAGCGCCAGTATCTTGATAAAACTCCCAAAAGAAACTCCAGTGCTCCTTTTTGATTTGTGTTCCACTTAATACTTCTATCTCGCCACCAAAATTGTTTGCTTTCTCGCGCTCTTTTTTGATGTTTTTACGTTTGCGTGAAGATAATGCACTTAAAAAGTCATCAAATGTCCCATATCCTTCATTAAGCCAATGAAATTGCTGGGACACTCGTCCGAGCATTCCGAGTTCCTGCCCAAGTTCAAATTCCTGTCTGCTACAAAAGGTTGTGTGAAGACTAGATAAATTATTTTGTTTACAGAGTCCGATTGCACTTTGAAGTAATAATGATGCTGTATTGTTAGGAGCATTTTTTGAAATAAGAAGCCGGCGGCCTGTTACTGGAGTAAAGGGTACTGAAATTTGAAGTTTTGGATAGTAACGGCCTCCAGCACGCTCAAAGGCATGAGCCCAATTGTGGTCAAATATATATTCTCCCTGCGAATTTGATTTTAAATATAACGGGACAGCGCCAACTAACTTATTTTTGTTGAAAGCTGCTAAATGATAAGGAATCCAACCAGTGCTTTCCCCAACGGATCCACTTTTTTCAAGTGCATGTAAAAAGTCATAGCATGTAAATGGATCTGCTGTTTCATTAGCGTCGTCGTCTGAATGAAATATTGCACATTCATCCCATTCTTCTCGGCCTAGCGTAGAAATAGAATTTACAACTTTTATGTTTGTTGAAGTTTCCGACATTGACCTTAGACCAACTACAAATTCACCTTAGAAATCATTTCTATTAAAGTAATCGTGCTGGCAGCATTTGCCAATTTTTTATCCAAAAGATTATAGCGCCTCAACGAGCCTGAGGGTTTTAAACCCTCAGTCAAACCCTTTGAAATTAATAAATTGTTAATTCACTATGATATCTGAAAGATGCCATCTATTTCGACTGCTACGCCGAGTGGCAATGAATTTGCAGAAACTGCAACTCTAGCGTGCTTACCGGCGTCCCCAAGCACATTTCCAAGAAGATCAGAAGCTCCATTGATAACTTGGGGCTGCTGTGTAAAGTCAGGTGTGGAATTTACAAAGCCAGTCAGCTTTATAACACGAACCAACCGGTCTAGATCTCCATCACAAGCAGACTTTACCTGAGCCAAAAGACTCATAGCACAAAATTTTGCAGCTTCAGCTCCTTGTTCAGTTGTCATATTCTCACCCAATTTACCTAAGATAAGACCGCTCTCGTTTTGTGAGATTTGTCCAGAAACATAAAGCACGTTCCCAACTTGAACATATGGAACGTAATTAGCTGCAGGAGCCGGAGCATCCGGTAATGTTATTCCTTCGTCAGAAAGTTTATTTTCAAAATTACCTTTCATATTTACTCCTATTTTATGGCTCAAAGATATAAAATTTTTCTAATAAAATAGTAACAGAAATAAATTAAGTTTTTCAAATTTTATTTCGCACGAATTATTATTTTTTGATCTTTTTGAATAAATTCAGCGAGTATGAAAAACAAAAATAACATGGTCAATTTGAACTCTAGGAGCTGGACTATAATAAATTAGGATGTATATGTTTAATTATGAAACTTGTAACCAAACTAGCGCTTTTTCTTATTGTTCCGTTGTCTTTTTTATCTGCTTGTTCTTCTAGCTTTCAGCTAGGAAATTATGACGATCCTTATGAAAATGTTAACCGAAAAAGTCATGAGATAAATAAAGCGATAGATAAAAAAGTTTTAAGACCATCTTCTAAAATTTATGTAAGAGCTTTGGGTAAAAAACCTAGGTCAGCTATAGCAAACTTTTCAGAAAACTGGGGCCTCCCCAAGGATTTCGTCAATTATACGCTTCAAGGTGACCTTGGAAATGTAAGTAAAACGTCTGGTCAATTTTTGATTAATTCGACTATAGGTCTTGCCGGTATTTTTGATCCCTCTGAAAAATTTGGAATAAGTGCGCGCGGAACGGATTTTGGTGAAACTTTACATAGGTGGGGAGTTTCTGAAGGTGACTATGTTGAAATAATATTTTTAGGTCCATCTACAGAGAGAGATATGGTTGGCAAAGTTGCTGATTTATTGCTGAATCCAGTTGGAAATAGAGCTGCATTGGGTTCCACGATAGACAGTGTTCTCTATGATAGCGCAGATAGTTATGCACAAACTAAGTTAGCATATCTGCAGGGGCGCCGTTTTCGGCTAAACCCAGAAATTTCTGAGATCTATTCAGACCCATACGAGGAAATGAATGACTAAAGGTTTGATTGATCGACGATGTTTTGTTTTTTCTTCAACATTGTTGGCTGCGTCAGCTTCTTCCACCTTAGGCTGGGCTACAACCGCTAAAGATGCAGAAGTTTTAGTTGAGAAACTGGTTTCCGAAATAAACGCGGTTATTTCTTCTGGTAACTCAGAGTCTGTAATGGTTAGGCAATTTGAAGAAATTTTCAAGTCGTATGCTGATGTCCCGACAATTGCGAGATATGCCTTGGGAAATGATGCAAGAGGCCTTTCACAATCCCAAATGGAAAAGTTCATAACGGTGTACTCTGTGTATGTTTCACATAAATATGGGCGGCGATTTAGAGAGTTTATAGGGGGTAAAATTGTCGTTCAAAAGTCACGCCCGATTAAAAGTTTTTTTGAAGTGGAAACGTTGGCACACCTTAAAGGATGGGAACCTTTCACGGTCTCATTTTTGGTCTCAAACAGGTCCGGTAAATTGCTTTTTTTCAACATGTTTATAGAGGGTATAAATATGTTGTTATCTGAAAGAACTGAAATAGGTGCAATGTTGGATAAACGCCGAGGCGACGTTGAGAAAGTAATGAAAGATTTGCAAAATTCAATTTAATTGGAATTGAACAACCTATTAAAAAATCTTCCCAGACTTTTGCCAAAAGACGAAGGTTCACCAATTGCCTTGATATTATTAGTTCCAAGGCCCGTGTACATCTTATTTGTTAGAAGCGGTGTTGGAATTAAATTTGAGTGAATTTCCTCCATAGCAGTTCGCCAAATATCAGCTGGTAAGCCTCCCCCTGTAACTCCGCGTAGTGGCGTATTATTATCATAGCCTATCCAAACACCCGCAATGTAATTTTTTGAGAAGCCAATGAACCAGGCATCGCGGGCCGACTGTGAAGTACCCGTTTTCCCAGCTACCTCCCAGTTCAGTAATTGTGCTCTTTTTCCTGTTCCATTTCTTATCACTTCTGACATCATAAATATTAAATCCTCTGCAGTTTTGGAGCTGATTATTTGCTTATCAGGTGCTTCTGATTTAGCCATCAGAGGTTCACGTTTATTTTTTTTCAGTTTTAAGGTTTCCCAGCCAAATGGCTCTACTTTGTAGCCACTATTTAATATAGTTGCATATGCACCAACTAAGTCAATTAGTGTAGCTTCAGAAGTGCCGAGTGCTATTGCTTGCCCATTGCTTGGGTTTGAAAATAGGCCAAACCTCTTAGCTAACTCTGAAACAAATTCTCGCCCTATAGATTCAGATATTTTTATTGCTGGAATGTTTAATGACTCGGAAAATGCTTTGGAAAGCGTAACCTCCCCACTGAATGTGTTTGAGTAGTTTTTCGGCGTCCATTGGCCTGATCCTGGTAAATCCATTGAAATTTGCTCATCATTCACAAGATCATTTGGCGAAAATCCATTTTCAAAGGCAGCAGCATACACAAAGGGCTTAAATACAGATCCAGTTTGCCTGAGTGCCTGTGTAGCGCGATTAAATAGACCAGTTCCTCTTAAGTTCCGTCCTCCAACCATTGCTCTTACTGCTCCATTTGGAGACATAATAACAAATGCAGCTTGTGCTTTGGAATGTTGATCAACTTGGTTCCTAAAGACACTTCTCACGGCCTCTTCGGCAGCTTTCTGCACGAGTGGATCGAAGGTTGTTTTAATTACTACATCTTCAGTTGTTTCATAGGTGAGATAGTCTGGAAGACTTGCCATAACCCAGTCAGCAAAATATCCACCTGCTTTCGCCTGGGCAAATTTTGATAAAGTCGCTGGGTTTTCTCGAGCAAATTTTGCTTCGGCCTTACTCAGAAAATTTTGATTTTCCATAAGGCCAATGATCAAGTTGGCTCTTTCTTGTGACCGTTTTAAATTATTTGTTGGAGCGTAGCGCGTGGGTGCTTTTAGTAGACCGGCTAACATTGCGGCTTCTGATGGGTTCACTATTTTAGCAGACTTTCCAAAGTATCTTTGTGCGGCTGCTTCAAAACCGCGTGTTCCAGCACCCAAAAATACGCGGTTAATATAAATTGTAAGAATTTCGTCTTTTGAGAATTTAAACTCTAAGGATAGGGCATAAAGTGCTTCCTTAATTTTTCGCCATATAGTTGAAGTTCGACAGCTATCTTCGTAATCTTTTTCGCTGTTCCAGTCAGCTTGGCTGAATGGTTTGCCTAGGCAAACAAGTTTGGCGGTTTGCTGAGTGATTGTTGATCCGCCATGCCCGGATAGCGGGCCGCGTCCCTCTCTTAAATTTATAAATACTGCGCTACCAATTCCTCTTGGACTAATACCAACGTGTGAATAGAAGCCACGGTCTTCTGTTGCTAGTATTGCATTTTTTAAATGCGGAGAAATATTTTTAGCTGTCAGGTTTTTTGAAAAATTATCACCTCTCCACGCAAAAACTTCTCCTTTATAATCTTCCAAGGTCACTGACCCACGAGCCCGTTCGTCTAGAAAACTACTGAACTCTTTCATATTGAAATAATAATAGCTTACAGCCGACGTTATGCCCAAAAAAATTATTAAGCTTGTACGCCAAGTCAGCCCCCAAATAATTCGTAAAAAAAAGTGAGTTATTTTCTTAAAAAACTTAATTAAAAAGTTTGAGCTTGAGCTTGAGCTTGAGTTAGAGGCTGATTTTGATTTTTTTTTCTGTGAGGATTTATTTCTCAATGACGAGATTGATGTTTTTTTAAAACGGTTTTCAGCAATCAAAGATTTATGATTCTTATTTCTTTTCTTAGTGCCTGCCATTTTGCTCTCTTTTTTCTTTTTCTACAGATTTTTTTTTGAACTGTTTAGTGGAAACAGATATTTTAAAATTGGAATAAAGATTAAATTTTAATCAAAATCAAAAATATGCGCAAAAAATATGCACATTATCCGATTTTTGATAAATTTTTTTCGTACCTAACCTTCGCAATTCAAAATAAATAGATTTTTTTCGTTGGGCATTAGCGAAATTGCGAAAGGCAAAATAATGAATTTAATCATAGCTACTATCAAACCATTCAAACTGGAAGATGTCCGAGAGGCATTAACAGGTTTGGGGGTAAAGGGTATGATGGTAACTGAGATCAAAGGTTTTGGTTCTCAGTCTGGTCATACTGAAATTTATCGAGGCGCTGAATACGCCGTAAATTTTGTTCCAAAAATCAAATTGGAAATCGTTGTGGAACAGTCGATGACTGATCAAGTTGTCGAGACGATAAAATCATCAGCACATACTGGAAAAATCGGTGATGGTAAAATTTTCGTTTTAGATGTTCAACAAACAATTCGTGTGCGTACCGGTGAAACCGGCGCTGACGCAATATAATAGGGGTATGTCATCGATGACAAAATCATTTTTAAAAGTATTTGGGGCGAGCGGTCTGCTCGCTATGATTGCATCGCAATCATTTGC
>LUMO01000035.1_pt1 | contig 26443 bp, 27 predicted proteins | sample 729611 | NCBI WGS metagenome assembly LUMO01 (sample SAMN03860261, study PRJNA289734) | marine metagenome | biome: seawater column; feature: ocean; material: water; isolation source: Red Sea water column Station 22 - depth 10m | place: Saudi Arabia: Red Sea | collected 2011-10-15 | depth 10 m
GCTAATTTCATGAAATTTTTATCTTGAGTTGAAAATTTATCTTTTTTTGTAGACATCTAGCTTGTCCACAAATTGTACGAAATCTTGTTCTTCTCTAAAGTTTCTATAAACAGAAGCAAATCTAACATAAGCAACTGGATCAAGTTCCTTTAAACCTTCCATAACCATTGTTCCAATTGTATTACTTGAAATTTCATTTTGACCGAGTTCCTCAAGCGATCTAGAGATCCGACTTATAAATTTTTCAACAGTTTCAGTATCTAAAGGTCTTTTTTTAAGTGCAATGTAAATTGATTTTGCAAGTTTATCTCTATCAAAAGCAGATTTTCTTCCATTTTTTTTTACCACCATTAATTCTCTAAATTGAACTCTTTCAAAGGTAGTAAATCTAGCACCACACACGCACAATCTTCTTCTACGTATAGCGGTGCCATCCTCTGTTGGACGTGAGTCTACAACTGAGGTCTCACCTTTCTTACATATTGAACAAATCATCTATTCAAATTTTTGTAGATTGGAAATGAAGAGCATAAATCTATTACTTCTTTCCTAACTTCTTCCTCTATTTGACTATTATCTTCTGGATTTTTGGATAATCCTTTTATTACTTTAGTTATTAATTCACCTACTTTTTCAAATTCTTTTAAGCCAAATCCTCTTGTTGTTGCAGCTTGTGAACCAAGTCTTATACCTGAAGTTATCATTGGTTTTTCTGTATCAAAAGGGATCCCATTTTTATTACAAGTAATATTGGCTCTACATAAACTCTCTGAGGCTATATTTCCTTTTACACCAAAAGGTCTCAAGTCAACTAACATTAAATGTGTGTCAGTGCCACCTGAGTAAATTTTAAATCCATTATTTTTTAAAGTCTCCGCTAACATTTTAGCGTTTGCTAAAACATTCTTTATGTAAGTTTGGAACTCTGGTTTTAATGCTTCAAAAAAACCTGCAGCTTTGGCAGCGATGATATGCATTAAAGGACCACCTTGATAACCAGGAAAAACAGCTGTATCAAATTTTTTTCCAAGATCTAAATCATTTGATAAAATAATTCCACCACGTGCGCTTCTGAATACTTTATGGGTTGTGGATGTTACGACATGTGCATAGTCACAAGGATTTGGATATCCTTTGCCGGCTACTAAACCAGAAAAATGAGCCATGTCTACCATAAGATATGCACCAACTTTATCAGCAATTTCTCTAAATCTTTTAAAATCAATTACTCTTGAATACGCACTACCACCAGCAATAATTAATTTTGGTTTATGTTCTAGAGCAAGTTTCTCAACATTATCATAATCAATTAGTTCAGATTTTTTATCTACGTCATAACTTATCGCATTGAACCATTTACCTGACATTGAAATTTTTAATCCATGAGTTATGTGACCTCCTGAATTTAAGCTCATACCCATAAAAGTGTCATTTGGTTTCAACAAAGCTAGAAATACGGCACCATTTGCTTGAGCACCTGAATGAGGTTGAACATTTGCGTATTTACAATTGAAAAGTTTTTTTATTCTTTCAAGTGCCAGTTGTTCTGCTACATCTACATGTTCACAACCATTGTAATATCTTTTACCTGGATATCCTTCTGCATATTTATTTGTTAGAACTGATCCTTGAGCTTCTAATACAGCTTGTGAAACTATATTTTCAGAAGCTATTAACTCAATGTGATTTTGTTGTCTAATTAACTCATCATTTATTGCCTTAAATAAATCTGGATCAGATTTTGAAAGACTTTTTTCAAAAAAATCCTGGTAAGAAGAATTTATATATTTTGTTTCACTTGACATTTTTTCCTTATATTTTTTTTACTCTTTTTTTATGTCTACCACCCTCAAATTTAGTATTAATGAAAGCTTCAATACATTTAAAGGCAGTATTTTTTTTTGTCAATCTAGATCCTAATGTTATAATATTCGCGTTGTTATGCAATCTAGATAATTTTGTGTTTTTTATTGAATAACACATCGCAGCTCGAATTTTTTTGTGTTTATTTGCAGCCATTGACATTCCCATACCTGAACCACAAACTAAAATACCCATATTTTTTGAGTTAACGCTGACCTTTTTACATAATTTATGAGCATAGTCCGGGTAATTTACTGAGATTTTTGAATTATCAGTCCCAAGATCATGGAAATTGTATTTTTTTAGAAACTTTTTTTTAATTTGTTCTTTCAAATTATACCCAGCGTGATCTGAAGAAATAAATATTTTTTTCAAATTAGTTAAATTTGTAATCTAAGACACATGCAACTAAATGGATTCTATTTTCCTCTCCCCCATTGAATGCATTATGATATTTAGTATTATTAGTAATCCAAACAGATCCATCTGCAGGCATATGTTTTGCAACATTATCAATAACCATTATAGAGCCCGGGTTAGTAATTATTGGAATATGTAGTCTTGGCTCCGGATCTCTGTGCCAACTTAAAGTTGATCTTGGCTCCTTTAATAAAATTCTTACACGTCCTAATTTATACTTTGATGAAAGGACATCAAACACCTCTTTAAAATAAGTATGTTTGTAATCTTCAATAAATTCAGAATAAGCAGATTCATCAATCATTTCATCTCTCATAGCTTCTTTTCCAGAAGAGTCTGGTTTAGTCCAGAACACACCTCTTGCTTTATTACCTTTAATAGAGTCTGGATCACCTGGTATTTGTGTTAATGAAATGGCACCAAAATTTGAAACACCATCAACTCCTGAAAAACCCTTGATGGTTAATAATTCTTTATAAGCATTTTGAAGTTTGTTTACATCAAACTTAATATCTTGTTTTTGAAAATCGTTAAAATTTAAATTCATTTGTAATATATTGTCTCCTGATGTTGTTTAATATCTTTTTTAAGATATATTTGTATATAACATTTGTCGCATATTTTAAATAGATTTAAACATGATTACAGGAAAATTCCCAGCATTGAGACTTAGACGCAATAGAAAAACTGATTGGTCAAGAAGGTTAATTGAAGAAAATAATCTTACACCTAATGATTTTATTTTACCCATTTTTCTAATTGATGGAAAAAATAAAAAACAATCTATTAAATCAATGCCTGGTGTTTACAGGTACACAATCGATAAATTAAATAATATAGTAGACAGAGCTATTAAAAAAGGCATACCTATGATTGCCTTGTTTCCATACACTGAAAAAAGAAAAAAAAACGACTTAGGTACCGAGGCTCTTAACGAAAATAATCTGGTTTGTAGGGCACTACAAAGAATAAAGAATAAATATAAAAATGAGATTGGAATAATGTGTGATGTTGCATTAGATCCATATACTTCACATGGTCATGATGGACTTTTACAAAACAAATATGTGTTAAATGACGAAACCATAAAAATTTTATTAGATCAATCTTTATTGCAAGCACAAATGGGTTGTGATGTTTTAGCACCATCTGACATGATGGATGGTCGAATTGGTGAAATTAGAAAGTACCTAGACAAACATAATTTTAAAATGACACAAATACTTTCTTATGCTGTTAAATATGCTTCAAGTTTTTATGGCCCTTTTAGAGATGCAGTTGGTTCAAAAAACTTATTAAAAGGAAATAAAAAGAATTATCAAATGGATTATCGAAATAGTGATGAAGCCTTAAGAGAGGTTGCTTTGGATATAAAAGAAGGAGCTGATATGGTTATGGTTAAACCTGGACTACCATATCTTGATATAATTAAAAAAGTTAAAGAAAACTTTAAGATTCCAGTTATGGCATATCAAGTCTCAGGTGAATATTCTTTATTAGAACATGGAATTAAAAATGATTTAACTGATCGAAACATTATTTTAGAAAGTCTTATTTCTTTTAAAAGAGCTGGAGCTAATGCTATTGTTAGTTATTACGCTGATAGATTAGACCAAATTATTAAATAATTATTTTAAAGTATTAATAAATTGTAATCTGCTGATTGGTTGGTTTAGGTTATTTGGCTTTAAAATTGACTTTTCAAGATAATCACTCAACAATTTAAGACCTGTTAGTAAAGATCCTATATCTTCAGTTGAGTTATTTTTATCTATTAAAAAATTAGGTATAATTCTTTTTTCTGTTGATGACTTCGATATATATTGTTTTTGATCACCAATAATTTTTTCATTAACTAAATTCTCAAAATTTAAGTCATAGCCTAGAGATTTAAATAATTCCAACTCCCAAAAGATATAATTTTTTATCCAGTCTTTAGAGTTCAATAAAACATAAAATTCTTCTAACAAAGAAAATATCTTTGCATTTTTTTGTGACTCAGCTGTAAGTAATTTAACTAAATTCATAGCTGAGGAAATACAAGTTAATTTTTGATGATTATCAAAATATAATGGAGATAAAGCTTCTTGAATCTCTACTTTAAAATAACCCATGCTATTTTCATTTTTAGAATTATAATTTACATATAGTTTATTTCCTATTTGAAGATAGTTCTTAATTTTTTTTGAAGTTCCACCGAAAATAATGCCACTTACTTTACCAAAATTTTTAGTGTAAATTTCGGATATTAATGAATTTTCATTATATCTATTTTTATTTAATAAAAATCCAATGTCGTCCCAAATCATAATTTACTCTGATTTTGTAAACATTTAATAGCAGCATTCTGTTCGGCATCTTTTTTTGAACTACCTTCTGCTAAAAAAAACTTAGTATCAATTAATTTTACACCAACCTTAAAAAGAGGTTTATGTCTTGGTCCAGTATTTGAAATAAGTTTATAAATAGGTAATTTCTTAAATCTTTTTAAAGAGAATTCTTGTAATTTTGTTTTTGCATCTATTTGAGTAATAACACTATCTTTAATATTTTCTGACCATAATTCTAAAATAAATTTTTCTACAGAATTAAAACCTTTATCCAGATAGATAGATCCTATTAATGCTTCACAACAATCAGAAACAACTTTATCCTCTACTATATTTTTCTTTTTCTTAATATCTAAAGTTAAAATATATTTATCAAGGTTTATTTTTTTTGCGATTTGTAAACAGGTTTTCTTATTTACTAACGATGCAAACTTTTTATCTAATATACCTTCTTTTTCATTGGGGTAAATTTCCAAAAGTTTTTTTGCAATTACTAATCCTAAGACACGATCTCCTAAAAATTCTAATTTTTCATTATTAATTTCTTTGTTATAGCTTTTATGAGTTAATGATCTAACTAACAAATCTTTGTCTTTAAAATTGATCTTAATCTTTTTTTCTAAAGTTTGATAATTAATTTTCATTATTTGATCTTTTGAAAGAATCTATCAAATCTGATTGATTTGTTCCATTTCCAAAATGAAAAAATACTTCCAATAGATCTATCTGAGGAGAAGAAAATAAATTGAGCCTTTCCTACTAAATTATCTTTATGTACGTATCCTACGCTTGATAAATATCTACTATCCTTGGAACAATCTCTATTGTCTCCTAAATAGAAGTAGTGATCCTTTGGAACTATAAATTTATCTGAATTTTTAAAAGTAAAATCTTTTAAGTAAACAGTTTTATGTTTTTTTCCATTAGGTAAAATTTCCTCAAAAGTAAATACATCAATGTTTCTATTTCCACAGAATATTTTATCACTTTCTGAGATTCTGGATTTTAAAACCTCTGAGTTATTTATATACAAATTTGAATTAATAAATTGTACTTGATCTCCGGGTAAACCAATTAATCTTTTTATATAATCAGTTCTATTATCTGCAGGAGTTTTGAATACTACAACATCTCCTCTTTTTGGCTCACTGAACATTACCCTTCCAGTAAAAATAGGTGGACTAAACGGAAATGAATGTTTGCTATAACCATATGAATATTTAGTTACAAATAATCTGTCTCCAACTAACAGATTAGGCTCCATCGATGAAGATGGTATGTAAAATGGTTGAAGAAATATCGATCTAATAAAAATAGCAATAATTAATGCATAAAATAAAGTTTTTATGTTTTCTTTAAAGAAATTTTTATCTAACATTATCTTTTAACCAAAATTGTAAATGCTATTGAATGATCTTTTTCATCAGATAGTGAAAGAAACAAGTCATATTTCTTAATTTTGAACTTTTTTTTTATGATTTTATCAATTTTTTTTGATTTATAGAAAAAAGGTTTACCCATTTTATCATTTAAAATTTCAATATCTTTAAAACTCAAATTATCTCTTATGCCGGTGCCAAATGATTTTGATAAAGCTTCTTTTGCTGCAAACCTTTTTGCAAAAAAGTTTGTTCTATTAACTTTATTTTTAGAAAATTTAAGTTCATTAGGTCCAAAAGTTCTTTTTATAAAGTTTTGGTTTTTAATTAAAGGCTGAATTCGTCTATTATTTACTACATCAACTCCAATTCCTAATATTTTCATTTCTGTTATTTAATAATTTTTTTAAACTTTTTTATTACTTTGGATAAACCAAAAAATACAGACTCACCGATTAAATAATGTCCTATATTAAATTCTTCTATTTCTTTAAATCTAGATAATAGTTCAGTTGTTTTATAATCAAGTCCATGACCAGCATGAACTTCTAAACCAATTTTCTTTGCAATAATTGAACATTTTTTTATTCTATTAAGCTCTTTAGAATAATTCTTCTTCAATTTTACTAATCTAGAAAGTCTACCTGTATGAATTTCAACACAATCAGATCCTAATTTATACGAGGTTTTGATATCATTAATTGATGGATTTATAAATAAACTAGTTCTAATTTTTTTCTTTTTAAATTTCAAAATTATATTTTTAATTTTATTTTTATTTTTATCTAAGTCTAAACCTCCCTCTGTAGTAACTTCTTTTCGATTTTCTGGCACTAAACAAATATAATTTGGTTTTATTTTTAATGCTTTATTTATCATTTTTGGGTTAGTTGAGATTTCCAAATTAACTAAAATCTTTTTTAAAGAACAAATTTTTTTTGCATCATTATCTTTTATATGTCTTCTATCTTCTCGAAGATGAATTGTTATTGAGTCAGCACCTGCTTTCTTAACAAATTTAGCCGCAAATATTGGATCTGGGTGTAACTCACCCCTAGCATTTCTCAGGGTTGCTATATGATCAATATTTACTCCAAGACGTCTCACTTCGTGTATCTACTTCCTGGCGTTGAAATTGGAATTAATTTCAACTCGTTTGGAATGTTGTTCTTTTTATAAGTTGGAACAGAAATTTTGAGGTGTGAAACTATATTTTTTTTTATCTTTAAATTATTTTTTGATGATCTATCAATAATTGTTGCAAAACCAATTAGTTTTGCTTTTGAATTTTTAATCAATTTTACACATTCCATGCTTGATTTGCCTGTGGTTATAACATCTTCAATAATTAATACTTTTGATCCTTTTTTAATTTGAAAACCTCTTCTTAATTGAAATTTCCCTTTTACTCTTTCACAGAAAATAGTTTCTTTTTTAAGCAGTCTACCAATTTCATAACCGATTATTATACCACCCATTGCTGGTGATAAAATTAAGTCGAAGTTTTTAAATTTTTTCTTAATTTTTCCGGCTAAAGATTTACAAATTTTCTCTGCCTTATGCGGAAAACTTAATAGTTTTGCGCATTGAATATATTTTGAAGAGTGTAATCCAGAAGATAAAACAAAATGTCCCTCTAATAATGCATTAGTTTTTCTTAAAATATCTAAGGATTTTTTGTGTGAAAGCATTTCTTTTATCTTCGTGTCTAATTATCTTAAATTTTATACCTTTTTGTTTTAGCTCTGCAATAAAATTAGTGAAATTTTTTAAATCTCTTATGATTAATTGGAATTTAAAATTTATATAGTTAGGGTTTTTGCCTGCCATCACAAGGTTTGAAATATTCAGTTTATGCTCTCCGATTAATGAACTAACATTACCAAGCTGACCGGGTTTATCTGGTAAAGATATCCATAAAGTAGTATTGTACTTTTTTACTCTTTCCTCTTTTCTTTCTCCCTTTTCATGCCAATAACGTCTTATAGCTGCCCTTGCTTTTCCTGTTTTTGTTATTGGGATCCAATGCAATGATGGTGAATGATTTTTAGAGGTAATAATTTTAACTCGATCTCCATTTCTTAAAATAGTTTGGAGTTCACTTTTATTACCATTAATTTCACATCCGATTGCGGTATCTCCTATTTTAGTATGTACGGCATATGCAAAATCAATTGGAGTAGCATCTTTTGGTAATTTAATAACCGATCCTTTTGGTGTAAAACAAAATACATTTTCTTGGAACATTTGTAGTTTTGTATATTCATATGAATGTTCTGGATTTTCATTTTTTTCAATGATTTCTACTAAATCTTTTAACCAGTCATATTCTTTCCAAGTTAAAGAATTAAATTTCTCAGAGGATTTATATTGCCAATGTGAAGCAATACCTCTTTCAGCGAAATCATGCATTTCTGTTGTTCTAATTTGAATTTCTATGGGTTTTTTATTAGATCCAATAACTGCGGTATGAATTGATTTATAACCATTAATTTTAGGTGAAGAGATATAATCTTTAAATTTGCCAGGTATACAATTGTATTCTTTATGTATTATCCCTAAAGTTTTGTAACAATCATCAATATTTTTTAAAATTATTCTAAATCCAATAATATCAGTTATTTGCTCAAGAGAAACTCGTTTCTTTTGAACTTTTCTCCAAATTGAAAAAGGTGTTTTGCCTCTTCCATAAATTTTAGATTGTATATTATTGTCATTTAACAAAGTGTTGATTTCAATAGAAAGAGATTCGAAAATATCTTTTTTGTCAGATTTGATTTCATCTAATCTATTTTGAATTAGTGTTCTTGCATCATTATTCAAAACCTCAAAAGATAAATCTTCTAGCTCATCACGAATTCTATGCATTCCCATTCTATCAGCTAATGGTGCATAAATTTCCATTGTCTCTTGTGCAATTCTTTTTCTTTTATCTTCTTTAGTGATAGCTTTTATCGTTCTCATATTATGTAAACGATCTGCAATTTTAACTAACAAAACTCTTATATCTTTTGAGGTTGCTAAAATAAGTTTTCTAAAGTTTTCTGCTTTTGAGTTTGTGGTTGCGGTGTTTTCAAAAACTGAAATTTTTGTAACACCATCAACTAAATCTGCAACCTCTTCACCAAATTCTCCTTTAATGGTCTCGTAAGTAGCGTAGGTATCTTCGATTGTATCATGTAATAAACCAGTAGTAATAGTAGCGCTATCTAATTTGAGATCTGTTAGGATATTTGCGACTTCTATTGGATGTACTGAATATGGGTCACCTGAAGCTCTCTTTTGATTACTATGTGCTTTAACAGCAAAATCATAAGCTTTATTCAGTTTTTCAGGGTTTAAAAATTTGTTATAAATTTTTACTTTATTTATTAAATCTTCAGAATTAAGCATTCAAACACTATATCACTAAATTAAATTTGTTTAATAGACCTAATGTCTCTATTTTTTAATGATAATAATAGTTTTTTTATGGAATGTTTTGAAACTGGATGTTTCCAATTTTTATCTATCTCAAATAATGGAAAAAGGACGAAATTTCTTTTATGCATTCTTGAATGAGGTAGATTTAATTCACCTTTCATTTTTCTTCTATTAAAATCAATTATATCAATATCGCACTCTCTAGGAGCATTTCGAAGTCTTTTCTTTCGTCCCAGGCTTGTTTCAATAGTTTTACAAACACTTATTAATTCAAAAGGTGATAATTTAGTTAGAACCTTAACTACAACATTGTAAAATTTAGGATTGTTATTATCAGGCCAAGACAAACTCTCATAATAGCTTGATGATTTTACTATCATAATATCATTAAGAATTAATTTTGATTTAGCTAATTCAATATTATTGATTTTATTTCCAAGATTAGAACCTATACCTAAATAGACAGGATTAACTTGATTTTCTAATATATCTTGCTCTATCACGATTCCAGTCTCTTTGTTTTTTTACTGCTCTTTTATCAAATTGTTTCTTACCCTTGGCTACAGCTAACTCTAATTTTGCTTTTCCTTTTTTAAAATACATTTTTGTAGGTACTATTGTAAGCCCGTCTCTTTGCATTTTCCCAATTAGTTTATTAATTTCTCTCTTATTTAATAACAATTTTCTTTCATCGGTTGGATTATGGTTTGAATAACTAGCTTGCTTATAAGATGCAATATGTGAATTTATCAAGACTATTTCACCTTTTTTTTCTATTGCGTAAGAATCTGCTATGTTAACTTTACCATTACGAATTGATTTTATTTCAGAACCTTTTAAGACAATACCTGCTTCAAACAAATCCTCAAAAAAATAATTGAAACTAGCTTTTTTATTAAGACAAATTATTTTTAAACCACTATTGGTTTTTTTTTTCATTAAACTAGTTTTGCAGAATGAAGTGCTTTTTTAACGATATCCTTAGTTTCAGCTGTCACTTTTACAAGAGGTAGTCTTACATTATCATCACAAAGATTTAATAATTTTGCTGCGTATTTTACTGGACTTGGATTACTTTCGACAAACATTGCATGATGAAGAGGTTGTAATATTTTATCAATTTTTTCAGCCTCTTTAATTTCATCGTTATTTTCAGATTTTGAAAATTTTTGAAAATCAGAACAAAGTTTTGGAGCAATATTTGCAGTAACACTTATAGCTCCCACTCCACCTCTTTTATTAAATTCTAAAGCATTATCGTCATTACCAGTTAATTGAATGAATTCATTTCCCATCTTTTTTAAAGTTTGTTCAACCCTATTTAGGTCTCCAGTTGCATCCTTAACACCAATAATATTTTTCAATTCAAATAATCTAGCCATAGTATCAACTGACATATCAATAACCGATCTCCCAGGAATATTATAAATTATTATAGGTATTCCACATTTGTCATTTATTGCTTTATAATGTTGGTATAAGCCTTCTTGTGTTGGCTTGTTATAATAAGGTGTTACAATAAGAGCGCCTGTGGCTCCAATTTTTTCTGCATGAGTTGTAAGTGAAATAGCCTCCTCTGTAGAGTTCGATCCTGTACCTGCAAAAACTGGTAATTTTCCATTACTTTCTTTTACACATAACTCAATCACTCTTTCATGTTCATCATGACTTAAAGTTGGTGACTCACCAGTTGTTCCTGCTGGAACTAATCCATTTGTCCCATTTTGGATATGAAAATGAATTAAATTAATATATGTCTCATCATCAAGTTTATCATTTTTAAACGGGGTGACTAAAGCAACATTTGATCCTTTAAACATAAATACTTATAACATACATTGTAGATTCATATAGTAAAAGATTATGATTAAAAAAATCTTATTTTGGATAGTATTGATTAATTTATTCGGTCTACAAACTATAGCTCAATCTGACATAATCCCATTAAAAAAACCTATCCAATCTGATGAGCTAACACAAAAAAAATTATTAATAGATGTACTAAAACCCTTACCCAAACCAATACCAAAAATAGTAACAAAAGAGATAGAAAAAAAAATTGAATCTAAGCCAGAAAAGAAGATAAGTGGACTGATACTTCCCAAAAAAAAACCATTAATCGCTGGAACAAAAAAAACAACAGAAATAAAGATATCAAAATATTATCGTAAAAAAGATTTTGCATTAGCAAAAAAAGCAATTTCCGAAATGAAAAAAGCTAGTTGGACAGCTGCAATTAAAACTGCCAAAAGAGCTAAAGATAAATCTATATATGACTTTATTCAATGGAGGCATTTACTTACAAAGGGAAATCAAGCTTCTTATTATGATTATAAAACATTTATAGATTCAAATGAAGATTATCCTAGAATTGGAAGAATAAAATATTTAGCAGAGCATAAACTTTCTACAGAAAAAGTTAGTCCACGAAAAATTATAGAATGGTTTGGTTCTGCGGAACCTTTAAGTGGTTTTGGTAAAATGATATTGGGTGAAAGTTTTATTCTTAATGGTAATAAGGAAAAAGGAATAAGATTCATTAAAGAAGGCTGGATATCAGCTGAATTGTCTAAAACAGATTTAAGATTTTATCGTAAAAAATTTAAGAAATATCTTAATGCAGACGATTATATTAAACGAGCAGAATATCTTGCTTGGAATAACAAATATTGGGACTTAAAACGAATGTTAAGATATTTACCTAAAGATTATGAACTATTATATACAGCGAGACAACTATTGATGAGTAAATCGTATGGTGTCGATAATGCTATTTCTAAAGTTCCATCTAATCTTAAAAATGATGCTGGTTTAAATTACGATAGATTAAAATGGAGAAGAAAAAGAGGAAGAGTTGATAGTTCTGTTGAAATTCTTTTAAAGATAAAAAATACAAAAGATTACTTGGTTCGTCCGGATAAATGGTGGATAGAAAGAGAAATAATTTCCAGATCATTAATATATAAAAAAAAATATGAATTAGCTTATAAAATTGCCAGCAACCATGGAATGAATGATGGACCTGAATTTGCTGCTGCTGAGTGGATGAGTGGTTGGATTGCATTAAGTTTTCTAGATGATCCAGTATTAGCCAAAGAACATTTTGAAAATTTTTATAATAATGTTGGATACCCTATTAGTACAGCTAGAGGTGCATATTGGTTAGGTAAAACTTATAAAAAACTTGGTGATAAAGATCTATCTTATAAATGGTTTAAAGAAGCAACAAATTATTTGACCACTTATTACGGTCAATTGGCATTTATGGAAATTAGTCCAAATGAAAAATTTGAGCTTTCAAAAGACATGATTATTAAAAAAGAATATCGTGATTATTTTTTTAAAAAAGATTTAGTCAAATTGATATATTTACTTGATGAATTAGATGAAGATAAATATGCTAAGCATATACTAAGACATTTGGCTAATGATGATGTTGGTAGTGGTAGTGAGGTTTTAGCAGCTGAACTTGCAACAAATATAGAACGATTTGATTTTGCTATTCAAATTTCTAAAATAGCATCCTATGAAAAAAGATTTCACAACAAATATAATTACCCAATCATAAGCACACCCAAATATATTAATGGAAGAAAAATTCCAGATAATGCTTTCATTCTTTCAATCATAAGACAAGAGAGTGAGTTTGATTTAAGTGCCAATAGTCATGCTGGTGCAAAAGGTTTAATGCAATTAATGCCTTACACTGCTAAACTAGTTGCTAAGCAGGCAAAACTTCCTTATTCAAAATCTAGGTTAACTACTGATGCAGAATATAATATTAACCTAGGGTCACATTATATAGCAGGATTAATTCTTGAATATGACGGTGCTTATCCATTTGCAGTGGCTGCTTACAATGCTGGACCAAAAAGAGTTCGATATTGGAAAAAAATAAACAAAAATCCTCAAAAAAATCAAATTGATTATATCGACTGGATTGAATTAATTAAATTTAAAGAAACTAGAAATTATGTCCAAAGAGTATTGGAAAACTACAATGTTTATAGATACGTGCTTGAACAACAGCCAATTGCAATGAAAGATTTCTTTAAGAATAATCCCTTGTTTTAATAATGGCGGAAGAGGAGGGATTCGAACCCTCGGTACAAGTTTCCTCGCACGGTCATTTAGCAAACGACTGGTTTAAGCCTCTCACCCACTCTTCCAAGAAATTTGTCGCCTTTGATTGTATTGAATAATCAACATTAATAAAGTAATTATTCATTAATTATGAAAAATAAGTATTCAATATTTTCGCTTATTAAAAATGCTTTTTCTTATCATGAAAATTGGGAAAAAGCATGGAAAGACCCTGAGCCAAAAAAAGAATATGATGTGGTAATTATTGGTGGTGGTGGCCATGGTTTAGCAACAGCTTACTATCTCGCAAAAAAACATAATATGAAAAATATTGCTGTTGTTGAAAAAGGTTGGATTGGTGGTGGGAATACAGGAAGAAACACTACAATTATAAGATCTAATTATTTATGGGACGCAAGTGCTGGTCTTTATGATCACGCTCTAAAAATATGGGAAGGCCTTTCTCAAGAATTAAACTACAATGTAATGTTTAGTCAAAGAGGAGTAATGAATCTTGCTCATAATCTTCAAGATGTAAGAGATTTAAAAAGAAGAACCCATGCTAACAGACTTAATGGTATTGATGCAGTATATTTGAATACTGAAGAAGTTAAAAAATTTTGTCCAATAATAAATACATCTCCAGATATAAGATACCCTGTATTAGGTGGAACTTTACAAAAAAGAGCTGGAACTGCAAGACATGATGCAGTTGCATGGGGATATGCACGTGGTGCGGATGAAATGGGTGTGGATATAATTCAGAATTGTGAGGTTAAAGGTATTAAGAGAAATGGCGATGCAGTTGAAGGTATTGAAACTACAAAAGGATTTATTAAAACAAATAAAATTGGTGTAGTAGCTGCAGGTCACTCTAGTGTGATAGCTAATATGGCTGGATTAAGGTTGCCATTAGAGAGTAAACCGCTCCAAGCTTTAGTTTCAGAGCCTGTGAAACCAATCATAGATACAGTTGTTATGTCAAATGCTGTTCATGCATATGTTAGTCAATCAGATAAAGGTGAATTAGTAATCGGGGCAGGAACTGATGATTACGTATCGTACTCACAAAAAGGAAGTCATGATATTGTTGAGGGGACATTAAATGCAATTTTAGAGTTATACCCTATCTTTAGTCGTATGAGAATGTTAAGACAATGGGGTGGAATTGTAGATATTTGTCCAGATGCAAGCCCAATTATAAGTAAAACATCAATCAAAGGTTTATATTTTAATTGTGGTTGGGGAACGGGAGGATTTAAAGCTACACCTGGCTCTGGAGATTTGTTTGCGCATACAATAGCCAACGATGAACCGCACAAACTTAATGCTGCATTTAATTTGAATAGATTTGTAAGTGGTGACCTTGTCGACGAACATGGTGCAGCAGCTGTAGCACACTAATGTTTTTAATTAATTGTCCTTTTTGTGGTGAACGAGAACAAAGTGAATTTAAAGCTGGTGGAGAAGCTCATATTGTTAGGCCTAAACAACCAACTGAATTAAGTGACGATCAATGGGCAGAATATTTATTTATGAGAAAAAATATTAAAGGTATTCAATTCGAAAGATGGAACCACATTCATGGTTGTAGAAAATGGTTTAACATGGTGAGAGATACATCAAATGATGAAATTAAAGCCGTTTACAAAATGGGTGAAAAACCACCAGTTAAATAATCAATGACAAAAAATTTAAGAGTTAAAAGTAGTAAATTAGTTGATGAAACATATCGAATTTCATTTAAATTTAATGGTACAACTTATTATGGATTTAAAGGTGATACACTTGCTTCTGCCCTATTGGCTAATAACATCCACCTAGTTGGTAGAAGTTTTAAATACCATAGACCTAGAGGAATTATGACTGCTGGGTCAGAGGAACCAAACGCCATTGTTCAACTTCATAATGGAACTTCAAGAACAGAACCAAATGTACGAGCTACTGAAATAGAAATATATGAGGGTCTTGTTGCTACAAGTCAAAATTGTTGGCCTAGTGTAAAGTTTGATATTGGAGGTATAAACAATTTTTTAAGTCCATTATTACCTGCAGGTTTTTACTACAAGACTTTTATGTGGCCAGCAAGTTTTTGGGAAAAATATGAATATTTTATTAGAAAATCTGCTGGTTTAGGAAAATCACCTGATGTTCCAGACCCTGACATATATGAACACAAATACATTCATTGCGATGTATTAGTTATTGGTGCAGGTATTTCAGGACTTATCGCAGCAAAAACCGCAGCAAAAAGTGGTTTTAAAACACTATTGGTTGAGGAAAAATCATATTTAGGTGGTTCTACAATTTATCAAGACTCAGAATTTTTTAAAATTAACAATCAAAATTCAGCTTCATGGTTAGAAAAGGAAATCAATGAAGTAAAAAAAATTGAAAATTTAGAAATTAAAACCAGAACAAGTGTTGCTGCTTTTCATGGTTATAATTTTTTATTAGCAAGAGAAAATTTAACTGATCACTTGCCACTTGAACAAAGAGAAAATAAAACTCGTCAAAGATTACTTAAAATACGCGCTAAAAAAGTTATTACAGCCACAGGGTCTATAGAAAGACCTTTAATTTTTGACAATAACGATCGCCCAGGGATATTACTTTCATCTGCTATAAAAAAATATGCAGATTTATTTGGTGTAGCATGTGGAGAGAAAAATATTTTATTTACCAATAATGATAGCGTTTATGAAACTGCAATAAGTTTAATTCAAAAAGGGATTAAAGTACAAGCGATAATTGACAATAGAGAAGAAATTGATTCTAAACTTATTAAAGAAACTGAAAAAAACAATATTAAGATTTATAAAGGTTACACAATTGTAGATACATTTGGATACAAAAGAATAAATAGTGTCTCTATAATGAAATTATCTAAAGATGGTCAAAAGGTTATAGGATCAAAAGAAAATATTTCATGCGATAGTTTAGGTATTTCAGGAGGTTGGACACCAGCAGTTCATCTATTTACTCAATCGGGTGGAAAACTTAAATTTAGAGATGATGATCAAGTTTTTATTCCAAATACTTATCCATCAAATCAGATAAGTATCGGAAGTTGTAATGGTGATTTTACTTTAGATGAAATATTAATTAATACGCCCAAATTACTCAAAGAATTTTTAAATATCAAAAAAACCGAATACGAAAATATTGAAATATATTCAGCATTTAACAAATCAAAAAGAAATATTTGGTTATTGCCTTCGAATAAAATTGTAGGGAAAACTAAATCATTTGTAGATTTTCAAAACGATGCAACAGCCAAAGATATTAAATTAGCTTTAAGAGAAGGTTTCAGGTCTATTGAACATGTTAAAAGATATACAACAACAGGTATGGGTACAGATCAAGGTAAACTTGGGAATATGCATGCCTTAGGAATAATTTCCGAAACAGCGTCTTCTAAAATGGGTGAACTTGGTACTACAACATTTAGACCACCCTACACTCCTCTTACATTTGGTACTATCGTTGGAAGAAATGTTGGTAAATATTTTGATATAACAAGAAAAACGCCAATTCACGAATGGCATGTTGAAAACAAAGCTGAATTTGAGAATGTAGGACAATGGAAAAGAGCTTGGTATTATCCACAGAATGGTGAAAACATGCACGAAGCTGTTCAAAGAGAGAGTAAAGCTGCAAGAGATAGTGCAGGCATATTAGATGCATCCACGTTAGGTAAAATTGATATTCAAGGTACTGATGCCTCTGAATTTTTAAATAGAGTTTACACCAACGCTTGGTCAAAACTTGAGATTGGAAAATGTCGATATGGTTTAATGCTGAACGAAGATGGCATGGTCTATGACGATGGTGTTACTACCAGATTAGACGAAAATCATTATATTATGACAACGACAACTGGTGGTGCTGCTACAGTTTTAGGTAAACTTGAAGATTATCTTCAAACAGAATGGCCTGAGCTAGATGTGTATTTGACATCTGTAACTGACCATTACGCAACTATTAGTGTTTGTGGTCCTAATAGTAAAAAGATAATACAAAAAGTAATACCTGAAATCGATTTATCAGATAAAGATTTTCCTCATATGTCATTTAAGAATTCAAAAATTGGTAAAGTGAAATGTCGAGTTATGAGAATAAGTTTTACTGGTGAACAAAGTTACGAAATCAATATTCAGGCCAATTACGCTAAATCAGTATGGGAAAATTGTATGGAGGCAGGAAAGGAGTTTAATATTACTCCCTATGGGACTGAAACAATGCATTTATTAAGAGCGGAAAAAGGATTTATCATAGCCGGTCAAGACACAGATGCAACTATGACACCAATTGATTTACAAATGGATTGGATAGTTAGTAAAAAGAAATTTGATTTTATAGGTAAAAGATCTTTATATAGATCAGATACTATTAGGGAAGATAGGAAACAATTAGTAGGTCTTATCACAGACAATCCAGAAGAAATATTAGAAGAAGGGGCACAAATTGTTGCAGATATGAATAAAACACCAATAGAAATGTTAGGTCATGTTACTTCTAGTTATTTTAGTCCAAATTTAAAAAAATCTATTGCTCTTGGAGTAGTTAAGGGTGGAAAAAATATGATGGGTCAAAAATTAATAATTCCAATGGAAAAAAAACAAATCAATGTAACGGTTACAGATCCGGTATTCCTAGACAAGGAGAACAAAAGATTAAATGCTTAATTATTCAAATGTAATTGAAAATGATAAATCTTATCCAGGTTTGCAAATGAGAGAAATAAAACCTGTCATGAAACTTATTATTAGAGGAAAAAAAAGACAGTTTTTATCTGCAGTTGGAAAATCATTAAATCTACTTTTGCCAAATGAAGCAAATACTTCCTCAAGAAGTGATCAATTAACAGCTCTTTGGTTAAGCCCAGATGAATGGATGATTTTTTCAAATGAAATTTTAAAATCAGATGACAATAACTACGATGTAGAAAAATTACTAAATAAAAATATTTGTAAAACAAATTTGGGTGCTGTAACTGATGTCACAGACCAATTTGTATTAATAAATCTTAAAGGTGATAAAATTTTTGATTTATTTGAAACTGGATCTCCGTTTAATTTTAATGATTTTAAATCCAAAAAAGGCCTTGTAACTCAAACAATTTTGACAAAAATTGATATAATTGTTCACAATCAGGACATTAACGATGTAAATTTATTTGTGAGAAGATCCTTTTCAGATCATTTATTTTCATGGATGAATGATAGTGCGTCAAGATTATAGATCTCAATAACAAAAAAAATAATATATTTCTAAGAATTATGAAAAAATTATTACTATTAATATTATTTACCTTTTTACCATTCTCACTTAATGCAGATTCAAATTTAGATAAAATACTATCATCAGGTGTATTAAAAGTTGGCACTACTGGAGATTGGGATCCCATGACAGTTAAGGATCCAGCTACTAATAAATATAAGGGTTTTGATATTGATGTCATGAATCAACTTGCAAAAGATATGGGTGTAAAGATTGAATTTGTACCAGCAGAATGGAAAACTATTGTCTCAGGTATAACATCAGCAAGGTATGATATTTCAACAAGTGTAACAAAAACTCCAAAACGAGCTGAAGTAGCAGGATTTACTGATACTTATTACAAATATGCAACTGTTCCACTAGTTCTTAAAAAGAACTTAAAAAAATTCCCTACTTGGGACTCTCTAAATAATGAGAATGTAACAATAGCAACTACTCTTGGTACTTCTCAAGAAGAAAAGGCTAAAGAATTTTTTCCAAAATCAAAATTAAACTCAATTGAAGCTCCAGCTAGAGACTTTCAAGAAGTATTAGCAGGTAGAGCTGATGGTAATATTACAAGTTCAACAGAAGCAAATAAATTGGTTATCAAATATCCTCAATTAGCAATTGTTCCAGATGGTGGAAAAAATCCGGCTTTTTTAGCGATGATGGTGCCAAAAGGTGATACTAAGTGGAACGATTACGTAAATAAATGGATTAAAGATAAAAAATCCTCAGGGTTCTTCACTAAGTTATTAGCTAAATATAATTTAAAGAGTTTATAAAAAATTAGTAATTAGTTTTTAATTCTTTATAACTTGAAGAGTGAGAAATTTATTTTTTTTACTCTTAATTTTCCCATTAACTTCATGCGGTAAAAGTGAATTAAATTGGTTAATCTTGTCTCCAAACAATATTGAAGGATTAACTAACTTAAAGTTTTTATTAAGTGGTTTAACAACCACTATCTATATTAGTATAGTCTCTATAATTATTTCAATTATCCTAGGTCTTTTAGTTGCTATTCCATCACTAGCTAAGAGTAAATTTTTAACCTATCTGAATATTGGATATGTAGAGATTGTAAGAGCAATTCCTTTACTCGTTTTGATTTTATGGATTTATTATGGTTTACCAATTATGACAGGTATAAGTTTTAGTCCTTTTGTTTCTGGTATCATAGCTCTTTCAATTAGTGAAAGTGCTTTTCAAGCAGAAATATTTAGAGCAGGAATTAATTCAATTAAAAAATCACAATGGGAAGCGGGAAGTTCTTTGGGATTAAGTTTTTTTAGAAAATTACGTTTAGTTATCTTACCTCAAGCGATAAAGAATATTTTACCAGCTATAGGTAATCAATTTGTTTATGTTCTTAAAATGTCGTCACTTGTGTCAATTATTGGTATTGGAGATTTAACAAGAAAAGCAAACGAATTAGTTGTGACAACTTATCGGCCGCTAGAAATTTATACATTTTTAATCCTCGAGTATCTTGTTTTAATTTTGGTTGTTTCTTTTTTAGTTAGAAAATTAGAGAATCTATATGCAAAAGCATAACCTTCTTTAACTAAATAACTTGATAAACTGGTATTATTTACGAAACATTCAGCTAAAATTCTTTTATACTGATCCTTGCCCTCTTCAACACATTCAACCTCTTTGTTTCCTATTATATTAATTAGTAATTTTTTTGCTTCAATCCCACAAAAAATTATTTGATTATTTTTACTACAGGTTTGTTTTAATTCAGGGGTATCAATTCCACTAAATCTAATTTTTTTTCCATTTAAATGTATAGTATCACCATCAACAACTTTAATTTCATATGATTTAACATCTTTTAGAGTTAAGAAAAAAGAAGATAGGAAAAAACTAATAACTAAAAATAGCTTTATTTTGTTTAAATACATTATTTAGAAAATAACCAATAAATATTAAAACAGCAATTCCCATAGCCCAATTAGTCACCATAATAGTATAAAAAATATCTTCGTAATCACCACCTCTTATATTTATCACATACCATAAACTTAGAAAAGGAAACGCAGTTAATCTTAAAATACTCAAATAGAGACTATACAAAGGTTTTTTAACAGCTTGAAATACTGCTGTAGTAATAAAGAAGACTGGATAAATTGGTCCAATTAAAGCTGCAACCTTGAGATAAATAGCTCCACTCATAACTGCTTCTTGATTATCAGTAAATAAAGATACAAAAAATTCAGCCCCAAAAAAAATTATTACTCCAGCAACAGTCATAAATGATATTCCAAAAAATAAAGCCTTAGTATAAAGCTCTCTTATTCTATTATAGGCTTTTGCACCAAAATTTTGTCCTCCGATTGAAAGGACTGCAGTATTTAAACCAATAACAGGTAATAAAAAAACTTGCTCTACTCTTAATGCTGCACCATAACCAGCTGTTGCTAAATCCCCGAATTTACCTATGAAATATAAGATGTTAAAAATACCTACACCAATAAACAACATACTGAACATTACTGGTACAGCTTGATTTGTTAATGATTTTAAATATTCAAATTTTGGAATAAAGCATTGAGGTTTAAGGTAATTCCTTATTTGACAATTATTAACCTTAAAAGCTAAATAGATCGTTCCTATTGATTGAGAAATTACAGTAGCAATAGCAAGACCAGCTATTCCAAATCCTGGGATAAATCCATATCCCCATATAAAAAGAGGATTTAAAAAAATGTTAAGAAAAAAACTAAATATCAATACATTTCTATAACTTCTGGTATCACCTTGAGCATTCAAAGTTCCATTTAAAGATATCTGTATCAATACAATAAAAGTTCCGTAGAAAATAATATCTAAATATTCTCTCGTTAAAATTATTCCAGCTTCATCAGAGCCCATGACACCTAAAAGATAATTTGATGCATTTAAACCAAATATTGTAACAATTATTGACACTAATACTGCAAAGATTAAAGACTGAGCCACATATAATGATGCAACTCTTATTTTCTTTTCACCGATTGAATTACCAATTAAAGCATTAGTTGCAGCACCTAATCCAACACCAACAGCTATAATGGTAAAATATATTGGAAACGATTTCGCAATTGCACCTATTGCTTCTGCAGAGATTCTACCTGCAAACCAAGTATCAACTAAATTATAAAATGTTTGAAACAATGAGCCTACACTTGCAGGTATCGTAACTCTTCTCAATAGTGTCCAAATTGGATCTTTTGTTAATTTTATTGATTTAGACAAAATTATCCTTATTTAAATTCTTTTTGAAAAATATATTTTTTTCCAGATTGCTTTGCTTTGTATATCTGACTTTGTCTCATTCTAAAACGAGATTTTTGGTTTTTTGAGAGTTTATCAATACAATTAGGACAAGTTACACCCTCCTCATATCTTTTAGATTTTTTATCTTTAGTTGAAATTGGTTGTCTACATCCGCCGCAAATTGAATAGGTTCCTTGTACTAATCCATGTTTTAGAGTTACTCTATTGTCAAATACAAAACACTCACCTTTCCATAAACTATTTTTTTGTTTGATTTTTTTTAAGTAATTCAAAATTCCACCCTTTAATTGATAAATATTTTTAAAACCTTTTTTTTCTAAAAATACAGAGGCTTTTTCACACCTAATTCCACCGGTGCAAAACATTGCTATTGGTTGATCTTTTTTTAACTTTTTTAAGTATTTCGGGAAATCTCTAAAGTTGTCTATATTTGGATTTACCGATTTTTTAAAAGAACCAACTTTATGCTCAAAAGGTTTTCTTGCATCTAATAAAAAAGTTTTCTTATCTTTTATTAATTCATTCCACTTCGTTGGTTCAATATGAGTATTCTTTTTTTTAATTTTATTTGAGATTTTAAAATCCATTGGTACGACTTCTTTTTTAATTTTCACTTTAGATTTGTGAAAAGGTTTAAATTTACTTTTTGAATTATTGAAACTATCAAATTCTTTAATATTAAAAATTTTTTTTAATTTAATAATTGTAGCCTTAATATCTTTATTTTTTCCAGATATAGATCCATTTAAACCTTCTTCTGATACAATAATTGATCCATATATATTTTTATTAACTAAAAGATTATTCAACATTTTTTGATTTTTTTTTGGATTATTTATTTTTTGAAATTTATAAAATCCAAATATAGTGAACATTAAATCTTCCTACAAACAGTCATTCCATCTCCAAAAGGCACCATGACCTTTTCAATTCTTTTGTCCTTTGAAATAAAATGATTTAAATCTCTAATACTTTTCGTATATTTATCATTTATATCTTTGTTAACAACTTCTCCATGCCATAAAACATTATCAATAATTACTAAACCCTCTTTATTCAATAGATCTAGTGAAATTTCATAATATTTTTGGTAATTCATTTTATCAGCATCAATAAAAACTAAATCAAATTTTTCATTTCTAATACTCATCAAACTTTCTAACGCTGGTTTAATTATTGTTTTAATTTTGTGATTTTGATTAGCTTTTTTAAAAAAATTTTGAGCAATTTTATTTGTTTCTTCATTTTTATCTAAAGCAATTATACTACCCTCGTCTGGTAATGCTAAAGCCATAGATAACGTGCTTAAACCTGTAAAAGTTCCTATCTCTAAGACTTTTGTAATTTTGGAGATCTTAATAATTAAATGTAAAAATTGACATTGGGAAATAGATATTTGCATTCTTTTAATATCACCAAGTGATAAGTTATAGTCTATTATTTCTTTTTGAATTGGATGTAATTTCAAACCATTCTTTAGTATATAATCTTGTAAATGCTTTGTGATATTAAGGTCTGAACCCATAACCTTATAATTTTTTCTTCAGGATCTCATTGATCAATTGAGGATTTGCTTTTCCACCAGATGCCTTCATTGCTTGACCCACAAAAAAACCAAATAATTTTTCTTTACCTTGTTTATATTCGATAGCTTTTTCCCTGTTCTCATTAATTATTTTGTCAATTAAAACTTCTAAAGCCTTTGGATCACTTTGTTGCTTTAATCCTTTTTCCTCAACAATTTTTTGTGGATCTTTGTCTCCATCAATCATTAATTCAAAAACAGTTTTTGCTATTTTTCCAGAAATAGTTCCATTCTTAATTAGATTTATCAATATGGCGAAGTTCTTAGCACTCACCGGACTTTGAGAAATTTCTAAACCTTTGCTATTTAAAACAGCAAATAGTTCTCCTGTAATCCAATTGACTGCTAACTTAATATCTTTGTTCTTGCCCATTTTAGCTACAACTTCTTCAAAGTATTTTGCGGTATCAATATCAGACACTAAAATATTGGCTTCATAAGGAGACAATTTAAACTCTTCAATAAATCTTTTCTTTTTATCATCTGGAAGCTCTGGAATATCATTTTTAAGTTCTTCAATAAATTTTTCCGATACCTCCAAAGGTAATAAATCAGGGTCAGGAAAATATCTGTAATCATGAGCATCTTCTTTTGATCTCATTGATCTTGTCTCATTTTTCTTCGTATCAAAAAGTCTGGTTTCTTGATCAATAGTTTTGCCCTCTTCTATTAAATCAACTTGCCGATTAGCCTCATATTCTATTGCCATTTGCATAAACTTAATTGAATTAACATTTTTAATTTCACATCGAGTGCCAAATTCTTTTGAGCCTTTTGGTCTTACAGAAACATTCACATCCGCTCTTAAAGAGCCTTCTTGCATATTTCCGTCACAAGTTCCTAGGTACCTCATTATAGATCGTAATTTTTTAATGTAAGCATTAACCTCATCTGGGGATCTTAAATCAGGCTTGCTCACTATTTCCATTAAAGCTACCCCTGATCTATTTAAATCTACAAAAGTATTTTGTGGGTCAAGATCATGAATACTTTTTCCAGCATCTTGTTCTAGATGTAATCTTTCTATACCTACTTCTTTTTGACCATTAGGCATATCCAAAATAACTTTGCCCTCACCTACTATTGGATCTTTAAATTGTGATATTTGATATCCCTGAGGTAAATCAGCATAAAAATAATTTTTTCTATCAAATACAGAGCGTTTATTAATTTTTGCATTAAGACCAATGCCAGTTTTAATAGCTTGTTTAATACAAAATTCATTTATTACAGGTAGCATTCCTGGAAACGCAGCGTCAACTAAACTTACTTGTGTATTTGGTTCAGCACCAAATTTAGTTGATGAAGAAGAAAATAGTTTTGACTCAGATAATACTTGAGCATGTACCTCTAATCCAATTACAACTTCATATTGATTATCTTTCCGATTAATCAAATATTCTGTGTTTTTCTTATTCACTTAATCCACCAATCAGTAATTTTGTTTTTAAAATTTATTTTCTCCTCCATAGCAAAAGCAATGTTTAATATATTTTGTTCATCAAAGGCTTTACCGATTATTTGTAAACCCAGAGGATAACCTTTAGTATCGTGTCCTGCAGGAATTGATATACCAGGCAGGCCTGCCAAATTAACTGGTACTGTAAATATATCATTTAAATACATCGAAACTGGATCATTTGTTTTTTCACCTATTTTAAAAGCTGAGCTAGGTGTTGATGGCGTTAAAATTGCATCAACTTTCTTATATGCTTCATCAAAATCATTTTTGATTAGTTTTCTCACTTTTTGAGCTTTAAGATAGTATGCATCATAATAACCAGATGATAATACATAAGTTCCAATCATAATTCTTCTTTGAACTTCTGCACCAAAGCCTTCAGATCTAGTTTTTTCATACATATCAATTAAATTTTCACCTTTGGCTCTGTATCCATACTTTACACCATCATATCTTGCTAAATTAGAAGATGCCTCTGCTGGAGCAACAATATAATACGTTGGTAAAGCATAACTTGTATGTGGAAGTGATATGTCGATTGTTTCAGCACCACAATCTTTTACGTACTGAATACCTTTTTGCCAAAGGTCCTCTATTTCTTTAGGCATACCATCAACTCTATATTCTTTTGGAATTCCAATTTTTTTTCCTTTTATATTTTTTGTAAGTTCCTTGCTATAATGATTTCTTTTAAAATTAATTGAAGTAGAATCTTTTGAATCATATGTACTGATTACTTCTTGCAATAAAGCACAATCTTTTACATTTTGGGCCATTGGTCCTGCCTGATCTAATGAGGAAGCAAAAGCAACTATCCCATATCGTGAGCAACTTCCGTATGTTGGTTTTAAACCTACAATTCCAGTAAATGAAGCTGGTTGTCTAATTGATCCTCCAGTATCAGTACCAATTGTGATTGGAGTTAATTGTCCAGCAACTGCTGATGCTGAACCACCCGATGAACCACCGGGGACTAAATTCTTATCAATAGGATTTTGTACGTTTCCAAAATGACTTGTCTCATTAGATGAACCCATTGCAAACTCATCACAATTTAATTTACCTAGAAGTATTGCACCTTCATTCCAGATGTTTTCAGTAACTGTAGACTCATAAGTTGGTACAAAATTATTCAAAATTTTACTACCAGCAGTTGTTTTAACATTTTTTGTGCAGAACAAATCTTTAACTGCCATAGGTATACCAGGTAATTTTTTTTTAAAGTCTGGTTTTTGATCAAATATTTTTGCTTTTTTAATTGCATTTTCATAGTTTTCAGAAATATAAGCATTAAGTTTTTTTGATTTTTTTGATCTATTAATAAAAGCAATAGTTACCTCTGCTGATG
>LUMO01000137.1_pt1 | contig 23029 bp, 23 predicted proteins | sample 729611 | NCBI WGS metagenome assembly LUMO01 (sample SAMN03860261, study PRJNA289734) | marine metagenome | biome: seawater column; feature: ocean; material: water; isolation source: Red Sea water column Station 22 - depth 10m | place: Saudi Arabia: Red Sea | collected 2011-10-15 | depth 10 m
AAACATTTCTCCAATTGGAAATACGTATGAAATTAATATAAAAAATAATAAAGGTGCAACGAGTAGAAATGCTTTAATCTTATTTCTTCTCTCAGCTTTTTTTAAACTTATTGAGAGAGGAATACCATCTGTTGTTAAAATCTGTTGCGTTTCGCTGCTCATAAATAATCATAAATAAAAAGGGCGGTCTAGTGGACCGCCCTAAGTATATTATATATTAATTTAAACTTTAAATTAATAATTAATCTAAAGTTGCTTTAAATGCTTCCCATTTTTCGTTGATTTCTGTTTCATTATCTGCCCAGAACTCAGCGTTAACTAAAAAGAAATTTTTAGTATTTTGTGGTGCAGTTGGCATTTGTGGCATCATTTCTGTTTTACCATCTTTATACCAAGGTTCGCCTTTTTTAATGAATTCTAAAGACGATTTTCTCCATGGAGCATAAGCGATATATTTAGCACTACCAGCTAACATTTCACTGCTTGTCATCATAGCTAATGCTTTTTTAGCATCTGCTTCATTTGGACCACCTTTAACTAAAACAAAATATTCATAGTCAAGACCTTGACCATCCCATACTTGTTTAATTGGTGCACCTTCACCTATTTCAGCATTAAAGAATCTTCCGTTCCATCCAGTTGCCATAACAACTTCTCCTGAAACTAATAATTCAGGTGGTTGTGCGCCAGCAGACCAAAATACACAGCCTCCATTTTCTTTATCATTACACAATTTACCAAGTCTATCGAATGCTCTATCAATTCCACCTTCAGCCTCTAGTTTTTTATAAATAAGTGCTCCACCATCTCCCATTTTTACACCATCACCAGCCATAGCAATTTCTAGGTTGGTAAGTGCTCCAGTGTAGATAGCTCTTTTGCCTGGGAATTTTTTAGTATTAAAAAAGTCCTTGATCTTTGTAGGAGCTTTTTTTCCACCCCAAGCTCTAGTGTCGTAAGCATAGTTCCAAGAATATAAAATATTTCCTACAGCACATTTACTAGGCATGTCTGTGAAAAAATCTTCACTTGCAGGTGTTCCATCTGGAGCAGCTGGGAAGTCTTTGTCAAAATCAAATTCAACAAATAAACCTTCGTCACATCCGTTAATAGTATCGAATGCAAATAAGTCTATAATATCCCAAGTAATTGCTCCTGCTTCTTTTTGAGCTTTAATTTCAGATAATCCACCTGAGTAGTCTACCCAGTTGATCTCGATACCCAATTTTTTAGCAGTAGGATCACCGTACCCTAACTTTTGAGACTCAGTATAAGCTCCACCCCAAGACGCAACTGTTACTGCGTAAGATGATGTAGTTACTGAAAGAACAAAAGAAAGCGCAAGTAATAATTTACTAAGTTTTTTCATTTTTCCTCCGTTTAAACGTTAATATAAATTAATTTATATAACCAAAAGTACAACAAATAGGGCTGATTAAGTCAACAGCTCATTTTTACGATATATATATAAAGCGAAAGTTATTTTGGATCTAATGCTCTAGCATCTTGGCTATTCCAGCCAATATTAATTTTATTGCCAAGTTTAATATCTAAATTTTTTGAACTGTTTGGAACTTTTAAAATAAATTCAGAATTGCCCAATAAATTTAATCTAACTCGTGTATGGTCGCCATGATAAATTACTTCTTCAATTGTTCCAGCGTGATTGTTATCCATTTTATTTTCAGGATTTATTAAAGCTCTCTCTGGTCTTATTGAAACTGTTGTTCTATCCCCTTTTGATTTTACTGAAATTGGATTTGCAAGTATTTCTCCATGGCTTAATTTTACTTTACACGATCCATTTGATAGATCGACAACTTCTCCACCAAATGTATTGTTTTCTCCTATAAATTCTGCAACAAAAGAATTTACTGGTTCTTCATATAATTTATCTGGTGATGATAATTGCTGAACTTTTCCATCATTAAAAACTGCAATTCGATTTGACATTGTTAAAGCTTCACTTTGATCATGTGTAACATATACAACTGTTACACCTATGCTTTCATGAATATGCTTAATTTCATATTGCATACTTTCTCTTAAATTTTTGTCTAACGCACCTAATGGTTCATCCATCAAAACAACAGCTGGATCAAAAACTAATGCTCTTGCAACAGCAACTCTTTGTTGCTGACCTCCTGAGAGCTGTGCAGGCATTCTATTTTCAAATCCAGATAGCGAAACCATTGATAAAGCTTTATCGACTTTTTTATCTATATCGTCTTTAGAAATTTTTCTAACCTTTAGTGGGAATGCTAAATTTTCATAAACTGTCATATGCGGAAATAATGCATAATTTTGAAATACCATTCCTATACCTCTTTTATGTGGAGGAATATTGGAAATTGGATTAGCGTCTAAATAAATTTCACCGTTAGTTGGAGTTTCAAATCCTGCTAACATCATCAGACATGTAGTTTTACCTGAACCAGAAGGTCCAAGCATCGTAATAAATTCTCCTTCAGCAATATCTAAATTAAGATCTTTAACGACTAAAACTTTACCATCGTAACTTTTATCTACTTTGTCGAACTTAACGAATTCTTGGTTTTTAGACATGAGCAGGATTTAAAACACTTGTAGGTATGATTTTCAATAGCTAATTAACTCTTTATATGTAGTTCTTTTGGAAAATTGCAGAATAATTCAGAACCATTCTCCGTAACTCTTATTGACTCTGATGCTTCAACCCCCCAATCACCAAACTGCATCACAGCAATCATATGAAAACAAACATTTGGTTCAAGAACTGTCATATCACCTTTGTATATATTTAATGTATGCTCTCCCCAATCAGGTGGATAACCAATTCCAATTGAGTAACCAGTTCTAGATTTTTTTTCTATTCCATATTTGTCTAATACTTTCCAAAATTCTTGTGCAACATCATCTGCAGTGTTACCTGCTTTAATAACGCTTATGCCTGCATTCAACGCCTCTATTGTTTTATTCATTGTATCAATTTTTAATTGATTGGGTTTTCCAAGTAATACGGTTCTGGCCATTGGAGCATGGTATCTTTTATAAACTCCAGATAATTCAACAATTGTTGCCTCCCCTTCTACAAATTTATCTTGAGTTGCAGTCAAATGTGAAGCTGAAGTTCCTTTTCCGGTTGGAAGTAAAGTTGCAATACTTGAATATTCACCACCAAACTCCTCTGTTCCATAAAATAAAGTTTTTTGTATTTCACCAACAGCATCACATTGCCTTACTCCTGGTTTTATAATTTCCATTGCTGTTTTCATGCCTAGTTCAGATATTTTAGCAGCTGATTTCATAAAATTAATTTCGGTATCAGATTTTACGAACCTTGCCCAATTTACCAATCTATCACTGTCTTTAATTTTAGCGTTGGGTAATCCTTGTTTTAATTTTTCATAACAGAACGCTGTGAAATAGTGGGCATCCATTTCAACTCCAATTGTAAGTTTATCCCAATTTTTCTCTTTAATTATTTCTACTAAATAATCGTAAGGATGTTTTGGCCATTTATGAATATAGTTTTCATCATAAACTAATACACTTTCATTTTTTAAATATGTTTTTATGTAAGCTCCTCCGGCATCTTGGGCTCTAACAAAACACAGAGGTTCTTCTGCATCTATGTGTACGATTGCACATTGGGCATAGTAAAAAGACCAAGCATCATAACCTGTTAAATAATTCATATTATTGGTATCATGGGAAATTAAAAGATCGATACCTTTTTCTTGCATCATCTTTTTAACTTTATCTAATCTTTGTTTGTATTCTTCTTTGGAAAAGAGCATCTAATTAGTTTGGAATAATTTTCCAAACCCCTCTACTGAATTATTTTTTTTGATTTGAACTAAGGTGTCCCAAATCAAAGCCTGGTTGCTTGATAACACAGTAGTTTGTAAATTTTTTTCTAATTTATCTATTATTGGTAAAACAGGTAAGGCAGTGCAGGACACAAATAATGCATCTGCTCCATTAAGATCTAATTTAGATAAAACATCATAGAGATAATTTTGATCAACTTTGCCTATGTCGTAATCTGCTTCAATATCAAAATAAGAGTTTGAGGTAATTTCAAATCCTTCAGATTTAAAATATTCCACAACTTCATTGTTAAGTTTTTTGCTATAAGGTGTAAAAATATAAAGTTTTTTAATATTTAATTTTTTTAATGCTTTAATAGCTGCAGTACTAGGTGTTGTAACCTCAGCCATTGGTTTTGCAGCCTTTACCTTTTGCTTTATGGAATTATATCCTGCTGCAATAGTACCAGAAGTGCACCCATAAACTACACAATCGATATCTTGTTCAGGTAAAATATCCTTTGTAACCTCGGTTACTTTATTAGACATTTTAATTAGATTTTCTTTTGTAAGTGGATTGTAACATTCAATACGATTAACAAAGAAATCAATTTCTCGATCTTTAATTACATTTATGAAATCCCTCTCAATCATAAAATCACTTGCGAGTGCAATTAGACCAACTCTTGGGTTTGATTTGGTAATGTACTTTGGTTCTATTTTTGTTGAATTCATATTTTAAAAGGTGAATATACCATAAGTTCTTTAATTATCATTAATATTTAAAAACTATATGAATTTAAAAGATACTCTAGTTGCATCTCTGGTACCAATTTTTTTAGGCTTTGGTTTTGTAATTGCTAAACCAGCATTTGAATCTTTTCCCCCAGTATTATTAATGGGAATAAGATTTATATTTGCAGCTTCCATTTTAATTTGGTGGTTTCCAATACCAAAAGGATATTTAAAAAAAATATTTATAGCTTCTTTTATCGCTAATACTTTGCAATACAGTATCACTTATACTGGTCTTAATTATATTGATGCATCTGCTGCTGTGCTGTTAGTTCAAACAGAAGTTCCATTTGGCGTTATTTTTGCTTATTTTATGCTAAAAGAAAAACCAACTGTTAGGGCTTTGGTTGGAATTGGTATTGCATTTATTGGGGTTTACATTTTAACAGGATCTCCAAATCTAGATGGAAAATATTTTGGTATAGGATTAACAATTTTAGGTTCAGCAATATGGGCACTGGGTCAAGTTATTGTCAAACCGTTAAGTAAAGAAATTAATCCATTAGCACTAGTAGCCTGGCTTGCATTATTTTCGGGCCCGACTTTAATTTTTTTATCAACAATAATTGAGGGGAATACTATCGATCATTTAACAACAGCTAAATTTAATCATTGGATGATTGCATTTTATATTGGTTTTATCATGCAACCAGTAACTTATGGTTGTTTCTATTACGTATTAAAAAATAATCCGTTGTACAAAGTTCTTCCAATTGTAACTATGGGTATTCCACCAACTGGTTTGCTGGCAGCAATTTTTCTGCTTGGTGAAAAGCCAACAACAGAACTATTTATAGGCGGAACTGTTATAATTTTAGGAGTAATAATGATTTTATATAAAAAGAAAGGTGAGGTTTAATTATGAAGGTAGGTTTTATTGGTTTAGGAAATGTTGGGGGGAAACTTGCTGGAAGTTTGTTAAGAAATAAATTCGATTTAACAGTTAGAGATTTAGACGAAAATTTAACAAAACCTTTTGTTGAGCAAGGAGCTAAAATTGCAAATACAGCTAAAGAACTAGCAGAAAAAGTTGATTTAATTATAACTTGTTTGCCATCACCAGAAATATGCTCAGAAGTTATGGAAGGAAGTGATGGGATTTTAAATGGATTATCTGAAAATAAAATTTGGCTAGAAATGAGCACCACTGATGAGGCTGAAGTTAAAAGAATAGGACAAAAAGTAATTGAGAAAAAGGCTATTCCTTTAGATGGTCCTGTAAGTGGCGGATGTCATAGAGCAGCAACTGGAAATATTGCAATATTTGTTGGGGGAGAAAGAGAAGCTTTTAATAAAATATTACCTGCCTTAACTGTAATGGGTAGAAAAATTTTACATACCGGCGAACTAGGCAGTGCATCTGTTTTAAAAGTAATTACAAATTATTTGGCATCTGTCCATTTGGTTGCGTTAGGTGAGGCGTGGACTGTTGCTAAAAAATCAAATTTAGATTTAATAAAAGCATATAAAGGTATAGCAGTTTCATCTGGCAATTCTTTTGTTCATGAAACTGAAAGCCAGGTAATTTTAAATGGCTCCTACAATATAAATTTTACAATGGATCTTGTTTTAAAGGATACAGGTTTATTTGATGAGTTAGCAAAAAAACTTAATGCTCCTTTAGAAATTTCTCCAAAGATAGTTGATATATTTAAAGATGGGCAAAAAAAATATGGTTCTAGAGCTTGGTCATCTATGATTGTGAAAAGAATGGAAGATATAAATCAAATAAACTTTAGAGCTGAGGGATTTCCAGAAGAATTGGTAGATAATGAGCCTGAGAAAAAAGGTCATGAAATATAAATTCTTTATGTTCAATTTATGCATTTAATTCATAGAGGAATAGTCAGTAAAAAATATCACGAAAATCTTCTTAAATCTTTTGAGCAATCTTTTAAAAAGGGTTTTGGAATTGAAACAGACATTCATGCAACAAAAGATAATGAATTTATTTGTTTTCATGATTTTACTTTAACAAGGATATTTAAAAGAAAAGAAAGTGTAAAAAACTTAAGCTATTTAAAGATAAAAAATATTAGTGAAAAACAAAAAAAACCAGTTCCTCTTCTAAAGGAACTCTTAAAAAGCTCTAAAAATAGATACTTTTTATTTATTGAGATAAAGCCAATTTTTTCAATTAAGCAGTTAAAGAAACTATTAAATGAAACAAAAAAATATAAAAAATGTGTATTTATTTCATTCAAACACAAAAATATTTTTAATATTTTAAAATTAAATAAAAAAACTAAAGTAGGTTTGTCATTTTCTCCACCAACTAGCGTTCGATCAATAATTCAAAAATCAAAAAATAAAAAAATTGATTGTTTAATTTTAGATAAATTCTATTTGAAAAATAAAAAAATAAATGAAATTAAATTAAATAAATATTTCTATACTGTAAAGAAACGTTCGGAATTTAAAAAGTACTCTAAAGAAAATAATCTTATATTTGAAAATATTTAATTTTGTTTAAGGTAATTTAATCGTCCAATAATTTCATCTCTATCCATATAATAACCTTGAAGATGTCTATGTCCTGAATTTGGATCAAATTCAGTTCTTCCATGAAGCAATCTTCTATTATTAAATGAAAAAATATCACCTGGTTCTAACCTAAAATTAATTTGGAATTTAGGATCGTGCAATAAATTACCAAATCTGTGATGAGCTTTATAAACAGAATCCATTTGATCTGGATGACAATCCAAAGCGTCTAACGTTGCAATGCTATATCTGATATCATTATAATCTCCATCTTTAGTAAGAGATATTGCAGTTCCATGAACACTTCTAATTGCTTCTTGAGTATAATCTTTATCTCTAAATTTTAGAGGTGTATTAACTAAAATATCAAATACATCTTTTTCGTTATTTCTTAAATAATCTGCAACTGCAAAAGCATCTACAGCAGATGAGTCTCCACCTTTTGCAGAATTAACCAAACAATGTAAAAATTGGTAACCTGGTGGATTTTCAAACCAAGGTAAATCCATATGATTTCTTAGAGCGTGCGCTGTGTAAGCTGAATTATTAGGTTTTGGAATATTGATAACTTCAAATGGAGTTTTAAAAAAAGTTTCTCTAGTATGACTAATTCTATTTAAAACCTTCAAACCTGAATTTTTTTCTACAGGTGCATTTTTAACTATTGCAATTCCAGTATAATGTAAAAGTTCTAACCATTTTATTAATCCAGCTTCTGAATTAATAATTTCATCATGTTCTATTTGAATTGTTTCTAAATTTTTTTCTAATGAACTATCCCAAAGTTTGTAAGGTGAGATATATTTTTTTTTGTTTTTGATTGTATAACAATTTTCTCTAAGCCATTTTGGATCATAGTAACTAGTATGATCGCCCTCGCTCCATTCAATTTCAAGTTTTCCATCCGAGCTTACATTATATTTTTTTGGATTAATATTTTGTGATACTTCAAGAATGTTGAACATTCTATGTCTTGAATCTTTATCGTGTGCAGTAGGACAGTTATCTCTTAACCATAAATAATTAAATTTACTTTCCTCACCATCACTCCAAACTACTTTCAAATAAGTTGAGTTTTTTTCTAATTTAGAAATTGACTGCATAAACCAATATTTAACTAAACTTATAATGTTTTCAATTCAATTAATAGTTGTAATTTAATTTTAGAATTTTTTAACAAAAATTTTGTAAAAAAATTAATTAATATTGCTAAATAAAAGTCTATCTTAAATACGAAGAAACTTTACAAAGGAGATCTCCAACTGTTAGAAATGTCGAAAAATAATGTCAAAAATAGAAATTAATAACGTTTATAAAATATTTGGTCCAAAACCTAATCAAGTCTTGGAAATGGTTAAAGGTGGCTCAGGTAAAGATGAAATTCTAGAAAAAACAGGACATACAGTTGGCTTAGATAATGTTTCATTAAAAATTGAGGAAGGTGAAACCTTTGTTTGTATGGGATTATCGGGTTCAGGAAAATCAACTCTTATAAGACATTTAAATAGACTAATCGATCCTACCGATGGTGAAATATTAGTTGAGGGCACAAATGTTATGAGCCTTAATAAAGAAAAATTAATTGAATTTAGAAGACACAAAATGAGTATGGTGTTTCAAAGATTTGGTTTGTTCCCACATAAAACTGTTTTGCAAAACGTTGGCTATGGACTTGAAATGCAAGGCATTGATCCTGAAAAAAGAAATTCTGTTGCAATGGAAAAAATAGAAGCTGTAGGATTAAGTGGATTTGAAAACCAATATCCAAATCAATTGTCAGGTGGTATGCAACAGCGAGTTGGTTTAGCAAGAGCTTTAGCAACTGATACTGACATCATGTTAATGGATGAAGCAAGCATTTTCTGCATTAGATCCATTAATTCGAAGTGATATGCAAAAACAATTATTAGATCTGCAATCTCAATTGAAAAAAACAATAGTTTTTATTACTCACGATTTAGATGAATCATTGAGATTAGGAGATCATATTGGTATTTTAAATGCTGGAAAACTTGTTCAAGTAGGAACCCCTGTTGAAATTGTGATGAACCCAGCTGATGATTATGTTGAAGCATTTGTTAAAGATGTAAATAGAGCAAAAGTTCTTAAAGCAAAAATAATTATGAAAAGCGCCAATGAAGTTAATGGAATTGATAAAAATAATCTTATTAAGGTCGGTGAAGATCAATTTATTGAGGAGTTTTTACCTCAAGTAGTTTGTACCAATGCAAATTGTGAAGTAGTAGATAAACAAGGAAATATTAAAGGATATATAACAAATAAAGAATTGCAAAAATCTTTAACTAGATCATAATATCCTTATATGTCTAAAAATTTAAAAGACATTATTGATTTAAATAAGTACCCTATCCACGATTTAAATTCTCCAAAAATTAAAAGTATTATAGAAAAATGTAAAAGTGATTTAGAGCAAGATAGTTGCTCTACTCTACCTGACTTTATTTTACCTAACTCATTAAAAATAATGAATAATGAATTAGAGCAACAGTTAAATGAAGTTTATATGTCTAAAGAAAGTATCAATGCTTATCTTTATGCAAAAGATGATCTGTCTTTACCAAAAGATCATCCAAAAAGAACTTTTATGAATAGATATAATGGATATTTAAATTCTGACTGTTTTCCAGAAAATTCTGAGATGAAATTTTTATATGAAACTGAAGAATTATTAAATTTTGTATCTGCTTGTTTAGGCGTTTCACCTATTTATAGATGGGCAGATCCTTTGGCATGTCATGCTTATAATGTGATGAAGCGCGAAGGTATTTTACCTTGGCATTTTGATAGTTGTGAATTTACTTTAAGTTTAATGATACAAAAATCAGAGAAAGGCGGCATCTTCGAATACTGTCCAAATATAAGAGAACCTGGAAATGAAAATTTTGAAGAGGTTAAAAAAGTATTAAATGGAGATCGGTCAAGAGTGAAACAACTTAAACTTGAGCCTGGTGATTTACAAATTTTTAAAGGCAGATTTACATTGCATAGAGTGACCAAAATTGAGGGAAATTCATCGAGATATATGTGTATTCCTGCTTATGTTTTGGACCCCCACAGAGTAAATACACCTGAACATTCAAAAGCAATTTATGGAAAAGCACTTCCAATACATTATGAGAGAAATACAGCAAGATCAGATGGTCTTACAGATTAATGTCTCAAATAAATAGCCTATCAGATATTACAAACAATGGTTTGTGCATTGGCTGTGGAATATGTCAAAGCCTTGTTGGAACAGATAAAATTTCTATCTCCATGTCTGAAAAAGGAAGACTAGAGCCAGAAGTAATCAAACCCTTATCTAATTTAGAATTTGAAAAAATAAAAAAAACATGTCCAGGAGTTATTGTTGAAGGGTTGCCACAAACAGAAGTAAATAATAATTCAAAGCATGATTTAATCTGGGGGTATTACAATTCTTTATTTTATGCTTGGTCTACTGATAAAGATATCCGGTTTCAAAGCTCCACTGGAGGTTTATTAAATGGTTTATCTTTATATTTACTAGAGACAAATAAGGTTGATTTTGTTCTTCACACCGCAGGAGATCCTGATAACCCAATGAGAAGTCTTCCTAAGTTTAGTTATACCAAAAAAGATTTATTAAATTGTGAAAGTCGATCGAGATATGGGCCTGCTTCACCTTTAAGTAAATTTAATGAAGCTTTAGATACAAATAAGAAATTTGTATTTGTTGGAAAGCCATGTGATATCTCTGCTATAAGACAACTCTCTAAAATAGATGAAAGAGTAAATAAACAATGTCTGTATTTGTTAACACTCGTGTGTGGTGGATCAACCGAATTTACTAAATCTCAAGATTTTATAAACAGCTTTAAAGTTAAAGAAGAGGAATTAGATATATTTAGATATAGAGGATATGGAAATCCTGGACTTATGTATATTAAAACAAAAGATGGTAGAGAGCATGATAAAGAATATAATTCCTTTTGGGGTGATGAAAGCAATTGGAGAGTTCATTTTAGATGTAAAATCTGTCCAGACGCAATAGGAGAATGTTCAGATTTAGCAGCTCTTGATACATGGAGCGGTGGATCACCAGCTGGAGAAGATGAGGGCTTTAATGCTGTAATTGCTAGAACAGAAAAAGGAATAAATTTATTAAATGATGCAATTAATGCTGGCTATATTGAAAAAGGTGATGATTTAAATATTGATGATATTAATGATTTTCAGCCTCACCAACTAAATAAAAAAAAAGCTGTTTATGCAAGACATCTTGGATTGAAAAAAAATAACTTTCCAACTCCTCAAACTCAAAGATTAAGAATAAAAGAAATATATGATAATAATGATAAAAAATTTAACCGTATTGAAGAAGAAGGCATAACTAGCAGAGTTGAGAAAATTTAAATGTCATTGTTAAAAAATAAAAAAGTAATTATTTCAGCAGGTGCCTCAGGAATAGGATGGGCAACTGCAAAAGTATGCTTAGAAAAAGGTGCTATAGTTTTTATTTGTGACATTGATAAAAAATATTTATCAAAAGCAAAAAAACATAAACAAAATAATAAAAAACTTTTTGTGTATGAGTGTGATGCCTCAAATGAAAAAGAAGTAAAAGATTTATTTTTAAAAATAAATAAAAAAACAAAAAAGATTGATTGTTTAATTAATAATGTAGGCATTGCTGGACCTACAGGTACAATTGAAAAACTATCATCAAATGATTGGGAAAGAACTTTAAAAGTAAATGTGATAAGTCATTTTCATTTCACTAAGCTTTCAATCCCAATGCTTAAGAAAAATAAAGGTGGCTCCATAATAAATTTATCTTCTGGAGCTGGAATTATGGGATTTCCGCTAAGATCACCTTACGCAGCAAGTAAGTGGGCTATTGTAGGAATAACTAAAACATTAGCTATGGAACTTGGTAAGTTTAAAATAAGAGTGAATGCTATCTGCCCAGGTACAATTAAGGGTGATCGAATGGTGAGAGTTATTAGAGATAAGTCTAAATTTTTAAAAATTTCAAAAAAGAAAATCGAAAAAGAATTCATCTCTATGGCATCCATGAATTGTTGGATTTACGAGGAAGATATCGGAAAAACTTGTAGTTTTTTAATGTCTGATGATGCTGCAAGGGTATCTGGTCAAATTATTGCAGTAGACGGAAACGCAATAAGACTAGATTAAGTTTTTAATTCTCTTTCACTTATCTCCATAAATGGAAAATGTGAATCTTCATAAAAAATATTATATGCAGACTTTAATATACTAACATCATCTAACATACCTGCGTATAAATAGAATTTATCCCACTTAGATACATAAGTTAAAATAGGTGCTGCACATTTTTTACAAAAAAACTTTTTAATTTTATTACCACTTCCACCACTATGTTCATAAGTTCCAAGTTTACTTTTATCAATATCAACAGCGTTTTCTCTTAGTTGTATAATTGAGATAATTCCTCCAATTTTTTTTCTACAGTCTATACAATGACAATTAAAAACTCTTGGTTTTTCATCTAATAAAACATTGAATTTGTGTTCACCACAAAAACATCCAGCAGTTTTATTGATCATTTTTTTTTCCATTTATCTTAATTTTTTTTCGTATTTTTTTCTCATCATTTGTAGCTCAACTAAATATTCATCTCTAATATTTGAAATCATTGAAACAGATTTTCCCTTTGATTGATTTTTTGTTCCACTAATTATTCTTGAAGATAAATTTTTAGTAAGTTTAGGAGCTTTTAGTTTAGTCCATGGAAGTTTAAGAGCTGGACCAAATTGTTCGAGCATATGTTTCATGCCAGCCTTTCCTCCTGCTAAGTGAAAAGTTAAAAAGGTACCCATTAAAGACCATCTTAATCCTGGTCCATCTTCAATAGCTCTATCTAAATCTTCAGTTGTAGCATATCCTTCATTAATTATATGAAGCCCCTCTCTCCACAAAGCTTCTTGCAATCTGTCAGATAGATATCCTGGTAATTCTTTTTTTACCATAATCGGGTTCATTGAAATTGATTTATAAAAATTTTTTGCTTGATTGAGATATTTAGTACTCGTTTTTTTTCCAGGTACAATTTCAACTGCTGGCAAAAGATAAACAGGATTAAAAGGATGTCCTATAAGTGATCTTTGAGGATTTTTACATTTTGAATAAATTCTAGTAGGCAAAAGTCCAGATGAACTTGAAGATATAATCGCATTTGGTTTTGCATAATTTCCAATTGTGCTCATTAATTTTGTTTTAAGAGCATAATTTTCTGTTGCACATTCTTGAATAAATTCAGCATCCTTTAAAGTTTTCTCTAAGGAAGTAAAATAATAAAAATTTTTTAAATTGAGTTTATTTTTTTTGAATAGTTTTTTTACAAATGGCCAAGTTCTCTTAATTTCTTTAATTAAACTATTTTTAAGTTTTGGATCTTTATCAAATGCATAAACAATTTTATTATGAGCAAGGCATCTAATGATCCAGCCCGCTCCAATTACTCCAGTTCCTATAATTGCAACCTTTTTAATTGAAGGCATTACTTGTGTTTAACAAGTTTTAACTTTTCTCTTGTTTCAGCTGGCGTCATGATTGAGGCACCTAAATCTTCAACGATACGAACTGCTTTTTCAACCAACTGAGCATTTGTTGCTAATTTTCCTTTTGATAAATATAAATTATCTTCCAATCCAACCCTTGGATTTCCGCCCATAACAACTGTTTGAGCTACATAAGGCATTTCATTTCTAGAGATTGCAAAACCAGACCAAACTGCCTCTTTAGGCATTGTGTCTTTCATTGCTTGCATTGCTAAAGGTGTAGCAGGTGCTCCCCAAGGAATTCCTAAACACATTTGAAACATTGGAGGATCACTTAATAATCCCTCTTTATATAATTGAGATCCAAACCACATATTTCCCAAATCAAATGCTTCTATTTCTGGTTTTACTTTTATTTCTTGTAATTTTTTTGCAGCTTTTCTTAAATCATTTGGAGTGTTTACTGTTATTACAGATCCATCACCAAAATTTAATGTTCCAGCATCAAGTGTGCAAATTTCTGGTAAAAACTGTTCTGCATTTGCAATTCGTTCCATAACGTTTGCCATATCTGTCATGGGTCCAAAGTCTAAAGGATTTTCACCTTGTCCAATATCTAAATCACCACCCATTCCTGTTGTTAAATTTAAAATAACATCTGTTTCACTTGATCTAATTCTATCAACAACCTCTTTATATAATTCTAATCTTCGACTTGGGGTACCGTCCTCTTCCCTTACATGAATATGTGCTATTGCAGCTCCAGCTTTTGCAGCTTCAATTGCTGATTTTGCAATTTGTTCTGGAGTTTTAGGCAAATCTGGATGTTTGCTAGCTGTATCACCAGAACCAGTCACAGCACAGGATACAAAAACTTTATTGTTCATAATTTATAATTCACTTATAGTTTAAAAAAGCAAAAATGGAAATAACTGAGTTACAAAAAGATTTAGCTGCAACATTTAGGTGGACAGCAAGACTAAATATGCATGAAGCGGTTGCAAATCACTTTAGTGCTTGTGTTCCTGGATCCTCAGATTTCTACGTAAATAAAGCTGGTATTCATTTCAGTCAAATTAAAGCTAGTGATTTAATTTTAATAACAAAAGAAAATATTGAAGAACTTAGAAATAAACCTGAAGTAGTAGATTCAACAGCATTAAATATACATGGAACTATTCATGAAAAAGCTCCACATGCTAAATGCATTTTTCATCTTCACTCAAAATATGCAACTGTTCTTTCGACATTAAAAGATCCAACGCTTAAACCAATAGATCAAAATACTATGTTTTTTTATAACAGAGTTGCTGTTTATGATGATTTTGGAGGATTGGGATTTGAGGAAGAGTCTATCAAAATGGCAAATGCTCTTGGAAATAAACAGCATATGATTTTAGCAAATCATGGCATCATAACAACTGGAGAGACAGTTGCTGAAGGTTTTAATTCTTTGTACTATTTTGAAAAAGCTGCAGAAACTTACATTACAGCTCTATCAACAAATAAAAATTTAAATATTGTCAGTCATGAGGTTGCAGAAAAAACTTGTGAGGAAGCTGCAAATTATCCTGTAGATACAGCAAAACAATTTTTATCTCAAATTAGATTAATTTTAGATAAAGAAGAACCAGAATATGTAAATTAATATGAGTATATTCCTTAAAAGCCAAAAAATAATTAAAGATTGGATTGATTATAATGGCCATATGAATGTTGCCTATTATGTATTGATATTTGATGAAGCATCAGAGGGTATGCTTAATAAATTTAAAATGGGAGCAATTGATGCAAAGGCAAATAATAGAAGTACAATGGTCGTTGAATCGAGAATTACATACAATAACGAGGTAAAAGAAAATGAGGAGGTTGACGTTTATTGTAATTTCTTCGATCATGACAAGAAAAGACTAGTTGTTAGATATGAAATGTATGAAAAAGAGACCAAAAAATTAGCCGCTACTTTAGAGTCTATGTCACTTTATATAGACCTTGAAAAAAGAAAAGTTACAGAATTTGAGCAAGAAAAATTAGATATCATGGATAAATTTATTAATGAAAATAAGGAAAAATTTAATTCAGAAAATTTAGTATTATCTGGTAAACTGAAAAAATAGATATGGAAGTAAAATTATTATCAGGCGCATTAGGTGCAGAGGTTTCTGGAATTGATTTAACAGATAGTTCTGATGAAAACTTTAATAAAATTAATGAATTATTATTAGAGCACAAAGTAATATTTTTTAGAGATCAACCTTTAACTTCTGAACAACAAATTTTACTTGCAAAAAAATTTGGTCCTCTTGAGACACATGCCTATGTAAAAGGTTTAGAAAATTTTCCAGAAATAGTAAGAATTAAAAAAGCACCTGAAGAAAAACATCAGTGGGGAGAAACGTGGCATACCGATGTAAGTTATAATCCAAAGCCTACAAAAGTTATTATTTTAAAATCAGTAAAAATTCCACCAGTTGGTGGGGATACCATGTTTTCAAATATGGAAACTGCTTATGACACTTTGTCAGATGAGATGAAAGAAAAAATCAAAGGTAAAAAAGCTGTTCATAGTTCTCTTGGTGCAGAGGCGTTTGTAAAAAAATATAAAGAGATGGAGGGTAATGGAAATTTAGATGAATATTCAAATATCCATCCGATAGTTAGAGTTCACCCAGAAACAGGTAATAAAATACTTTATGTAAACTCGATGTACACAAAACAGATAATTGATATGGATAAAGATGAAAGTGATAAAATTTTAAAAGAATTATTCCTCCATCAAGAAAGATTAGATTTTACATGTAGGTTTAAATGGACTGAAAATGCTGTTGCAATTTGGGATAATAGAAGTACGCAACATCAAGGTCTAACCGATTTTTTTCCAAACAGAGGTCTTGGATTTGAAAGAGTAATGGATCGTATAGCTATTGAGGGTGATCATCCTCAATAATCTAGATGCAGATTATCGAAAAAATTATTTCAAATTTTTCTAATAATAATTCTTTATACATTGGGGAAAAACTTACAATGTCAGAGCACATGATCCAATCCGCGATGCTTGCTGAAAAATCTAAATGTAATGATGATTTAATATGTTCCTGTTTGCTGCATGACTATGGACATTTTTTAATAGATAACCCTGATGAGCTTGTAAAAAATAAATTAGATGGTGGGCATGAGTTAATTGGATATGAATATTTAAAAAAATTCTTTAAAAAACAAATAGTAGAGCCAATTAGATATCATGTTTTAGCTAAAAGATATCTTGCAAGAAACAAAACATATTTTGAAAAACTATCGAAAGCATCAAAAGTAAGCTTAGAACTTCAAGGTGGTATATTAAATGATAAAGATACCGAGAGTTTTAAAAGGAAATCTTATTTCAAATCATCAATTTTACTGAGAAAATTTGATGAGGCTGCAAAAAAAACATATGTCAAAATGAAAACTATTCATGATTATAAAAAATTGCTAATTTCAAAAATAATATGAATTTTGATTATTTAATAGTTGGAGCTGGTTCGGCTGGATGTGTGGTTGCAAACAGATTATCGGAAGATACAAATAATACTGTTGCAATTTTTGAGGCAGGTGGATCTAGTGATATTTGGAAAGTTAAGATGCCATTGGCACTATTGTATACAATGCATGATCCAAAATATAATTGGAAGTATTATTCAGAACCTGAGCCATACTTAAATAATAGACGTGTTTTTTGTCCAAGAGGAAAGATGATTGGCGGATGTTCATCTCATAATGGAATGGTTTTTGTTAGAGGTAATAGAGATGATTACACAAGATGGGAAAATTTTGGTTTAAGTAATTGGTCTTACGATAAAGTACTACCGTATTTTAAAAAAATAGAGACTTGGTCTGGTGGAGAAAATCAATTTAGAGGTTCCTTAGGTCCTCTTCCAGTAAATCTATCTAAAAATTCAAATCCATTATTTAAAGCGTTTATTGATGCAGCAGCTGAAGCAGGTCACAGAACAAACATAGATATGAATGGTGAAGAGCAAGAAGGATTTGGTATGTTTGATACTACTATGCACGAAGGCGAAAGAGCTGGTGTTGCAAAATATTATTTAAATCCTGTTAAAAATAGAAAAAATTTAAATATTTTAAAAAATTCATTTGTTGAGAAAATATTATTTGAAGGGAAAAAGGCAGTTGGCCTTCAAGTAAAAATTAAAAATAAAGTTCAAAAAATTTATGCAAATAAAGAAGTGATATTGAGTGGAGGATCTATAAATTCTCCTCAATTGTTAATGTTATCAGGTATTGGTGATGAAGCTCACTTAAGAGATAATGGCATTGAAGTTGTACATAACTCAAAAGGTGTTGGAAAAAATTTACAAGACCATCTTGAAACTTACATTCAACAAAAATGTAAGACACCCAACACTCTTTATACGTACACAAAATTGATACCTAAAGTTTTAGCAGGGATACAATGGTTTATGTTTAAATCAGGACCTTGTTCAAAATCATTTTTGGAGGCTGGAGGTTTTGCAAAATCTTCACCAGATAGAAAAGTTGCTAACATTCAATTTCATTTCTTTCCATCTTTTGTAATAAATCATGGATTAGAAGATCCAGACTCGCACGGTTATCAATTACACGCGAGTCCAAATCATCCAAAAAGTAGAGGTGAGATAACTCTAAATTCATCAGATCCATACGATTACCCTAAAATTTTATTTAATTATTTAAAAGAAGAAGAAGATTTAAAACAAACTAGAGAATGTATTCATGTCGCAAGAAAAATTCTATCTCAACCAGCTCTTGCAGAACATGCTGGAGATGAAGTTGGACCAGGTTTCAATGCTCAGTCAGATGATGAATTGAATGAATATATAAGATCTAAAGCTGATACCGCTTATCACCCTTGTGGAACTTGTAAAATGGGAGTGGATGACATGGCAGTTGTAGATCAAGATTTAAAAGTAAATGGAATTGGAAATTTAAGGGTAATTGATGCATCAGTTATACCTGAAATACCAAGTGCTAATTTAAATGCCCCTACCCTAATGATTGCTGAAAAAGGTTCTGAGGCTATTCTTAATAATTAATATTATAATCATTCTCGATTTGATATAGGTGTCTGATGGACACAAACCAAAATACCAAAGGCATTTTTTTTATAATGACTGGTATGGCATTTTTTTCAATTCAAGACGGTTTAATAAAATTTATTTTTGAGGATATAGCGTTATTTGAACTTTATTTTGGAAGAACACTTATCCAAGCAATATTTTTGTTATGTTTTATTATTATTACAAAAAAATCAATCTCATTAAAAACACACTATCCTATATTGACTTTAATAAGAGTTGTTTGTTTTTTCTTTGGATTTAGTTTTTTTTATATTTCTTTAACATTCATGACACTTGCTATGACGAGTGCGTTATTCTTCTCCTGTCCATTTTTTATGTCCATGTTTGCAAAGTTTTTTTTAAAAGAAAAAATCGGTATTAGAAGATGGAGTGCGATTGTTGTTGGTTTTATTGGTGTATTAATTGTTTTAAATCCAACATTGGAAGATTTTAATTTTTTCAAATTAGCGCCGGTTGCTTGTGCGCTCTGTTATTCAATATCTATGACAATAACCAAATATACATCTGATAAAGATAGCATTTACACACAAATGACATGGCTTTATATTTTTGCATTACTTGCAAGTTTATTAATATTTGCTGTGAGTGGGGATGGTAAATTTAATACCTTCACTGATCCAACATTACAATTTATTGTGAGAGAATGGTTCACAAATCCATCTGATGCTTGGCCTTATGTTTTAATAATGGGAACAGTTGCATCAATTTCATTTTTTTGTGTATTTACTGCTTATAGTATTGCATCACCTTCCGTTGTCTCATTATTTGAATATTCATATATTGTTTGGGCAATGTTGGCTGGATATATTTTATTTGAGACTATTCCGGTACCAAGAACCTTGTTTGGTGCATGTATAATTATTGGAGCAGGTGTTTATATTTACTTTAGAGAGAAAGTTAGAGGTCAAATGATTGCAACTGATACACCGCCTAACAAGTAATGAAATCCTATATCCCAACAATTGATATATCTTCTTTGTTAGATGGTAAATTCGTTTCAAAGAAAGCAAAAAAAACTATTCAATCAATTAAAAAAGCATGTGTAGAAGTTGGTTTTTTTCAAGTAATCGGTCATGGTTTAAAAAATGAAGAAATTAAAAACATATGTGATGTTGGAAATAAATTTTTCAATATGAAAGATAAATACAAAAGAAAATTGTCTCCTAAAAAATGGAATAAACAAAATAAAAATATTTATAGAGGCTATTTTCCCAATGATGTTAATGGAAAAGAAGGTTTAGACTTAGGAGATTTAAAAGTCTCTTCTAAATACTCAAATAATATTAAAAACCAATATATTGAATATTTAAATCTTCAAAAATGTTTTAGTTCAAAAGCAGTTAAAAAATTAAATAATTACTTTGATAATATTTTTTGTTTAAGTGAAATACTTTTTAAAAGTATTATAGTTTATTACAAAAAAGATCCCAAAATTTCAAATCAAGCTTTTTCAAGACTAAAAACTCTAAGCACATTAAGGTTCAATAATTATCCAAATCAAAAAAAGCCTGTTGAGATCTCAAAGCAAGACGGTGTCGCATTAGGATGTGAAACACATGTTGATAGTGGTATTTTCACTGTGCTTTATCAAGATAAAAAAGGAGGATTACAAGTTCAAAACCGAAAGAGTAAAAAATGGTATGATGTACCATTTAATAAAAAGGCATTTGTGGTCAACACTGGAAGAGCTTTAGAATACTTAACCAAAGGAAAATTTAAGGCAACAAATCATCGTGTGCTTTGGAATAGATCAAAGAGGATGTCTATCCCATTTTTTTTTGAGCCGTCTTTTGATTTTAAAATGCATCCTTCATATTTGTTGAACAAAAAAACTGTAAATAAAGGTCAAATTTACGAAAAGTTTTTAAATAGCTCCTTAAAGAAATTTGTTGAATATCAACGATAGTAATAATAAGGTTGTTAAATAAAGCGATACATAACTCGTCGTAACATATCCAAAAGTTAACGAAAGTGGGATCGGTCGTCTTTAAATTAAATTTTAAAGGAGGCTTTATGAAGTTTGGTTATTTTTGTAACACAACCAATTGGACACACAAACCATATGAATGGAATCTTGCACTAATCCTTTAATGTTAGGAGCAGATGCAGCAGCAAGAACAAAGAATATTAGAATAGGACAAGCTGCAAACGTAATCACATTCCATAACCCAATAAGATTGGCAGAAGATATTGCAACGCTTGATCAGCTTTCCAAAGGAAGAGTAGAAGTAGGTGTAGCCAGAGGTGTATATGGTCGAGAAGCTATAAATTTAAATAAAGAAGCTGATTTAAAAGATCAAGCAAAAAACTTTAGATTGTTTGCTGAGACACTTGAAATTTTAAAAAAAGCTTGGTCAGAAAAATTTTTTAATCACGATGGAGAATTTTATACTTATCCGTCGCCTAACTATGTATGGCAACATGATATGAGTCCGCCAAGTGAGGAATTTATGAATATGGAAGACAGCACCATGAAAAAAATAAGTGTTGTACCAAAACCTTATCAAAACCCACACCCGCCTATTCATCAAGTTGTAGATGGAATAAGATCTATTGAATGGGCAGCAGAAAATAATATTAATGTAATCATGTGGATCCCTACTGTAAAGGCCCTGAAAATAAGATTTGAGGCTTACAAAAATAAAAGATCTGAAGTTACTAAAAAAAATGTTCCTTTAGGAGAAGGGGTTACTCTTGTTCGAGACATGTTTGTTGCTGATACAATGGAAGAGGCAAAAGAAATGGCAGGAGAACATATGGTTAATTACATGAAATGGGTTTGTCATTGGAGAGGTCTTGGTAATCATATGGATCCAGGTGAAGAGCTTCCAGAAACTAAAGGCAAATTAGATTTATTAAATTACGAATTCCTTCATCAAAGAAATATGCTTTTTGGTACGCCAGAGTATGTGATTGATAAAATTCATGAATTAAAATCAGAATTAAACTTACAAAATCTGCAAGTTTGGTCTAATTTTCCAGGTGTGAAACATAAAGATTGTATGAAAAGTATAAAGTTATTCACTGAAAAAGTAATGCCACATTTTAAAGATGATCTAGACACTGAAGTCAAAAAAGTTTCGTGAAGCTTAAGTCAAGAAAGCTTACTGGTGGTCAAGCCGCTGTAAAGTCCTTAAGAAAAGAACAAGTTAAACATGTATTTGGTTTAATTGGATCAGCTACTATGGAAATGTTTGATGCTATTTATCATGATAAAAAAATTAAATTTATTGATGTAAGAGATGAAAGAACAGGGACACATATGGCTGATGGATATGCAAGAGCATCTAATCAACCAGGTGTGATTATTGCAGGACAAAATGGTCCTGGTGCAACAAATTTAGTAACAGGACTTGCTCAAGCAAAAGCTGCTTTTTCACCAGTCATATCCTTAGCGGGACTATATTCAACAAAAGATAAAATGGAGGATGCATTTCAAGGACTTGATCAGCAATCCTTGTTTGAACCTGTAACTAAAAAAACAATTACATTAAAGAACAGTAAAAATATTCCAAATGTAATATCAGATGGTTTTAATATTGCAATGTCTCCAAGAAGAGGTCCTGTTTGTATAAATTTACCTAGAAACTTATTGGCTGAAAAAAATAATTTTAAAATAAATGAAAAAATAAAGTCATATAAAAATACAAATGAAACTAAATCTAATCCAAATTTGATTAAAAGAGCTGCAAAACTAATAAATAATTCAACAAAATTGATAATTATTGTTGGTGGTGGAATTAAATATACTTCAGGGTTTAAACCAATAATTAAACTTGCAGAATATTTAAATATTCCAATTGTAACAGCTGCAGGACATGGGGATGCAATTCCATTTAATCACAGATTAAATGCAGGTCAAATGGGTCCAAGAGGAAATCCTGTTGCAACTAAATTAACTAAAGAGGCAGATACAATACTTGCTATTGGTACAAGACTTGGCTTTAATTCAACATTTTTTTCTTACGACAATATCAATAAACAAGCAAAAATAATTCAGGTTGAATTAGAAAAAAAGATGCTTGGTAGATACTTTCCAATTCAAATTGGAATAAATGCAGATGCAGCAACAACTGCTAACCAATTATTAAATGAATTAAAAAAACAAAAAGTTAAATTAGAGGTAAAAAATTGGACCAATCAATTTTTAAAAGATAGATCAGATTTTTTAATCAATAGAGATAAAATTAAGTATAATAATTACCCTATTCAACCCTTTGGTTTATTTAAACAGCTTAGAAAAGTTTTGCCAAAAAACTCAGCAATAACACTAGATGCTGGTACATTATGTTTGCAAGCAACTGATGCATTAGAATATTAC
>LUMO01000118.1_pt1 | contig 20823 bp, 19 predicted proteins | sample 729611 | NCBI WGS metagenome assembly LUMO01 (sample SAMN03860261, study PRJNA289734) | marine metagenome | biome: seawater column; feature: ocean; material: water; isolation source: Red Sea water column Station 22 - depth 10m | place: Saudi Arabia: Red Sea | collected 2011-10-15 | depth 10 m
ATCTAATTATATAGTCAAAAAAAATGCACACAATTTAAAAAAAATGTGGGTCGCCTGAGATTCGAACTCAGGACCAGCCGGTTAAAAGCCGGATGCTCTACCGCTGAGCTAGCGACCCATTTTGTAAAATTGAGTACATATGAAATTATCCCTTTTTAAGGTAAAAAAAACAACTTTTTATCTCAAGTTGAACAATAGAAAAACAATTCTTAACTTATGAAATAAAAAATTAAAATTTCTCTCTAAATTTACAGTTAAAAGTTAAAATAATTTAATAGTTAACAGGATTTTTAAAATGCTCAGAACAATCGTAGTTTTTGCACCCATTATTGCCGCTTTAGCTTGGGTTATATTCAATATACAAAAACCAGCAAGAGAGCAATTCAATAGAGACTTTTTGGGCAAGGATTAATCCAATTTGTTAGATAAAGAAGTAATAGTTATTGGTGCTGGTCTTGCAGGATCAGAAGCTGCTTGGCAAGTAGCAAATTCTGGTGTACCAGTCAAACTAGTTGAAATGAGACCTATCAAATCAACTCCAGCTCATCATACTGGTGAATTTGGAGAATTGGTTTGTAGTAATAGTTTTGGAGCTTTAAGTCCTGATAGAGCTGCAGGTTTATTGCAAAAAGAACTTAGAATTTTTAAATCGTTGATAGTTCAAACAGCAGACAAATTTGCTGTACCAGCAGGAGGCGCTTTAGCTGTTGATAGATCTAAATTTAGCATTGCTTTAACTGATGCTTTGTCTAATCATCCTTTAATTGAAATTAAGAGATTTGAACAATTGGATCTCCCAAGCAAAGAAAATATAACGATCCTCGCAACTGGTCCATTAACTGCTGATGAATTGTCTTATAAAATTCAAGCTTTTACAGGTATCGATGGAGATACTATTGATCAAGAGATTGTATTTAAAGCTAGTAGGTACGACAAAGGAGATCCGGCATATCTAAATTGCCCTATGGATAAAAATGATTACATCCATTTCAGAAATGAACTAATAGAAGGAGAACAAGCTAATTTAAAAGACTTTGAGAAAGAATCAGCTAATTTCTTTGAAGCTTGCTTACCAATTGAAGAAATTGCTAGAAGAGGAGTTGATACAATGAGATATGGACCATTGAAATCTATTGGGTTGTGGAATCCAAAATGGGGAGATTTATTTGATAGGGAAAATAGATTGAAAAAGCGACCTCATGCAGTTGTCCAATTAAGGAAAGAAGATTTAGAAGGGAAATTACTAAATATGGTAGGTTTTCAAACTAACCTCAAATGGTCTGAGCAAAAAAGAATATTTAGGATGATTCCTGGTTTAGAAAAGGCTGAGTTTGTACGTTTTGGAGTAATGCATAGAAATACTTTTTTAGAATCTCCAAAATTACTTTTACCGACATTGCAATTTATGAAAAGAGAAAACCTTTTTGCTGCGGGTCAAATAACCGGGACGGAAGGTTATGCAGCAGCAGCTGCAGGAGGCTTGCTTGCAGGAATAAATGCATCCTTATTAGCTAAGGGTAAAAAACCAGTAAGTTTTCCTGATGAATCAATGATTGGTTCTCTAATGAATTTTATCAGTAACAAAAATCAAATATTATCTAATCAGAAAAAGAATAAATTCCAACCAATGCCTGCTTCATTTGGTTTAGTTCCAGAACTAACTAAAAGAATAAAAGATAAAAGATTAAGGTACAAAGCTTATCAAGAAAGATCTACAGAAGCCTTGAATGACTTTAAAAATAAACTAGATTCTTGTTTTGATAAAGACCACTTACTCAGCAAAATTTACTAAGATTAATTATCAAAGATCCAAAAAATGGAATTAAATAAGGAAAACTTCGATGCAATTATTATTGGCTCAGGAATAGGAGGGTTAGTAACTGCTTCACAATTGGCGGCGAAAGGAGCTCAAGTATTAGTTCTTGAAAAATATATTATTCCAGGAGGGAGTGGAGGCTCTTTTAAGAGAAAAGGCTATACCTTTGATGTAGGGGCTTCAATGATTTTTGGATTTGGAGAGAAAGGTTATACCAATTTATTAACTCGTGCTTTGAAAGATGTGAATGAAAAATGCGAAACTATTCCCGATCCTGTTCAACTGGAATATCACTTACCACATAACTTTAATATTTCTGTAGATAAAAATTATGAGCAATTTATAAGCAAATTATCAGCTAGTTTCCCCAAGGAAAAAAAAGGTATCAAGAAATTCTATGATACTTGTGCAAGTGTATTTAAATGTTTAGATTCAATGCCTCTTTTATCAATAGAGGATCCAAGTTATCTTTTTAAAGTTTTCTTTAAATCTCCATTATCCTGTTTAGGGTTAGCTAGATGGTTACCTGCAAATGCAGGAGATGTTGCGAGAAAGTTTATAAAAGATCCTGAACTTTTAAAATTTATCGATATCGAATGTTTTTGTTGGTCTGTAATGCCAGCTCTAAAAACCCCTATGATTAATGCGGGAATGGTATTTACAGATAGGCATGCTGGGGGGATAAATTATCCAAAAGGGGGAGTTGGAACGATAGCAGAGAAGTTTGTTTCTGGTATTGAAAAATTAGGAGGAAAAGTTAGATATAAAGCCAATGTGACTGAAATCCTCTTAAAGGATGAGAAAGCGGTAGGAGTTAAGCTCTCAAATGGGGAAGAGATATATTCAAATATTATTGTATCCAACTCCACTAGATGGGATACATTTGGATTAAAAGATAATACTAAAGGATTAATTTCTAGCAAAAACGTGCCAAAAAGTGAATATAAGTGGTCAGAAACTTATAAACCCTCACCTTCTTTTGTTTCGATTCACCTTGGAGTAGAAAAAAATCTAATATCCGATAATTTTAATTGTCATCATATAATCGTTGAAAATTGGGATGAATTAGAAAGCGAAAAGGGAGTTATTTTTGTTTCTATACCTACTTTGCTTGACTCGTCTTTGGCTCCAGAAGGTAAACATATCGTACATGCATTTACTCCTTCATCGATGAGTGAATGGGAAGGCCTATCAAGGAAAGAATATTTGCAAAAGAAAGAAAAATATTTTTCTTTTCTTGTTGAAAAAATATCAACTATTCTTCCTAATCTTGAACAAAATATTGATCACAAAGAAATTGGTACTCCCAAAACTCATAAAAAGTTTCTTGGAAGATATGAAGGTAGTTATGGGCCAATTCCCAGTAAAAAGTTGCTTGGACTTTTGCCAATGCCTTTCAACACTACAAAAATTCAAAACCTTTATTGTGTAGGGGATTCATGCTTCCCTGGCCAAGGCCTAAATGCAGTTGCTTTTAGTGGATACGCATGCGCTCACAAAATAGGTGCAAAGTTAAACATAAACAGTTTTAAATTGCCCGATTAAAAGGATCCTTCTGAAATGATAGAAAAATTTAAAACTCTTTTTTTTGTGAAAAGTTCGTTAATTTCTCTTTATTTAGCGCTTACAATTCCTTTACCATTTATTTCAATCGAAAAATTAAAAATCCCCTCTATTATAATTTTTGCCCTAGGACTTTATTTGATAATCAATATCACTAGTGATTATGTAGAAACTTGCAGTAATAAAATTTCATATAAAAGTAGCTTTATTTCTAAATTCTTAGGAAAAAAAAATTGGGAGATTTCTTGGAAAGATATTAAATTAATCAAATCTTTGCCAACCAGTCAGGGTAGTAAAGTTTATTACTTTAATACTTTTCAAGGTGATAATTTTCTTGTCCCACAAAGAGTGGAAAAATTTGAAAAATTTTTATTAATTGTTTCCAGTAATACTGGGATTGATATTAATGAAATATCTTACATATCACCACTATGGACATATAAATTACTGACATTACTATCAGTTTTAATGATTATTGGTGAACTTTTTGCTTTTCTAAATTAAATATTATCAATACTGAATCTATAACCTTGTTGTCTAACAGTGGTTATTCCCCCACCTTCTCCCAATCCAGCCTGTTCTAATTTTCTCCGCAAAGTTAATACCTGAGTATCTACAGACCTAGGACCTCCACTGAAGGGCGGCCAGGCCATCCTTAAGAGCTCTTGACGACTTCTTACCATTCCAGGTGGCATCAAAAGAGCGCAAAGCAGTGCAAACTCCCTAGGGCTTAATTCTACGGGCTTCTCGCTTAGAGTAACTTGTCTTAAAAGAAGATGAACCTCTAAAGGTCCAACCTCAACTTTTTCTTGTAATCCTATCCTTCCCCTTTTTAGGAGTGTTCTGCATCGTGCTGCAAGCTCTTCAAGTCCAAAAGGTTTTCTGAGAACATCATCTGCCCCTTCATCTAATAGATTTACTAATGCTTCAACACCTGATCTTGCCGTTAAAACTATGACTGAAGACCCCAGTTGTTGAGCTAGTCTCATTGCAGTATTCTGCTCGAGGATTTCTGCGCTAACTAATAAGTCAGGTGATTGTTCTCTGCATAAGTCAATAGCTTCTGCAGCTGTACCTACTGCTGCAGCTAAATGGCCATCTTGGCGAAGCCTTTGCACAAGTACTGTTCTAAGTGTGGGGTGAGGTTCAACAACTAGAACTCTTGAGGGGGTTTGAGAGCTCGTAGGCAATTGTGAACTGCCAGGAGTTGAAGCTAAGATTTGCTCAGTTGATTGCATTCTTAATTACTGTTTGGCCAGGCAATTTTTGATCGTTCTTAATAAGGTATAACAAATGCAAAATAAAAATCAGAATTTATCGAATTATGACATCATTTGAAAACCCCAAAGCAATTCGTCATTTTCAGTCAATTTGCGATAGTTGCCAGGACTTAGTTACTCGTTTTCATACGCCATCTGATCTTAAATTATATAGTGATGGTTATCTCCAAGCATTAAGGAATTGCAGTAGTTTAGAGCAAAAGGATCAAGAGAAATTAGAAAGATTAATTGAAAGATGGATTTTAGATCCGTCAAGTTTTATTGATCCAGATGGAGATGGAAATAAAGGTTTTTTTGATAAAAAAAGGATTTAAAATATTAATTTTTATTAATCAATTCAGTATTTATACTTACTAATTGTCTTAAGACGCTAATTCAATTTCTATTTTTTCTTTAAGAGATCCAGAGTTGTACATCTCAATAAGAATGTCTGATCCACCAAGAAATTCTCCTTTTAAGTAAACTTGAGGAATTGTTGGCCAATCTGAATATTCTTTGATACCTTCTCTTATAGCGAAATCACTTAAAACATCAAACGTACCAAATTCTACCCCTAAAGAATTTAGTATTTGAACTACATTGTTGGAAAAACCGCATTGAGGCATTAATTTTGTCCCTTTCATGAAAACCATCACTGGATTAGATTCAATCAGTTTTTGTATTTTATCTTTTGTTAGGTTGTCCATAATTCAATTTGGAGTTTCTGTTTTTAATGCCAGTGCATGGATAGCCTCTGAAGCTAATTCTTCCTTCAAAGCAGAATATACTAGCTGGTGTTGTTTAACTAATGATAATCCATTGAATTCAGATGCAATTACAGTTACTTGCAAATGATCATTTCCCTTGAGGTTTTCAACAAAAACTTGGGAACTTGGGATTTTTTTAGTGATTAATTTAATAACTTCTGTTTTCGTAATCATAGTAAATTTTAATTAACCTTTGTATTTTGTCTCAACAAATCCTAGTTGGATCAATCTTTCATAAGCTTCTTTACCTTCAGGGCTATTAGGTGACATTATTCTAATTGTTTCAACAAGTAAGGGTACTGCAACCTCAGGCTTTTCAGTTTTTATATACAAAGAGGCTAATCTCTCATTTGATTCTGCCAAAATTTGTAATGTTTGCTTACCTTTCCTTTGCATTTCATTTGGTATTCTCGCATCAATTCCTTTGAACGATGAATTTAGATCAGAATAAAAAGACGCAAGTTGCTTTGCTAATTTTCTAGCGTCTAAATAAAAATCCTTAGCTTTTTCAAAATCCCCGTTTTTAATATATTTATCACCTTCTTTTATAAAATATTCAACGTTTGAGATGGAAAGCTTTTTACTCTCATTTGAGAGTACTCTGAAGTCTTCTGGATTCTTTATTTCTGCATGAACTTCATTTTTGTAAGGAACATTTCCAAAAAATATAAATAAAATTGGGATTAATTTTAAGAATTTCATTTTCTTTTTCAATTATTAAAATTCATAGTAACTTATTGCAGATTCATCTACCTACATTTTTTAATGCTTTTTCTTCCTCTTGAGTCATTTTTTCATTTAGAAATTTATTAAAGTCCTTGATAGTAAAGTTTGAGTAATCATTAATTGGTATTGGTTTTCCAAAGGATAAACAAAATTCGCCCCTAAAGTTCGGAGGTATTTTGCTGTAAGCAATTCCAATTGGAATAATAGTAATAGAGGTTGTTTTTTTGGTAGCTAATCTAGCTAATCTATATAGTCCTTCTTTGAGAACTAATTTTTTCCCATATCTATTAATCTTTCCTTCGGGGAAAACAACTAGTTGTTCTCCTTTTTCTATAAGATCAATCGCATATCTTAAAGCTGAGAGAGATGGCGATAATTGATTTATTGAAAAACATCCAAGTCTTTTTAAAAACCAACCTTGTATTCCTCTCATTTCGGATTTAGTAACCATAAATCTACAATCCTTTTTTGTTACCCTTCTACCCATTGCCATTGTGAGTATTAAGCCGTCCCATCTTGATCTGTGGGTTGGAGCCAAAATGATAGAGGAATTTATGGGAATCGAAAAACCATTTTTTAATATTTTCTTTTTTCTAAAAAAGAATCTCAAAACAACGTCCTGAGTAACGAACATTGCAATAAATCCCAATACAGGGTTGATTTTATGCCAAATATTTAAGGAATTCTTCTTCAAGTTCTATTTACTATATATTAATAATTTAAGTGTTTGCCTTTTTTTATTAGCTATTATTGGGCGGTTACTAGATTGTCTAGAAACTAAGATTTTCAAAATTATGGCTACTTTAGGAGTAAACATTGATCATATTGCAAATGTAAGGCAAGCAAGGAAAACTGTCGAGCCTGACCCTGTGCAATTTGCTTTTTTAGCTGAATTAGGAGGGGCAGATTCCATAACAGTGCATCTAAGAGAAGATAGAAGACATATACAAGATAGGGACGTATTCCTTCTGAAAGAGACTATAAAAACAAAACTCAATTTAGAGATGGCTGCTACAGAAGAAATGTTAGAAATTGCCAAAAAAATTCTTCCCGATTATGTAACGCTTGTACCCGAGAAAAGAGAGGAAGTTACTACTGAAGGCGGGTTGGATTTAAAAAGTAATGTGCAATACCTTAAGAAGGCTGTTGGGAATTTAAAGGATTCAAATATAGAAGTAAGTGCATTTATTGATCCTCTTGGTGAACAGATAAATTATTCCAAAGAAATAGGCTTTGATTTTATAGAATTACATACTGGAAAATATGCTGAACTATCGGGATCTGAACAATATAAAGAGCTCCAAAGGATTATAGAGTCTACACATTTAGCAAATGACCTTGGATTAGTTGTTAATGCTGGTCATGGCCTGAACTACAATAATGTTAAAAAAATTGCATCAATTAACAATATGAACGAGTTGAACATAGGTCATAGTATTGTTGCAAGGGCTTTAGCGATAGGATTAGAAAAGTCTGTACGTGAAATGAAGTCCCTTATCACATCAAATTAAATTTCAAAATGACAACATACTTTTTCGTTGCGGCAAGTGAAAAGTTTTTAACAGTTGAAGAACCACTTGATGAAATTTTGAAAGAGAGGATGAGGAACTATAAAGAAAATAATAAAGAAATAGATTTTTGGCTCTTAAAAAATCCATCATTTTTACAAACCACCCAATTTGCTGATCTAAAAGCAAAAATTCCATCTACCCCAGCAGTTGTTTTATCGACTGATAAAAAATTTATAACTTTCTTAAAGCTTCGTTTAGAGTTTGTTGCTGTGGGGGAATTCGAATGTCCTAATGCAGAAATAATTGATCCATTTAAAGTTGAGTAATATAACCATCTAGTAAATTGCTCAATCTTTATAAGTCAAATAAAATTGAAGTAATTAGTGAGCTGTTAGCAGAGGAATTAAAAATATGTCCTCCGCCTATAAATGAGAAATTAGAAATAGTAGTCCCCAATTACTTTTTGGGGAATTGGTTACGTGAACAAATAACTATAAAAAACAAAATAAGTGCTCTTTATGAATTAAAGACAATATCAACGTATACCGAATCTTTATTGACAAATTTTTTCCCTGCAATTGATATGAGCGCATGGAATTTTGAGTCAATTAAATGGGGCATTATTGATTCCTTGGAAGAATTAAATAGCTTTAAAGAATCATTTCCGCTTAGAAATTGGATTAATAAATATTTGGATAATAAAAAGACAATTGATGGAGACATATATAATCTGACAAAAAAGATCACGAATAATTTTATTGATTATCTGATTTTTAGACCTGAAATGATTGCTCAATGGAATAGATATGAAATTAATTCATCTAATCTATTTAAGAATTTAAACTCAGATCAATTTTGGCAACCTATTTTATATAAATTATTAGAGGAAAAGATATCTGAAAAGCCATCATGTTTATACATGATTGAAGTAATAAAGAATTTAAGAAAAATTAAAAACGTTCAATTTCAAGTACCAAATCAAATTTATATTTTTTCAGATAATAACTTATCTAAACTACATATTAATTTTTATTCAGAACTTTCAAAATTTATTAAGGTAAATTTGTATTTATTATCTCCTGGAGAAGATTTATGGAATAGAATAAATTGTCTTGAAGGTGAGTTGGAATTTGATGATAATGAAAGTAAATTGAATTTAAATAATACAAATATAGAGAAAATATTTGGTAAATTTGGAGCAAACTTTCAGAAATTAATTGATGAAAATATTTATACAGAAGGTATAAATTTAAAAAATAATCTTATTTATCTCGATCCAACAACTAATTTTCATAATAAGAAAGATATTCCTCTTCTTAATCAAATACAAAAAAGACTAATTGATAATAATAGCGTTGATTTTATAGTAAGTGAAAGGGATGATTCAATATTACTTTGTGAGCATTTTAATCAGAATAGTCAATTTGAATATTTAAGAAATAAAATTATAGAAATAATAAATTCTTGCGAGAATATTAAATATAGTGATATTGCTGTTTTATCTCCACAAACTAATTTAATTAAACCTTATCTAAGGTACATCTTTAATAATGAGTTAATTAATGGTGAAAAGATACCTTATTTTTTTATTGATGAGGATAATCATGACTCTTCAGGCATTTATGAATTTCTAATTGACATCACTGAAATAGCAAGTGAAAAAATTACACTTGAAAAAATAGATTATATTCTTTCGAAAAAAGTAACTCAGAACATTTTTGATTTTAATATTACTGAGAAGGATGAAATTATTTTCTTACTTACCCAAGCGGGGTTTCATTGGGGATTAGATGATAAAGAAAGATTAGGTGAAGAGAAAAATACTCTAGATTGGTGTATAAATAGAATTACTTTAGGCTTAATTTATGACAAAGAAGTAAATTTAAGTACTTTTAATTTAAAACCATTTAGCTATAAAAATATAAGTTTGGATTTGAATAAATGGGTTAAAATATTAATTCATTTAAAAAAATATATTAATTTGATAAGGGGATCTTTTTCTTACTCGAATTGGGTTGAAAAGATAAAGTTTATATTAAAAAGTATTGCTGATTCTAATGCAAATTTCAATTTAGAAATAAGTGAAATAAATAGAATTCTTGATAATCACGCAATACCTTTAATACCTGATGATCTTATCTTGTTAAAAGTTTTTAGAGAAATATTAATTTCTTGCATAAATAAAGTTAAATATCAAAGCAAATCACGAGTCAACAAGATCCTAGTAAGTGATATTGAGAATTCAAGGCATATTCCACATAAGGTTATCTTCCTAATAGACATGAATAGTGTTAATTATCCAAAATTACCAAAGAGTGAAAACATTAATTTATTAAAAAACAAATATCATTTGGGTGATCCATCTGTTTTTGAAAGAGAGAAATATGCATTTCTGGAGTTGTTAATTGCCTGCAGAGATAAATTTATAGTTACTTGGGTAAAAAATGATAAAGACAATAAAAAATTAGATGTTTCTTTTCCTATAAAAGAGTTAATTTCTTTTTTTGATAGTTTCTTAAACCAAAGCCAAAGAGAACTAATAATTAAAGATTCTGATTTAAATAAAAATGAAATAATTGATCTTGATAAATCTAAGATTGTTAAAAGTAATTATTCTTTAATAGAAGATATAAATTGGAATGAAAAAAAATCTGATATTAAAAATTACAAATTATCAGAATTGATTTATTGGTTCAAGACTCCACAAAAATATTGGCTTAATAAAAACAATATTTCTCCCAAGGAAATATTTATTCATCATCCAGACGAGGAGTATGTAAGCAATCTGCAAAAGTCGCAACTAATTACAAAAATAATCCAGCAAGTAGAGATTGATAATCATAATATTATTGATGATTTAAATGAATTAAATATTAATGATCAATTGGCTGAAAATGGTATTATTATGCCCAAAAATAGTATTTTTACAAAAGAAAAAGAAATCAAAGACTTATTAAGCAGTCTATCTGCAAGTTTGAGTCAACATAATAAGATTAATAAAATCTATGTTAAGTTAAATGCGAATAAAGAAGAATATTTAATCGCTGATGACACCGTAATTGAATTAATTAATGCGAAGTTAAGTTTAAGTCGTTTGACTGAGGCTTGGATAAAATTACTCTTTATTTCTTCTTTAAAGAGGAATATAAAAAGGACTAAAGTAATTTTTAGAACAGAAAATAATTATAAATCGCAAATTATTCAATCACCCGGAGCAACTGAATCAAATCTAATTTTGGAGGAGTACATAAATATTTTTAAAAATTATTCTGAAAAATGTTTACCTCTTCCTCCAGAAAGTGCTTATAAATATGTAGAAGCAAAAATAAAATCAAAAAATGAAAAAAAAGCTTTTACAGATAAATGGATTGGTAATAAAAATTTTTCTAAAGGAGAAAGAGATAATATCGAAATGAAAATGTGTTTTGGTAATGAAAAAGAACCAGATTTCTTTCTTGGAAATAATAATTTTGATCAATTATCATACAGATTATATGGTCCTCTAATTAAAGCATTAAAGAAATAAAAAATGTCTAAATTTCAGTTAAAAAATTTTTTTAAAGCTGCTTATGATCTAATGCTTGTTTTTTTACAGTTCTTTATTATTAGTCTTCATTTTTTTCAATGGGAATTTCTTCCACAAAAACAAATAATTCAAGCAAGTCCTTTTTCTTATTTCCTGGGTATTTTAATTATCATAATCGCTTTCATAATAATGTTAGTTTCAATTAAAGACTTAGGTAGAAATTTATCCCCTTTCCCAAGACCTATAAACAATAGCAATCTAGTTACTACAGGTATTTATCGATTTACGCGTCATCCTATGTACTATTCTTTAATATTTATTTCCATTGGAGTTTTTATAATAAAATTATCTATTTATTATTTATTTTTGACAATAAGTTTAGCTTTAATAATTAAATTTAAGATTGCCTTGGAAGAGAAATATTTAATGAATAAATTTAAGAATTACTTACTTTATAAAAATGAGGTCAAAGTTTAATTTAATAAAGAAATGGATATTAATCAAATTAAATTAGATAATAAGTTTAAATTAGTAGAAGCAAGTGCAGGAACTGGTAAAAGTTTTACTTTGGCTCACATAGTTTTAAGAAATGTTTTGGAGAAAAAAGTTAAACCAGATGAGATACTCTTGCTAAGTTTTACAAAAAATACTTGTTCTGAATTAAGAGATAAAATACTCTCGAGATTTCATAATTTAAAATTATATTTGCAAAGTCATAATGAAAGTAAGATAGATAATACTCTTAAGGATTGGTATCTAAATTTTAAGGATAAAGATAAATCTAAGGAAAAAATAATTTCCGAAATTGATAATTTTATAAATCAATTCTATAAGTTAAAAGTAACTACGTTCCATGCTTTTTGTAATAATATTATTGATGAATATAGTATTGAAATAGGTGTAACTCAAGATCCATATATTGAGAATAATATTGATAATTTGTATAAAGATGTAATAGATAATTTGTGGATTGATGATTTTCTGAATCTTAATCATGAGCTTATTTCAGCAGTCAACAAAAAAAAAATAAGTTCTAGATTTGGAAGTAGGATCAATAAGTCATTTTTTGTAGAAATTTTAAAAAATATAGATCAAGAAAATATCTGTAAATTTCAAATAAATAATAAATATAAGATTATTGATTTAAATAATTATTTTAATGAATTTTTTTATTTAAATTGGAACGAGTTTTGTTTTGAATGGAATAAGAAAGGTAAGGAATTATTTTTACAACTCATAGAGTTGGGAAAATTAATTAAGGAGAGTGGTGGAAAAAGTCAAATATATGCTGCAAAACCAAGAAATGATAAGTTTAATCAAATAAATTGTTGGATTGAAGAGATTAACAAAAGGCTTAATTCTAAAAATGTTATTGATTTTATATATGATATTTCTAAGGATGATCTTTTATCTAAATATTTTTACATTGAAAATATATCTAAAGAAATTAATAAACATAATCTAAAATTAGATTTTACTAAATTTAATTTATTACAAGATAAAATTTATAAAATAAAAGAAGGTTTCTTTACTGAATTTGTAAGAATATTTACCCAATTAGCTTATATAAAATTAATTGAATTAAAGAAAAGTTTTTCTATTTTCAACTTCAATGATCTTATAAAGACTGTAGAAAATACATTTCTAGATTCGGAAATTAGTAATAGTAATACTCTATCTAAAATTCAAAAAAGATTTAAATGTGTCTTAGTTGATGAGTTCCAAGATACAGATATTACTCAGTGGAATTTAATAAAAAAGTTCTTTAATACAAAAAATCATTTTTTACTTTGCGTAGGTGATCCAAAACAAGCGATTTACAAATTTAGAGGTGGAGATATTGAAACTTACTTAGATGCAAGATCTAATGCAATCGAAGTTTTTAGTCTTACAGATAACTATAGATCCTCAAAAAAGTTAATCGATGTTCTTAATAAACTTTATAAGAATGGACTTAAACAATCAAAACTAAACTATAGTAAATTAACCTCAAGAATTAATGAAAATATTAATCCTGAATTTAAATTTAAGGATGTATTTGAAATTGTAGAATTTTCAAAAAAAGAGACTGATATAGAGGATCTTGTAACTCATTACATAGTTAACTTTATTTTAAATAATAAAGAAATTGATATTAATAAAATTGCGATTCTTACATTAAATAATTCGCAATGCTTAGATTTTAAAAAAAAATTAAATCAGTTTAACCTCCCATGCAAAATTCAAAATAAACAAAATATTTTTGATCTTTGCTTGCTACTTCAAAGTTTATAGAAATAAAATTAGAAGATTTACTTGATCATGGAATTAGTAATAATTTAGAAATTTTAATTAATAAATGCATTACTTGGTCCCAAGAACTAAGAGAAAAAGGTTTTTTAAACATTGTTAATGAACTACTTATAAATTACAAGTCATCCTCGATTATTCAAGATTCAGATTTAAATTCAAATTTATTTCAACTTTCAGAAATTGTTGAAATAGAATTAATAAATAATGATTTTGATCTCAATATAGTCTTCAACTGGTATAAAAATCAGTTAGATCATATTTTAAGAATTTCTACTGGAGAAGATTTTTTGACGAAAGATTATAATCTTCAAAATGGAATAAATCTTTCTACCATTCATAGTAGTAAGGGCCTCGAATTTGAAATAGTCCTATGTCCATATCTCTCAATTATTTCAAATAAGTCAAATAAAATTAAAGGACCTCTTTGGAAATCAAATATTGATAGAAATATATACGTTAATATTTCTAATAATTACGCGAAGGTTGAAAAATTTAAATTAATAGAAGAAGAAGATTTATTTAAAGAGAGTGAGAGGTTAATTTATGTAGCACTTACAAGGAGCAAATATAAACTTATTGTTTTTAATGATTTAGAGGATACAAATAATATTTTAAATAATGATTTACTTAATAATTTGGAAAATATCAATATTTATAAGTCTACTTTTGAAGTCAGGATAGAAAAAGAGAAAATAAAAGAAATTTTTTCTAAGTTCCAAACCAACCGATTGAATAATAATCTTTGGAAAATCGATAACGTTAATAAAAAAATATCTAATGTATTTAATTCTGATCAATTTATTTCTTATTCAAGTTATTCTTCTTGGATACGTAAAGATAAAAATATTGATGCAGTCATTAATCAATATAAGGATTATGAAGATAATATATCAATTATCAAAGATTCTAATTTTAAGAATTCAAAGAATTATCCTAATTATTTTTCTTATCCAAATCCCTTAAGTGAATTTCCAAAAGGAACTATTGCTGGGACTTGCCTGCACAAAATAATAGAAAGATTTGAATTTAGAAACGATAATAATCAAGAATTAATTGATTTAATTATTGAGGAATTGAACTTTCATCAAATCGATACTTCTTTGGCTTTTAAAGTAAAAGATGCGATTTTAAGAATCATAAATATATCTTTAGGAAGAGAATTACAAAATAAGAAACTAGTTGATATTCCAAATGAATACTTAATTAAGGAACTCAAATATGATTTAACCCTATCTTATGAAGGTAGAAATATTAATTCTAATGATATATCAAATTGCTTTTTTTTAGATCAGGAATATGAATTTGGTGAAGAATATGCAAATAAAATAAATGATCTTCAAATTATGAATAAAGGCTTTCATTCAGGATGTATTGATTGTGTTTTCCCTGTAGGAAATAAATTAGAAGATAGTAAATGGTGGGTAATTGATTGGAAAAGTAATTTGATTTCTGGTAGTGATAATAGTGATTGTTTACCAAGAAACTATAACTATGAAAACATGAGAAATGAAATGATTAAACATCATTATCCATTGCAATCTCATCTTTATTTATTAGCATTGCATAGATTATTAAAGTGGCGACTTAAAAATTATCAACCACATAAACATCTAGGAGGATATATTTATTTGTTTTTAAAGGGATTGCCAGATTTTGAATTATTTGAAAAATCTAAGTCTGAAGATATATCTCCAGGTATTTTTATTAGCAAAGCACCTTTAAAAAGAATTAATTATTTAGATAACCTTTTTTAGAATGACTAAAACTACTACAGATATTGAAAAGTTCCAATACGATCATATATTTAATTTAATCTTAGGTATTTTCAAATTTAGTGAAAAAAAATATGGAAATTTCGTAAAAGATGTAATAAGAATTTTATTAGAGTTTGAAAAAAATGGTGAAACTATTATTGATGTTGATAATAGTTTAATAATCTTTGAATTATTAGAAGATGGCTGGCCCAATAAACATATAGATGTTCTAAAAAATATAGGTTTGATTGGTTCCCTTCATTCTCCATTCGTATTAGTAAATAGAAAATTATCCTTATCAAAATGGTCAAAAAAGATAGAAAGAGTTATTAATTCATTTCTAAAAAAAATAGATACCGATAATTTAATGAACTCAATAATTTATAAAGATGATAATAAAATTGATCAAATTAAAAATATATTTAAATATTCAAACTTAGTTTTCCTTCAAGGAGGACCAGGTACGGGTAAAACCACTTTAATAATAAAGTTAATACTAGAACTCCTTCAAATTGATAACTTTTTAAATATTGGTTTGTCTGCTCCAACTGGTAAAGCTACAGCTCGTTTAAAAGAAGCTCTTAATGATAAAAAAAATATTTCCTTTAGCAAATTTCTAGACCAAATAGAATTTCAAACTTTACATAGATGGATTTTAAATTCTCAAAATAAATCTCTTAAGTTGAAATTTAAACTAAAAGAGCTTGATATTTTCATAATTGATGAAATGTCAATGGTTAATATCGATTTGATTGAATCAGTTTTAAATTTGCTAGCAAAGGACTGTAAAATTATTTTAGTTGGAGATAAAAATCAATTGTCTCCAGTAAATAACTGTTCTATATGGAATTATTTGTTTGAATATTCCGATAATAGTTCAATTAAATCTTGTGTAGTAAATTTAGAAAAAACTTATAGAAATATTGGAGATATAGCATTAATTAGTAGTTTAATATTTAATAATGATTTTTCTTTACTTAATCAAAAGATAAAAGAATTAGAAAAAGATAATAATTCAAAAGAAATTACTATTTCAAAGAGTAGAGAAAAAGATATTCCAAAAGATCTATTATTTTCGATTACAAGTCATCTAAAACAGTTAAATATTTCAACTTCAAATTTAAGTAAAAAAAAATATATATTTGATGAGAGTATTGATAATTTATTGCTTAATGAAAAAGATTTAGTAGATAAGATATTTCTGGATTTACAAAGTCACTTGATTTTATGCGAAAAAAATTCCGGAATATGGAGTGTTGAATATTTGAATGAAATTGTTTTTGGTCAAAAAAAACCCTATGACCTTAAAACTCTTAAAGAGGGTGTTCCGATCATGTGTACAAAAAATAATAATGAACTTGGATTGTCAAATGGGGATATCGGAGTACTTATAGGTTTAAAAAATAAAAGAAAATATCTTTTTAGAAAATTTAATGATAATAACGAAGAAATTGTCGCATTAATTGATCCATCTAATTTAGAAAATGTTGTACCAGCAATAGCCATTACTATTCATAAATCTCAAGGAAGTGAATCTGAAAAAGTAAACATTTTGTGGTCCCAAAATTATAGAAGAAATCAATATGCTGTAAAAGAAAAAAAAGATAATCAAAATATCTTTTGCAGAGATAATTTTGAAAGAAGGTTATTTTATACTGCTGTTACAAGAGCGAAAAAATCTTTAAATATATATTATTTAAATTAAATTTTATTTTTGAGAAATTAGTAATATCTTAACCCCAAGATGTTAGATTAATAATTCGGCTCTGTAAGGCTAATCAACAATTTAAGTCAATTTAGATATTTGTTGAATGCCTAATCAGAAGATTATTAGGCATTTAAAATGGCTTTAAAAAAAGATAGTAACTCTCTTGGTAGTGAGCAGGAAAAGTCTCAGAATGAAGATTCTTCCCTACTAGAGTTCAAGAACTTAGATAACAAAAAAGAAATTGAATCTCAACTATTGGAAGTATCGAAAGGAGATGATAATGAGAATGGATTTCTCGATTTTGGGTTTAATCAATCGATCTTAAACTCTTTAAAAAATAAAGGATATAAAAATCCAACTCCCATCCAAAAAGCTGCAATTCCCGAACTAATGTTAGGCAGGGATTTACTAGGCCAAGCACAAACAGGAACAGGAAAGACTGCAGCTTTCGCATTACCATTAATAGAAAAACTTACAGATAATAAAGAATTAAATGCCAAGGTTTTAGTTATGACTCCTACAAGAGAATTAGCAACTCAAGTGGCAGAATCTTTTAAAAGTTATAGTTCTGAATCTAGTAATTTTAAGACGGTTGCAATATATGGAGGTACCGACTATCGAAATCAAATTTCTGCATTAAAAAGAAAAGTTGACGTAGTAGTTGGGACCCCAGGCCGAATAATGGATCATATAAGGCAGGGGACTTTTAAAATTAAAGATATAAATTGTCTTGTTTTAGATGAGGCAGATGAAATGTTAAATATGGGTTTTCTTGAAGATATTGAATGGATAATAGATCAACTTCCGGAAAATAAGCAGATGGTATTGTTTTCAGCAACAATGCCTAGTGAGATAAGAAATATAGCAAAAAAATATCTAAATGATCCCGCCGAAATATTAATCAAAAGTGTCAAAAAAGAAACTCAATTAATTTCGCAAAAATTTCTATATGTACAAAGGCATCATAAGTTAGATGCTTTAAAAAGAATACTAGAACTTAATAACGAGGGAGTAATTATTTTTGTTAGGACAAAACTACTTACTACTTCAATAGCTGAAGCTTTAGAGAATTCAGGTCATACTGTGGCAGTACTTAATGGAGATATACCTCAAAATCAAAGAGAAAATACTGTAGATAGATTGAAAAAAGGATTTATTAATATCCTTGTTGCAACTGATGTCGCAGCTAGAGGATTAGATGTTGAGAGGATAAAACTTGTTGTTAATTACGATTTTCCTTTTGACAAGGAAACATATACTCATAGAATTGGAAGAACTGGAAGGGCAGGCAGATCAGGAGAAGCAATTTTATTTGTTAATCAAAGAGAAAAACATTTTCTAAGAAACTTAGAAAACTCAACAAGAACCAAGATTGAAGAAATTAATATACCAAGTAATAAAATAATAAATGAAAAAAGGATGGAGAAACTTATAGATAATGTTAATGAGAGTTCTTTAGCTAAAGATGAAAATGAAGAAAATAAAGCTTTGATTATTGATGTACTAGATAATTTAAAAGAAAAATACTCTATGGATGACTCAAATATTGCAATGGCGGCGATTAATTTAGTAATAGGTAATAAATCATTTTTTGTTAATGACGATGATTCTTGGATTAATAAACAAAATAATACTGATCGAAATAGATCAAATAGAAATAGTAATAATCGTATGAGAAATTCAAATAGAAGAAATAATTATCAAAATGATTCTTTTGAAACCTACAAATTTAACTTTGGTAAATTTGATGGAGTTAGAGTTGCAAATATTATATCCTCAATCTGTAATTCAACTAATATAAATGGTAGATCCATAGGTAAGATACAGATTTTTAATGATTACAGTTTGGTAGATTTACCCAGAGATCTGCATAGAGAAACTAAAAATAAATTAAAAAAAATTAAAGTCAGAAACTAGTGATAGAGAATGAAAGCTAGCAAATATAATTTCTTTATTTTTGTGAATCTGATAATACTATTCAACTCCTTTAATAGTTATTATTTAGCTCAAACGAAACAAAATTCAATCATAAAATTATTTTGTCTTCAGAGTGTCAAAGAGGAGATGATGAAAGCAGAAATGGTATATAGTGAAGAAATTGCGAATGAAACTTGTGATTGTTACTACGAAGAATTTATGCAAACTGCAAGTCATCAAGATGCAAAAACAAAATGTAAATTAGAAACTAAAGAAAATTTAAATCATAATAGAAAAATTTAATTATTATTTTTATGAGGTCTAAGAACAATCAAAATCCAATAATTAGACTTTATTTAAATCTGATTGAGGAAAGAAGGTTACTATTTTTTGCTTTTCTTAGTTCCATAATTAATAAAATATTAGATTTAGCTCCCCCTGTAATAATTGGTCTTGCAGTGGATATCGTTGTTAAGGAACAGAATTCATGGATTGCTGGTTTTGGAATAAAAGAAGTTCCAGCACAATTGATTTTTCTTGCATTTGCTTCAGGAATAGTTTGGTCTGGTGAATCCTCCTTTGAATATTTATATTCGATTTTATGGAGAAATTTGGCTCAGCTATCGCAACATAAATTAAGAATAAAAGCTTATGAGCATATCCAGGAATTAGATATGGATTTTTTTGAAAATGATAATACTGGAAGGCTATTATCTATTTTGAATGATGATATAAATCAACTCGAGAGATTTCTAGACCAAGGGGCTAATCAGATTATTCAGTTATTTATAACTGTCTTAATAATTGGGGGCACTATGATTTTTGTCGCTCCAAAAATCGCTTTATTTGCTTTCTTTCCTATTCCAATTATATTTTTAGGATCAATTAAATTTCAAAGGAAGCTTGCTCCAAAATACAGAGATGTTAGAAATAAAGCTGGACTGTTGGCATCAAGGCTTAATAATAATTTAAGTGGAATTCTAACCATAAAAAGTTTTACTAAAGAAAAATGGGAACTAAATAGATTAAATAAAGAAAGTCTCGATTATCAAAGAAGTAATAAGGCTGCAATAAAATTATCTTCTGCTTTTATCCCTCTTATAAGATTTGCAATTTTATTTGCTTTTATAGCGATTCTATTAATTGGAGGTTTCCAAACTTGGAATAAGACACTTGATGTAGGTACTTATAGTTTTTTAGTGTTTATTACACAAAGACTATTATGGCCTTTAACTACTTTGGGGCATGTTTTAGATGATTTTCAGAGATCTATGGCTTCAATAGATAGAGTAATTGATCTCATAGATACGCCTATAAAAATAAAAGATGGAAAAATAAAAATTGAACCTAAAGATATCAAAGGAGAAATTATTTTTAATAATGTAAATTTTAATTATCCTGGACGAGATTTAACTTTAAAAAACATAAATTTCAAAATTGAAAATAACTCAACATTAGGAATTGTTGGTTTAACAGGTTCTGGGAAAAGTACAATAATAAAACTACTACTTAGAATTTATGATAGTAATAATGGGTCAATAACCTTGGATGGGGTTTCTATTAAAGAAATAAATTTGAGGGATTTAAGAAAGTGTATCTCTTTAGTAAGTCAAGAAACTTATTTATTTCATGGCAGTGTACAAGAAAATATTGCTTATGGCTCAATCAACCCAAGTCTTAAAGATATTATTAAAGCTTCAAAGATTGCGGAAGCTCATAAATTTATTGAACAATTACCAGATGGTTATAAAACTATAGTGGGGGAAAGGGGCCAAAGGCTCTCAGGCGGGCAACGTCAAAGAATTGCCTTGGCGAGAGCTGTTTTAAAGGATGCTCCAATATTAATATTAGATGAAGCTACAGCTTCAGTTGATAATGAAACAGAGGCTTTAATTCAAAAATCGTTATCTAAAATCACAAAAGAAAGAACAACTATAGTAATAGCTCATAGATTAAGCACTATAAAAAATGCGGATAATATTGT
>LUMO01000055.1_pt1 | contig 20733 bp, 19 predicted proteins | sample 729611 | NCBI WGS metagenome assembly LUMO01 (sample SAMN03860261, study PRJNA289734) | marine metagenome | biome: seawater column; feature: ocean; material: water; isolation source: Red Sea water column Station 22 - depth 10m | place: Saudi Arabia: Red Sea | collected 2011-10-15 | depth 10 m
CTTTATTAGTTGTCATAGATACTTTTAGTACATATTTATATCAATTATTCCCTTCTCTTGAGCTTGTTATATTTAGTCTTTTTGAGATATTGAAAGATATTAAATTATTTATTAAAGACTTAGTTTAATCATGATTAATTACTTATCTAAACCTTTTAAATGGTTTTTTAAACTTGAAGCAGCTAGCGGTTTAGTTTTACTATTTGCGGCTATAATTGCATTAATAATCAGCAACTCTAATTTATCTGATTTATATTTTTCAACTTTAAATAAATACTTATTTATAGGTATTAACAACTTTGGGTTAAAATTATCTGTCTTACATTGGATTAATGACGCATTAATGGCAATATTTTTTTTCTTTGTCACTTTAGAAATAAAAAGAGAATTTTTACAAGGAGAACTTTCAAATATAAAACAAGCTTTACTTCCAATAATTGCTGCTGTGGGCGGCATGTTGGTTCCTGCATTATTTTATGTATTTATAAACTTTGGTGACAGCGAAACTATGAATGGATGGGCCATTCCCTCTGCTACCGACATTGCTTTCTCACTTGGTGTATTATCTCTATTAGGAAAGAGAGTGCCGTTATCTCTAAAAGTTTTTTTAACCGCTTTAGCAATTATTGATGACTTAGGAGCGATTGTTATCATTGCTTTATTTTATTCAGGTGACTTAAGTATTAAATACTTAACGCTTATGCTATTAGCTTTTATTGCCCTGTTAGTAATAAATAAATTTAATATAAAAAAATTTTTACCTTACTTGGTTGTAGGTATATTTCTGTGGGACTTTACACATAATTCAGGTATTCACGCTACTATTGCTGGAGTTTTATTAGCCATGACCATACCTCACCGAAAGAAAGAAAAAGATTTTTCTTTGTTAATCAAAGTTGAACATGCAATAAGTCCCTACGTAGCTTTTGGTATTATGCCTTTATTTGCTTTTGCCAATGCAGGAGTATCTCTGGAGGGCTTATCTTTTAGTTCTTTATTAGACAAAGTGCCACTTGGAATTTTATTAGGATTATTTGTAGGTAAACAATTAGGTGTCTTTGTATTTTCATATGTAGCAATTAAAACAAAAATTGCTCAAATGCCTAATAATTCAAATTGGTATAACTTTTATGGCGTAGGTGTTCTAACTGGTATCGGTTTCACAATGAGTCTTTTTGTTGGAAATTTAGCTTTTATTGAGAATATGCAATATATGGATGGTGTAAAAATAGGAGTACTAACTGGGTCACTTTTATCCACTTTATTTGGTTACTTCTTAATACTACTTACACCTAATAAATGACAAAAAAATTTATATTAGGTTTTACAATAATTATGTTTTTTTTTAAAAGTTCAGCTATCGCAAATTATGAAAAAACTTTTTTTGATCTAAATATTGAGAGCATATCGGGCGATATAATAAATTTTAGTGATTTCAAAAATAATGTAGTATTAGTAGTAAATACGGCAAGCTATTGTGGATTTACAAATCAATATGAAGAACTTCAAATTCTTTGGGACAAATATAAAAGTAAGGGTTTAGTTGTTCTTGCTGTACCGTCAAATTCATTTAATCAAGAGAAAAATAAAAACTCAGAAGTTAAAGAATTTTGTGAAGTCAATTTTAATATCACCTTTCCACTTTCAGCTATTTCTGAGGTAAAAGGAAATAATGCACATGAGTTATTTAAATGGGCTAAAACTAATCATGGTAGCTCAGCAGTACCAAAGTGGAATTTTCATAAGATTTTAATAAACAAAGAGGGAAAAATTGAGGATACATTTTCCTCTTTCACTAAACCATTATCAAATAAAATAATTAATAAAATAGAGAGTATTTTATAAATTTAGAGTAAGCCCATCGAAAGCAGGTATTGTGTTTTTTGGTAAAATTTTCATGAGAACTTTGTAATCTAATACTGGAGATAAATTGGTTAAAATAGCTTTTTTAGGTTTGAACTTTCTAATCATAGAAAGAGAGGTCTCTAAATTAAAATGTGATGGATGGTAATTATACCAAAGGCAATCTATGACTAAAAACTTCAAATTTTTGAAATATCTAAAATCTTTAGTGTAAATTTTACTTACATCGCTTATATAAGCCAATTTCTTATCAATTATAAAGCAATTAGATTTAACTTTTCCGTGTTCAACTTTAATAGATTTAACAGAAATTTTTTTCTTATTATTTGATGTAAGAAAAGTTTTTGGTAATTTATGCAATTTTAAAGTAGCAGGATACTCTCTAGAGTAACTTTTGAATATGTATGAAAAACTATTTTTTAAATATTTAGAAGTAAATGGATCAGCATATACATCGATTTGATTTTTGCTACTTATATAAAATGATCTTAAATCATTTATTCCATGTGTTTGATCACCATGCATGTGGGAAAAAAGCACTTTATCTATTTTTTTAATCTTATGTCTTAATAATTGTTGTCGTAAATCAGGTGAAGTATCAATCAATATATTTTGATTAGAGGTTTTTAATAGTGCAGAACATCGCGTTCTATAATTTTTCTTAATTTTAGGATCACAATTACCAAAAAAACCATCTGGTCTTGGTACACCCATTGAACTACCACAACCAAGTATTATAAACTTCATATAATTTTAATTAAAAAAAAGATTATTAAAATTATTAGTGGTAATTTTGATAAGTTCAGATTTTTCAATGCCCTTTATTTCTGCAAGTTTGGCTGCAGTAAAATCTATAAATGACGGTTCATTTTTTTTTCCTCGGTTTGGCACTGGAGCTAAAAAAGGACTATCTGTTTCAATAAGAATTCTATCTAATGGAAGAGACTTAAATGTATTCTGAAGATCAACAGAATTTTTAAAAGTGATAATGCCACTTGCAGAAAAATAAGAATTAAATTTTAAAAGCTTTTCTGCAAATTTTTGAGATCCCGTGAAACAATGCATCAAAATTTTTAACTTTTCATCTTTATATTCATTTAATACTTCGTAAGTTTTTTCTTCAGCATTTCTTGAATGAATAATTAATGGTATATTCGCTTCTAATGCAGCTTTAATGTGTATCTTAAAACTTTCTATTTGTTTATCTCTATCTGAATTATCATAATAAAAATCAAGACCAGTTTCCCCTACACCAATAATTTTTTTATTTTCATTTAAATTTTTTGTAAAAAATTCTGAGTTGACATTATTTTTATCTGCTTCATGCGGGTGAATTCCAATTGTACCAAATATAATTTCATCTTTATTTACAATTTCTTTAACTCTGGAAAAGCTTTCAATAGATGTTGAGATTGTTAATAATTTTTTAACACCAATTTTTTTTGATCGTTGTATAACATTTTTTAGATCACTAAATAATGGCTCATGATCAAGATGACAATGTGAATCAATCATTTTCTTTTTCTATTTTGTTAAATAATATATCAATTTTATTAATAGCACTTCCTTTTTTTAAAAATTCATTATTTCCAATTGACTGAAAAATTACATCTTTTTCTTCAAGATTGAAAATTTTAAGTGCTTTAAGAGATGATTGCGGAATAATTGGATATAATAAAAAAGTTACTTTTCTAACAATTTCAAGAGTTGTATAAACTATTGTATTTAACCTAATTTTATCATCTTTTTTTTTCCACGGCTCCTGGTCATTAAAATATTTATTGGCTTCAAATAATCGATTTACAATATAATCAATATAATAGTTAATATTTTGATTATCTATTTCCGATCTCAACTTATCTAAATTCTGGCTATATTCATCTAAAATTTTTATATCATCATTTTCAAATTTAATTTTTTCTGGCACCTTGCTATCACAATTTTTAATAACAAATGCAGATACACGTTGACATAAGTTACCAAAATTATTAGCTAAATCACTATTAATACAATCCTCTAATCTTTCTTGAGAAATATTACCATCATTTCCAAATGAAACTTCTTTTATTAAATAATATCTCAAAGGATCCAATCCATATTGTTTTATAATTTCTAATGGATCCAATATATTTCCTTTTGATTTAGACATTTTTTCCTCATTAGATAATATCCACCCATGTCCGTAAACTTTTTTTGGAGGAGTAATTTTTGCGGCCAATAGGAACGCAGGCCAATATATTGCATGAAATCTTAATATATCTTTTCCAATCAAGTGAACAGATGCTGGCCAAAATTTTTTATATAATTCATCATCTTTATTGGGATAATTTAAAGCACTTATATAATTAGTGAGAGCATCTAACCATACATATATGACATGATCATCATCATTTGGAACTTTAATACCCCATGAAAAACTTTTTCTACTTACTGACAAATCTTTTAATCCATTTTTAACAAAACTTATGACTTCATTTTTCCTTGATGCTGGAGAAATAAAATCAGGATTTTTTTCATAAAATTCTAATAATGCCTTTTCCCACTTAGATAATCTAAAAAAATAAGATTCCTCATCAACCCATTCAACAGGAGATTTAGATGATATGGCCACTTTTTTATTATCAAGATCTTCAATCTCATCCTCATTGTAGAACGCCTCATCCGATACTGAATACCAACCAGAATATTTTGATAAATAAATATCATCATTTTTTTTCAATTCTTCCCATAAATATTGAACAGATTTTTTGTGTCGAGACTCAGTAGTTCTTATAAAATCATTATTTGTTAAATTTAGAGTTTTTGATAAATTCTTGAATGTTTTACTAATTTCATCGCAGAACGCTAGAGGTTCAACTCCTTTTTTTTCAGCAGCTCTTTGAATTTTTAAACCGTGCTCATCAGTTCCAGTCAGAAAATAAACTTTATATCCATCTATTCTTTTAAACCTGGCAAAAAAATCAGCAATAATACTCGAATAAGCATGTCCCATATGTGGTTTGGCTGAGGGATAATAAATGGGTGTTGTAATATAATAATTTTTATCCATTTAAAAGCTTTGAATTTATTTCTAAAAATAAAGATTCATCATCTAAATTGAATTTCTTAAAATCATTTATTCTTTTCAAAAAATAATTGTAAACATCTGAATTTGAAACTGAAATATCTTTTATCAGAAATAATTCAAGTATATTGTAAACAAATGTTTTTGATTTCTTATCATCTTTATAAATATTTTCACTTATCAATTTTAATAAAAAATCTTTTAAATTTATGTCTTTTAAATCAATTTTTTTTTCTTCAGAAAATTTTAAAAGATTATAAATTTCTCCAGGAGTAGAATAATAATTTAATAAATCTTTATTTAAGAGATTATCAATATCATTATCAAAAAGAAGTGAACTAATTTCATTAACCTTATCATTTTCTAAGGATATATTGAAATTAATACAACGAGATAGAAGTGTTGGAATTATTTTCTTATTACTATTTATTAAAATAAAAAATATATTCTCATTAGGTTCCTCTAACGTTTTTAACAGCGCATTTACTGAATTTAAATTCAAATATTCAATATTATCAATTAAAACAAATCTTGGCTTATTATTGAATGAAGACTTATTGAGTTGAATTATTAATTCTCTAATTTGTTCTATATCTATGTTTTTTTTATCAAGATTAATGTCTATTAAATTGAAATTTGGACAAGAACCATTTTGAATTAACTTAAATGAGCGATTATCTAAATTTATTTTAAATTCAACTAAATCATAAGGCATTTCTTCATCTTTTGATAAAACAAAATTAATTAAATGATAAGCAAGAGTACATTTGCCAATACCTTTTTGACCAGTTAATAAAATCTTTGATGGTAATCTTTTTTGGTCAAATAATTTAGCAAAAACTAAAAGATTATCCTGTAATCCATAAAGATTTGTTTGGCTGTTAGGATATAAATTCATTTTAATAATTTTTCAATTTTATCAATTATGATTTTTTTGTTTAGTTCTATAGGAAGATTTGAATTAATTATTTTATATCTTTTTTTATTTTTAGATATTCTTAAAAAACCATTTTGTACTTTTTTGTAAAATTTTTCTTTGAACTCATCGTAACGATTAAGTTTTTTTCGTTGTTTCAATCTTTTTTGCATATTGTTTATGTTAACAATACTTAAAAATGTAAAATCTACTTTAAATGATTTTAAAATATGATTATTAATCTTTTTAATAATATCTAAATTTACACCCATTCCAAAGTGTTGATAAGCAATGGTAGAATCGGTAAACCTATCTAATAAAATAATCTTTTTTCTAAAATTTTTTTTTAAATTTTCCATGTTTTCACTTCTGGCCGCTAAATAAAGTAATAAATCAGTATTTTTATTAAAATTAGATTTCTTATCTAGAATTAATTTTCTTATTTTTTCTGAGTTCTTATTCCCTCCAGGCTCTCTTATCTTTATATGAGGTATCTTTTTTCTTTTTAAATATTTAGAAACATTGTCAATATGAAAAGTTTTTCCACTACCCTCAATACCTTCAAAGGCTATAACAATTTTTTTAGACATCACCCCAAATCAAATAATTTAAGGATTTCATTAATCTTGAAAAAATATTTACTTTATTAACTTGTTCTTTTGCTAAAAGATCATATTCATCAATTAATTCATCATCGTAAATGATCTTTAATTTGGCTAAAACTTGATCTTTACTAATTGGCGCTTCCACAGGTCCTTCATATAACATTTTAACTTTTAATAGTTTTTTCTTACCTTTTTTTATAATTTTATAGATATCTTCTTTAGTATAAACTTTAACAAAATCCTTTTTTCCTAACCAAACATCAACGCTATCAAATTCTTCTCCCGATTTGTTTATTTCTACTAAATCAAAATTCGTTAAACCATATGTCAATAGTTTTGAGCTTTCTCTAGATCTAGAATTTTTAGTTTCAAAGCCACTAGCTACTGCAATTAACCGTCTACCTTTTCTTTCTAATGATGATGCTAAAGAATATTTTTCCACTGCAAGATATCCAGTTTTAATTCCATCTGCACCCATATTTTTATATAAAAGTGGATTTCTATTTCCTTGAGTAATTGGATCACCACCAGTTCTGTCCCATGTAAATTCTTTTTCACTGAACCATTCGTAATATTCTGGATAGTTTTTAATTAAATAATGAGACATTATCATTATGTCTTTTACTGTTGAATAATTGTCAGGATCATTAATTCCAGATGAGTTTGCAAAATTTGTATTACTCATACCAATTTCTTGTGCTTTGGAAGTCATCATAATTGCAAATTCCTCTTCAGTTCCTGCTATTCCTTCAGCTAATGCAACACAAGCATCATTTCCTGAGGCAACAATAATACCTCTAAGTAAATTTTCTACACTCACCTCATCATTGACCATAACAAACATTGAAGAATATCCAGAAGTTGATAGCCGCCAAGCTTTCTCTGAAATAATAAATTTTTCATCTAAAGTTAAATCGCCTGATTTAATTAAATCAAAAGCAATAATGGAGGTCATTATTTTTGTCATTGAAGCAGGATAAATTGATCTGTTTGGTTCTTTTTCGTATAAAATTTCACCCGACAAAAAATCTTGTAAAATGGCTGTTCTTGCTTTTATCTCAATATTAGAATGCGCACTAGAAATAAAAAAAGTTATAAGAATTGTAATTAGAAAATTTTTAAACATTTTTTAGCACTTCTAAGTTTTCGAAATTAAGAGATTTTAACTTCTCAAATGACTCTTTCAAACTTTTTATATCATTAAAAGGACCTATTAATACTCTAAATTTAGTTTGAGATAATTTTTTTATCCTAGAGTTTTTTATAGAAGTTTCATCTTTGATTCTAGAAATCATCATTTTAGCAGTAGATTTATAGTAAAAATCAGCAATCTTTATTGAGTAAGAAAATTTTTCTTTAGTTGTTTTTTTTTCTTTTTTCTTAGTTTTGCTTAAATCATTAATTTGAATACCATCAATTGGCGCCTTTTCTGCAACGTTTTTTTCCTCATCGAAAGTTTTACTTTTTTTTGCAATAAAAGTAGAATTTCTAGATATTAACACTATTTCCAATAAGGGTTCATTGAAATCAAGATCTAAATCTTCAGCAATTCTTCTAGATATAACAGAATTGTAAAAATCTGAAAATTTTTGGTTATTAGATTTTACTTCTGCAATTAAAGACTTTCCGTTTTTTGGATTTGTAATCTTAACAGCAGATTTTCTTTTAAGTGATTTGTGATGAATCATTAATGATCTATCATCTAATTTTTTAATTTTTTTTACATTTTCGTCAAAAATTAAAGCAAAGCCACTATTACTATATTTTTTCTCTATTTTTGTTTCAATCTTATCTGGCTTCATTGCTACTTGTTCACAACCTATCAAAAATATTGATAACAAAAATATTAATAAAATTTTATAATTCATTTTTAAATTTATCTTTTAAGGTACAAACAGCTAAAGCAAATCTTAGAGATCTATTCCATTGGAGAATTATTTCGTAGTTATCAAATACAATATATGCAGGATTTAAAGTATCTGCACCAGGAATAATATCTTTGTCTGGAGTGATTATTGCAACATTATGATTTGATTTTAGAAAGCTTATATCATCATAATTATCAATATATTTCTTAAAAAATCCTAATTTTTTTTTATTTTGGAGTTTTTTTGCAGAAACATTCAAATATTTTTTTGGAATATCTTCTTTAAGATCTATTCTATAAAAACAAGGTGAGTCTTTTTTCCAACCAATTTTTTTAAGATAATTAGCTGCTGAAGCATAAGCATCATGAGAATTTTTTAAATCAATATAATTATCAGTATTAAAATCAATTGCGTGATTTTTTATGGTTGAGGGCATGAATTGAAAAAAACCAAATGCACCTGCCCATGAACCATACAATGATTTATAATCTATCTGATTTTCATCAATTAATTTTAATAAGATTAAAAGCTCTTTAGTAAAAAATTCAGATCTTCTTTTATCATAACTTAAAGTTGCTAGTGAGGAAAGGATATCCATTTTTCCAACATAAGTTCCATAATTTGTTTCAATGCCCATCAATGACAATAGAAGTTCCTTCTCAATTTTAAACTTATTTTCAACAATATTAATCAAATCTTTATTATTTAAATAGAAGTCGATACCTTTATTTAATTTTTTTGTAGAAGATCTCTTTGATATATAAGTTTTGGTGTCTTCATAAAATTCAGGCTGGTATCTGTCATATTTTATAACATTTGCTAAGAACTTAGTATCTGTCATTACCAGATCAAAAGTTTTCTCAGAAATATTATTTGCTAAAGCTCTTTGTTTGAAATCTTTTTTCCACTTTTCAAAATCTGTATTCTCATTTGCAAATAAGTTGGAATTTAGAAAAAATAGAATTAAAAAAAAAATTTTAATTTTTTTCATATAAGTCATTTAAATATATAATTACAGCAATCCAAATAATAATAAAACTTAGAAATTTAACTAATGAAAAATCCTCTCCATAATAAAAATAACCTAAAATGAACTGTAATGTTGGCGTTATATAAAATATCATTCCGGTAGGTCCTAATCCAATTAACTCAACCCCTCTTACATATAGAAACAAAGGAATCACAGTCATCGGACCAGCTAAAAGTAAATATAGACTTAATCCTGGATTACTTAAGTTAAAGTCGTTTAGACCATTATTTGCAATTATATAAAATGCAACTAAAGCAAAAGGGAAAATATATAAACTTTCAATTAGCAACCCAATATCGGTATCAATTTCGATTTTTTTTCGAACTAAATTATAAAAGGCCCAACTAAAAGCTACAATGAGACCGACCCATGGTAATGATTTAAGATTAAAAAAAATTAAAATCAATATTGAGACAAAAACTAGAATAATTGAAAAAATCCTTTTTTTGTTTAGTTCCTCTTTAAAAAAAATATACCCCAAAAGAACACTAATTATTGGCATTATAAAATAACCAAAACTAGCATCAATAATCCTTTCAGATGCAACAGCATATATCCATATAGACCAATTAACAAAAATTAAAAAACCAGACAAAAATAATGCAATTAATTTTTTTTTATCTTTTACTTCTTTTAAAAAAATTTTCCATTTAGACAGAAATGTTGTGGTTAAAATTAACATTATTGCTGTCCACAGACATCTGTGAACAACTAATTCAGTATGACCAATAAAAGAAACTGACTCAAAATATATAACTCCAATAAATCCCCACCAAAAAGAACCTAAAGAAGTTAATATTAAACCTTTGTTAAAATCATTTTTCATACTAATTAAATGAATAAAATACCATGAGTAATTAGACTATTTTATTGTTGAATTAAATATTTTTAATTATAAAAGCTTCTACACGGAGAGATGGCTGAGTGGTTGAAAGCACCGGTCTTGAAAACCGGCAAAGGGGCAACTCTTTCCTGGGTTCGAATCCCAGTCTCTCCGCCATATAATTGTTAATATTTAAAATTTTTAAATAAATTATTAATTTTGTTATCTTCAAATTCAATGTTGGTTTTTAAACCATTATAAAAATTGTAAAGATTATTATCATCTATTTCTAAGAATTTTATTAATTCATTTAAATCTTTAACATCTAATTGATCTATGTATTTATTAGTGAATGCTCCTAAAAGTTTATCCATTTCTTTCGTACCGCGATAATTTGATCTGTATATAATTTTTTTTTTTATTTGTTCTATATCAGCGGTCATATTAGGAATATAATATTAGTTTATGGATATTAAAAGAAATTATGAATATTTATTATCTGACCTAAAATCTATAAAAGGTGTTGGTTTAAAAACATCAAATTTATTAAAAAGAAAAAAAATTAATAGTATTTTTGATCTGTTATGGAAATTACCAAAATCTTATACAGATCGAAGTTTATCTTCGAAAATAAAAGATTTAAAAATAGATGAGATACAAACTATAACTATAATTCCTCAAAAATATTCATTTCCAAGAGTAAGAAACTTACCAAATCGAGTTTTATGCAAAGATGAAACTGGTGAAATAGATTGTGTTTTTTTTAATAGTTACGAAGGATATATTAGAAAAATATTACCTATTGGAAAAGAAGTAACAATTAGTGGTAGAATTAAATACTTTCGAAATAAATATCAATTAACAAATCCTAAATATATTTCAGAAGACTCATCTATAATAAAACAAAAGCATAATACCTATTCATTAACTGAGGGAATTAGTGAAAAGGTTTATAATAAAATAATATTTCAAATTATTAAAAATTTGCCAAAAATTGATGAGTGGCACTCAAAAGATATATTAAAAAATTTTGGTAATATTGGTTGGAATGACTCAATCAAAAAATTACACGATCCAGAAAACATTGGTAAATTCAAGGAAAATTTCTATCAAAGACTTGCTTTTGATGAAATTTTTTCAACTTTTTTAGTTAATTCAGAAATTAGAAAAAAGATCAAAAAAATAAAAAAAACAAAGAAAAAATTCGATATTAAAAAACAAGGTGAAATAATATCAAAATTAGATTTTTTCTTAACCAATGATCAAACTAAAACATTAAATGAGATTAACAAAGATTTGTGCTCAGATAACAAGATGTTCAGATTACTTCAGGGTGATGTTGGTAGTGGTAAAACAATTGTAGCGTTATTATCTGCATTCAATACCATCAGTTCTGATTTTCAAGTAGCAGTAATGGCTCCTACAGAAATATTAGCAAGACAGCATTTTTTATTAGCAAAAAAAATATATCCAAAAAATATTAAGATAGAATTACTTTCTGGAAAATCATCATACAAAGATAAGAAAAAAATTTTAAATAAACTTATTAAAAAAGAAATTGATATTATTTTTGGAACACATGCCTTATTTCAAAAAAAAGTAGAATTCAAAAAACTAGGTTTAATAATAATTGATGAACAACACAAATTTGGAGTTAGTCAGAGAAAAAAATTATCTGATAAAGCTGGGAAAGATTGTGATGTTCTTTTAATGACAGCAACACCAATTCCACGTACTTTAACAATGACTATTTACGGAGATATGGATCTTTCAATTATACGAGAAAAACCGAATAACCGAAAACCTGTAAAAACTTATAGTAAAATTGAAAGTAAGATTGAGGATGTAATTAAATTCATCAAGAAAGAAATACAACTTGGAAATCAAATTTTTTGGGTATGCCCTCTTATAGAAGAGTCAAAAAAAATTGATCATTCTTCAGCGATTAAAAAGTCTGAATATCTAAAAAAAATTTTTCCAAATGAGGTTTATTTACTCCATGGAAAAACAACCATTGAGGAAAAAGAGGAAATCTTAAACAAATTTTTAAGAAATGAATTTAAGATATTAGTTTCTACTACTATCATTGAAGTTGGTATAGATTTTCCTAATGCAAATGTAATTATAATAGAAAATGCAAATAAGTTTGGTTTGTCTCAATTACATCAACTTAGAGGTAGAGTTGGAAGAGGCAACAAAGAGTCTTCATGTGTATTAATGTTTAAGTCAAATCTAAGTGAAAATGCTAAAAAAAGAATTAATATATTAAAAGACTCTAATGATGGATTTAAAATATCTGAAGAGGATATGAAATTAAGAGGTTTTGGAGATATTCTTGGTTTTAAACAAAGTGGAATAAAAAACTTTAAATTGGCAGATCCAATACATAATCATAATCTTTTTATTTTAGCTGAAAAAGAAATTAAAAGAATTGAAAATGAAAAAGAAGATATAGGGAGATTTAAACCTTTAATTAAATTATATGATCGTGCAGATATAATTAACGATATAGCTTAATTCTTACCTGTGGATGTTCCTGCAGAAACAATAAATTTGGATGCCTCTTCAAATGTCATATTCAGATATATAACTTCATCTATAGGAAACATTAGTAAAAAACCACTTGTAGGATTTGGTGTAGTTGGAACAAATACGTTTATTAATTTTTTATTTGTTTTTTCAGCCATTTCACCTTTATTTTCTTTTGTTGCAAATCCAACAGCCCAAACACCTTTTCTTGGGTATTCTACTAAAACAACACTTTTTTTATCATTGTCATCTTTATTAGAAAATGTCTCGGTCATTTGTACTATTGCTGAATAAATAGTTCTTAAAACAGGAATTCTTTTAAATAGATCATCAATAAGTTTGAGAATTCGTTTACCTAAAAAGGATAATGATAATCCCCCAACAATTGTTATAAATGCTACAGAAATAATTATTTCTATTCCAGGTATTGCAAAAGGTAAGTAGTTATTAGGATTTATATTTTCTGGAATTATTTTAGAAGAAATGCCTATTAAAATTTTACTTAAATATAAAGTAAAACCAATAGGAATTAATACCACTACACCCGTTATAAAATAATTTCTAAGAATAAGAGTAAGTGATCGTTTTTTTTTATTCTTTTTCATAAAATTTATTTAAAACTAGAGTAAACTACAAAAGAAATCGCAATAATAAATAAAAATACTAATATTTTATTATTTAGATTCATTTTAAAATATATTATCAATGATAATTAAAAATGGATAGAAGAAAATTCTTAACTTATGTTGGTTGTACTTGTTGTAGTTTAGCTCTGAATTCATGTGCTACTGCACCAATCACTGATCGAAAACAATTAAAACTAATACCTGAAGCTAAATTAAATGCTCAGGCAGCCCAAATTTTTGAAAAAATTAAGGAAAAAGAAAAATTAATAACAGGACCAAAACTTAATCAAATTAAAGAAATTGGCAAAAGAATGGAAAATTCTATAGGAGAATATTTTTATCAATCAAAACTTGATGATCCGACAATTGGTTTTGATTGGGAATATATCTTAATCGATAAAAAAAATATGAGAAATGCATTTTGTATGCCAGGAGGTAAAATAGCAGTTTTTTCAGGCATATTAGAAGTAACCAAAAATACTGATGGCTTAGCTGCTGTCATGGGTCATGAAATTGCACATGCTGTAGCAAAACACTCCGTAGAACGAGCGAGCAGAGGTGTTGTTTTAAACGTAGGGACAAATGTTATTGATATATTATCTGGTGGAAAATTATCTCAAGTTAATAGAACAACAGGTATGAATACTATTGGTATGGTCTCTCAACTAGGTATAATGAACCCTTTTAATAGAAAACAAGAAACTGAAGCTGACTATTTGGGTATGATTTTTGCCTCTTTGTCTGGTTACGATATAAGAGAAACACCTAAAATTTGGGAAAGAATGAAAAAATTTAGTAAGGGAAAAAAACAATCTGAATTTCTTAGCACACACCCCTCACCTGACAATCGAATTAAAAAAATAAACGAGTGGACAAATAGTATAATTTTGGATTACCCACCAATTAAAATATAAGTATTAATTGATGGTGAGCCGTGATGGACTCGAACCATCGACCCATTCCTTAAAAGGGAATTGCTCTACCAACTGAGCTAACGGCCCAAAATTACTTCGTATATACATATTTATTTTAATATTTCAAATGGGAATTGATGAGACATATAGTTTCTTTATCACAACTTATCTATGTATTTATCATGAAATTCATTAAAAGTGCCTTTTTGAATATTTTTTCTTATTTCGCTCATTAATTCTTGATAAAAGTTGATATTATTTAACGTTAAAAGCATCGACCCTAAAATTTCATTAGTATTGAATAAATGATTCAAATAATTTTTTGAATATTTGTTTAAATTTAAATTTTTACACTTTTCATCAAGAGGTGAATTGTCATTTTGATATTTATTATTTTTAATATTTATTCTTCCATTCCATGTAAAAGCCAGACCTGTTCTCCCTGATCTAGTCGGCATTACACAATCAAACATGTCTATTCCTCTTTTAACTGCACCTAAAATATCAGAAGGTGTGCCCACACCCATTAAATAATGTGGTTTATTTTCTGGAAGATTTTCCTTAATGTCATCCAAAACTTTAAACATTTCCTCTTGTGTTTCACCAACTGCAAGACCACCAATGGCATATCCATCAAAATTTAGATTTAACAAACCTTTTAGAGACAAAAGTCTCAAATCTTTAAAAAGGCCTCCTTGGACTATGCCAAAAAGAGCTTTATGAGGATTTTTTCCAAAGGCTTTTTTGGATCTATCAGCCCAATATAATGATAGTTCCATTGATTTTTTAATCAGTTCATAGTCATCCGTTTTCTTTGGACATTCATCCATGATCATTACAATATCTGAGTTCAAGCCAAGTTGAATTTTTATACTTTCTTCAGGGCTCAAATAAAATTTTTTTCCATCAACATGAGAGTTAAAAATTGCACCTTTTTCTCGGTCTATTTTATTTAATTTTGAAAGAGACATTACTTGAAAACCACCTGAGTCAGTAAGTATTGGCAAATCACAATTCATAAAGGAATGTAATCCACCAGCATTTTGAATTCGTTCAACTCCTGGACGGATCATTAAATGATATGTATTAGCTAAAATTATATCTGAGCCAGTTTTTTTAATATCGTCAATCGTACAAGCTTTTACAGTTGCCTGAGTTCCAACTGGCATAAAAGCAGGAGTTCTAATAATACCTCTATGCGTTTCTATAATTCCTTCTCTTGCATAGCCATCTTTGTTCAATAATTTAAAGGCAAATTCTTTTAATGCCATTAAATATTATAATGATTTAAAACTAATTATTTTATCTGGATCTGTGACGGCACCATTATTGTTTTCATCACCACGTTTAATTTTATCAACAAATTCCATTCCTTCGATCACTTTTCCAAAAACTGTATATTGGTTATCTAGAAAAGGAGCAGGTTTAAAACAAATGAAAAATTGACTATTTGCACTATTTGGATCTTGTGATCTAGCCATTGATAAAGTTCCTCTATCATGAGGTAAGTTATTAAATTCTTGTTTTAGGTCTGGTAAATCTGAACCTCCCATCCCTGCCATTCTTAAATTAAAATCACTTGATGATGAATTTCCAAATTTTACATCACCAGTTTGTGCCATGAAACCATCAATAACTCTGTGAAAAACAACATTATCATATTTACCGCTATTGGCTAAATCTTTAATTCTTTTAACATGATTAGGTGCTACATCTTCAAATAATTCAATTTTAACATCTCCATCTTTAAGTTTCAAAATCATAATATTCTCCTGTGACATTACTTGGTTTATGGTTAAAAAAAAGAAAATAAATATATTTATTAAAATTTTATTCATATTTTCTTTTTAGTAATTTAATTGTACTTTTGGTAGTAAATTTTTTGATATCACCTTTTAAATTTACTATTTCTTTAACAAATCTTGATGAAATAATCTGATTTTCAACATCAGACATTAAAAAAAGAGTTTCAATATTTTTATTTAATTTTCTATTCATCCCTGCTAGTTGAAATTCATATTCAAAATCTGAAACTGCTCTTAATCCTCTTAAAATAATATTTGATTTATATTTTTTGCATAATTCAGTGGTTAAAGAGCTAAAAGAAATTACGACAACTTTTTTTTTGTTCAGTTTCAAATCATAAAATAAAGCTTTTTTTACAATTTCAATTCGTTCATCAGAATCGAATAAATAATCCTTATTTTCAACGTTAGATACTGCAACGACAATCTTATCAAAAAGTTTTAAACCTTTTTTAATAACATCAATATGGCCAAACGTAATTGGATCAAATGTTCCAGGATAGATTGCAACTTTATTCATTAAACTAAGTTATCATCTATTTTATCAGCTGAAACAACTTTTTCTTCTCCAGTTAATTTAATAATTCTAACACCCTGAGTATTTCTACCCGCAGTTCTAATTTCTTTTACCGCTACACGTATTACTCTTCCTTTGTTAGTCGATATAAGTATTTCATCACCATCATATACAGGGAAAGAGGATGAGATATTACCATTTCTTGGTGAATTTATAATTCCGATAATTCCCTTCCCACCTCTATTAGTTACTCTATATTCTGTATGACTAGTTTTTTTACCAAAACCATTTTCTGTTATTGATAATATGAACTTTTCTTTAGCTTTTAATTCTGATTGCTCATCTTTTGACTTCTTCCCATTTTTTTTAGATTTATCATTATCTATAATTGAAAGAGAGACAATTTGATCGTTTGGAGACAAAACAATACCTTTAATCCCTTTAGAGGATCTACCCTTAAAAACTCTCAATTTTTTAGACTCAAAACGTATGCATTTTCCTAATTTGGTACTTAAAATTATATCTTGATCATCCTTGCAAATTTTAACTCCAACAATTTTATCATTATTGTCTAATTTCATTGCAATTTTTCCAGATGTATTGATTGAAGAAAAATCCTCTAAACTATTTTTTCTGATTTTCCCTTGAGCAGTAGCAAATACAATTTGATAATTTTTCATTTCAGATTCATTATCGGGAAAAGGCATAATAGAACTTATTGACTGATGGTTTTTTAGTGGAAGAATATTAAACAACGATTTTCCCTTAGAAACTGAAGATCCCTCAGGTATTTTCCAGGCTTTTATTCTATAAACTAAACCTTCTGTAGAGAAAAACAAAACTGAGGTATGTGTATTGACTGATAGAGTTTGGACTACAGAATCTTCGTTTCTAGTAGTCATGCCAGTTTTTCCTTTACCTCCTCTTTTTTGTGTCTTAACACTATTCAAAGATCCACGTTTAATGTAACCCTGCAATGTAACAGTAATCAATACAGATTGTTTTTGAATGGTTTCTTCTATATCGTAATTTAATACAGCATCAATTATTTTAGTTCTTCGAGGTGATGAATATTTATCTTTAATATTCTTTAACTCTTCGCTAATAACTTTTAACATTATTTTTTTATATTTCGTAATTAATTCAGCTAACTTCTTAATTTCTATTTCAATTTCATTTATTCCTAACGCTGTCAGTTTTTGTAATCTTAATTCTAAAATAGCATTCACTTGTAAAGTTGATAAGGAGTATAAAGTTTTTGATTTTGAACTTTCTACAAGTGAAATTAATTTTTTTGACTTATTAATTTTCCATTTAATTTGTAAAAGAGATTTCTTTGCATCTTCTGGATTTTTTGATGATCTGATTATTTTGATAACTTTGTCTAAATTTTCAACTGATACCGATAAACCTATTAAGATATGTGCTCGCTCTTCTGCTTTTTGTAAATCAAATTTTGTTTTTTTGACTACAACGTCCTCTCTAAAGGATAAAAAATTTGATAAGAAATCTTTTAAGTTACAAGTTTCAGGTTTGCCATCAACTATTGCAAGTGTATTAAATCCAAATGAACTTTCAATTTGTGTATTCTTGTAAAGTTGTCTTTTTACTGTTTCGGGTTCTACCCCACTTCTCAAATCTATTGAAACTCTGATTCCTTCTCGATTAGACTCATCTCTTATATCTCTTATACCCTCAATTTTTTTTTCTCTAACAAGCTGAGCAATTCTCTCATTCAAAACAGATTTATTAACTTGATAAGGAATTGATGTGATAACCAATCTTTCTCTTCCATTTTTTAAACTTTCTATAGAAATTTCACCTCTAATTTTAAAAGAACCTCTGCCTTTGTTATAACCTTGTTTGATCATATCTTTTCCAATTATTACTCCTCCTGTTGGAAAATCAGGTCCAGGTATGTGCTTCATAAGATCTTTAATTTTAATATCTTTATTTTCAATTAAAGCTAATGTTCCATTAATTATTTCACCTAGATTATGTGGTGGTATGCTAGTTGCCATTCCAACTGCAATCCCACCTGCACCATTTACTAATAAATTAGGAAATTGAGCTGGTAAAACTGTTGGTTCTTTCTCCGTTTCGTCGTAATTATTTTTGAATGAAATTGTATTCTTTTCGATATCATCAATTAAATATTGTGAAACTTTAGATAATCTAGTTTCTGTATATCTCATCGCAGCAGCGGGATCGCCATCAATAGATCCAAAATTTCCTTGTCCATCAACTAAAGGTAAGCTCATTGAAAAATCCTGAACCATTCTTACTAGAGCATCATAAACTGACTGATCTCCATGCGGGTGATACTTACCAATAACATCTCCAACAATTCTTGCAGATTTTCTAAATTGTTTTGACCAATCATATCCACCTTTGTACATCGCATACAAAATTCTTCTATGAACTGGTTTTAAACCATCTCGTATATCAGGAAGTGCTCTACTGACTATAACACTCATTGCATAAGATAGATAAGATGAACTCATCTCATCATGCATTGAGATTAATTTTATATTCAGATTAATTTTATATTCTTATCCTCAGGAATTTCAGTTTTTTGCATAAATATTAAAATGGAATTTCATCATCCATGTCATTTGAAATTTGTGACATGTCATCATTATTAGATTGAGTATTATCATTTGAAATACTTCCACCTGAATTACCTCCACCTAACATAGTTAAAGATGAGTTATATCCTTGAATAACAATTTCAGTCGAGTATTTGTCTTGACCAGACTGCTCATCTTTCCATTTTCGAGTCGTTAATTGTCCTTCAACATATATTTGGGCTCCCTTTTTTAAATATTGTTGAACAACATTTACCAATCCTTCATTGAATACAACTATACGGTGCCATTCTGTTTTTTCTTTTTTTTCACCAGTATTCTTATCTTTCCAAGATTGACTTGTTGCCAGACTTAGTCGTGCAACACTTTTGCCATTTACCATTTGTTTGATCTCTGGATCTGCGCCCAAACGACCAATTAAAAGTACTTTATTTAAACTTCCAGCCATAATATTTTAATATTTGTTAAATTTGTTAATTAGAACTATACCACAATTTACTCTGAATATTAATTTTATTAAGTCAAAGCAACAAAAATTATGATGAAAAAGATAGTTATTAAGGGAGCTAAAGAACACAATTTAAAAAATGTTTCTTTAGAGATACCCAAAGATAAATTTGTTGTCATAACTGGTCTATCAGGATCAGGAAAGTCATCTTTAGCTTTTGATACAGTCTATGCAGAAGGTCAAAGAAGGTATGTTGAGAGTTTATCCGCTTATGCAAGACAATTTTTAGATAAAATGAAAAAGCCAAATGTTGATTTAATTGAGGGGTTGAGCCCAGCAATATCGATAGAGCAAAAAAATACTTCTAAAAATCCAAGATCAACTGTTGCTACAGTAACTGAAATATATGATTACATGCGTGTTTTATATGCAAGAGCGGGTATACCTTATTCTCCTTTTACAGGTAAACCAATCACATCACAAACGATTACACAGATTGTGGATAAAATTAAAGAGCTTCCAAAAAAGTCAACAATATATATTTACGCTCCAGTAGTCAGAGGGAGAAAGGGAGAATATAAAAAAGAAATCCTAAATTATAAAAAAAGAGGGTTTCGGAAAATCAAAGTAGACGATGTAATTTATGATATTGATAAAGTTCCTGAATTAAATAAGAAAATTAAGCATGACATATACATTCTGGTCGATAGAATAGTTTTAAATTCATCTTTGGGAAACAGATTAGCTGAAAGTATTGAGTCCTCGGTCAATTTAGCGAATGGATTAGTATTCGTTGAATATGAAGATGAAACCTTACCAAAAAAATATAGAAAAGTAGAAAAATTAATATTTTCAACTAAATTTGCATGTCCTGAAAGTGGCTTTACAATTGAAGAAATTGAGCCAAGACTTTTTTCATTTAATAGTCCTTTTGGTGCTTGTGAAGAATGTGAAGGAATAGGAATTAAACTAAATGTTGATCCAAATTTAGTAGTACCAAATCATAAAAAAAGTATTGCTGATGGTGCTATTGAACCCTGGGCTAAAACAACCACTCTATATTATGCACAAACATTATCTTCTTTAGCAAAACATTATAGCTTTTCATTAGATGAAAAATGGTCAAAACTCTCAAAA
>LUMO01000062.1_pt1 | contig 18342 bp, 16 predicted proteins | sample 729611 | NCBI WGS metagenome assembly LUMO01 (sample SAMN03860261, study PRJNA289734) | marine metagenome | biome: seawater column; feature: ocean; material: water; isolation source: Red Sea water column Station 22 - depth 10m | place: Saudi Arabia: Red Sea | collected 2011-10-15 | depth 10 m
GTGTTTTTGCTGCTGTAGGTTTTTATTTTGGTGCTAATCATGCCTTAAAATTGTCAGAAGAGGATGGTGCTGACAGTGAATTATTTTCCGAAGCACTTACTTGGGCTATTTTTGGTGCGATCCTAGGTGCTAGATTTTTTACAATTCCAGCCCAATGGTATGCTAACCCAAATTATGGATTTGATGACATTTTCACTCTTGCAGGAAGCTATTCAATTATGGGCGGGATGGCTGGTGGAATAATTGCTGCCTACTTGAAAATTTCAGTTCTCAACAAACAAGACTTCAAACAGTATGGAGATTATGCTGCCACAGGATTAATCCTTGGAACAGTTATTGGAAGAATCGGGGATTTAGCAATTGTAGAGCATTTGGGAAGGGCAACAGATTTCTTCCTTGGTTATGAAATTAAACCAGGTTATGATGTTGCACCTCAACATAATTCCCTTGAGTGCTTTGAACCTCTGACAACATGTGGAACTTATCACCACGTAGCAATGTACGATTTACTCCTTGCATTGTTGATCTTTTATATTTTTAGAAATCTTCAGTCTCGTTTTACTTTTGGTAGAGGTTCGTGGATTGGGCTTTGGGCTGTATGGTACGGGTCTCAAAGAGCTGTTCTTGATACATTAAGATTTGGAATGGGTGATTCAACAATTGGAAGTTTTACTTGGAATCAAATTGGCGGATTGATGTTAGCAATAATTGGATTACTTATATTTTTAAGAAATAAAGATTTTAAAACAAACTAAAAAGAAACAGAACATAAGCGACAATAAATAAATATCCGAGTATGGTATTTCTTTTTATTAAATTTTTTGAAAGAAAAATTACAATAAAAGAAACAAAATACATAATAAAAAGCTGATAATCAATTACAGAGCTAATTTCACCAGGACTTATCATTATTGCAGTTGCTCCGACAAGTCCGATATTAAATAAATTTGAACCAAAAATATTTCCAAAAACTATATCAGGTTTACGCATCTTTGCTGCTGAAATTGTTCCAGCAACCTCTGGAAGGCTAGTGCCAATAGCAATATATGTAATTTTTTTCTTCCCCAAGGAGCTCTCCTTCATCGACACTCTCAGTACTAATCATTTTATAAATGACATAGATCACAAGAATTAGTAAAACTGCTCCAAGTAAAAAAGGAAACTCATTGGTAAGCACATAAGTAGAAACAAAAACTGTTGTGAGTATCGCCATCCATACTGGACTGATTTGATTTAATTTTATTTTTTGCGAAAAATCTTTAGGTAATGCTAAATATAACACAGCTACTACAAGTAAAGAATTAGCAATATTGGAACCTACAATATTACCAATACCAAGATCCAGGTCACCCTTCAGCGCAGCCCCAGTACTTGCAAAAAGTTCAGGAGCAGAAGTGCCAAACCCAATAAATGTTGCACCAATAATTGAACTCGGAAGTTTGAATTTTAAAGCTATTTGGACTGCAGAGCTAACCATTTCATCAGCTCCCTTTACCAGTAAGACTAATCCAATCGAAAATCCAACAAGAAGAATTACTATGTCCATGATTTCAATTTTCTACTTAGAGTCTCTCCATGCAATCCACTCTTTTACTTGTGTGAGGTCATATCCTGGCCCATTCACAGCAAGCGTAATTTCAGTTGCACCAGCTTCTAGCAAATCATCTGCCAAATCTATTCTTTTTATATCAATTCCAATTGATCTTTTGATTTCATTTGGATCTCTTCCAACTTTGTCACACCAGTCATTTAGTACATTATTTTTGTGTGCGACTGTTTCAATTCCGCTTCTTTCTTCAGTTTTTGTAGCAAATCCATGCCATATATCTGCATACTGAGCTACTAATCTTAAAGTAACTTTTTCTCCACCACCACCGATAAGAATAGGGATTTTTCGTTTAGGTTGAGGATCGAGTTTCCCCATTCGGTTTACAATTCTTTCGAGTGATTTTTCTAACTCTTTTAACCTCCATATTGCAGTGCCAAATTCATAACCATACTCTTCATAATCTTGTTCAAACCAGCCTGAACCTATTCCAAAAATTAATCTACCATCTGATATATGGTCAACAGTTCTAGCCATATCAGCAAGTAGTTCTGGATTTCTATACGAGTTACATGTTACTAAAGGACCTATCTCGACAGAGTTAGTTACCTCTGCCCAACTTGAAAGCATTGTCCAGCATTCAAAATGTTTACCTTCACGCCTTTCTCCTTCAGCCCACTGGGTTCCATCTTCTTTGTATAAGGGGTAAAAATGATCCCAATTGTAAATTACATCTGCACCTATTTTTTCAGACTCGATTGCAGCAGCCCTTATCTGATCATACTCAGCATGTTGTGGTTGTAAAAATACAGCTATTCTTGGTTTCATATTTATTCTCCTTACAGTTCAAATTTAGTATTAATAAACTCATCCTTTATCGTGTTTTTAAATTTTATATTCGCATCCATTCGCTCAATATTTTGCCTTGTTATTTTTTCGGCTGATGGAAGCGGATTTTCATTAACAAAAGATTTAATTTCTTCACTCAGTAACTCGTCATATATTGATGGCAGTGAATCAAGTATTCGGGATGCAGTCCATCCAGGCATTAATTCGAGTAAGGCACTCCAATTATTTTTTATCTCTATAAATCCATTAGAAGCATTCTTACTATTTGAAAGTAAAGTAGCGATTATATAAGGGGCATCTGCCCCTCTGATTGTTTGATCCAAAATTGCTCCAATTACATTTTTTGGAGTACCAGGGTCACTTAATGTACCGATGACCCCTCTATATCTTGCTTCTATTTGGGGTGATGATGAATTTTTAAACTTTTCAATATATATTTCTGAGGAACACTCTTGTTTCATTCCAGCAATTGATAACACTAAATTAAAATAATTACCATCAGCGTATTCTTCATATTCATTTGAAATAAATTGATTTGCAAAAAATTCAATAAATTTTGAATCTTCAGTTATCTTTGCATAAGTTCCACATAGCAAGGATCTTAATTGGGATTCTTCTTGATTAAATTTATCTTGATACTCTTTTCCTAAAGTTTCTATTAACGGATAGCTAAAATCTTTAACATAATTTTTAAAACTATCATTTTCTCCAATTTTTGCAAAGGTAGAAAAGATGCTACTAATTAATGACCAAATATTTACATCTTTTTCGCCTGTATATAAGTTTAAAAGTTTGATAAAAAGTGATAGCTTCAACTCACCTATTCGCAATGCCATCCAAGAATCTTCTAAAATTCTATATTTTTCGTTTAAGTCAAGTTTTTCAAAATTTAATAATATTTCTTCAAAGATATCTTCACTATATGATGAGTGAAAAAATGACCAACCACCATTATTTATAAAAGGAATTGCACCATCATTTTCAATCGTGATTGAATCAGAATCCATAATTAACTTATTAACTTTATCGTTATCCAAGTATCTAATATTCAACGGCACGCTCCAAATAGAGCTGTCGGTGCTTCCATCAATCAAATATTTCTTTTGAGATATTTTAAAACAGGAACCTTCTTTTTCAATATTTACAATTGGATACCCTTCTTGTTGTATCCAAGTAGGAAGAATTTCACTAAGGTTATAAGAACTTGCACTTGTAAGTTCGTTCCAAAGGTCAGAAGAGTGAGTATTTTTATACTCATATTTTTTAAGATATTTTCTCACACCATCCTTAAAAGTTTCTTCACCTATAAATGTTTCAAACATCCTGAGTACGGTAGAACCTTTTTGATAGGTTAATACATCAAACATTTCTTCTGCTTCTTCTGGAGTTTTTACTTCGAACTCAACTGGCCTTGAAGACTTTAATGAGTCAACTCCAAACCCTCTTGACCTTTCTAGGTTCATCTGATTCCATAATTTAAACTCGGGGTATGTTGCTTCAGAAGCTATAACTTCCATTAAACTTGCAAATGCTTCATTTAGCCAAATACCATCCCACCAGTTCATGGTTACCAAGTCTCCGAACCACATATGAGCCAATTCGTGAGCAATTACTTCAACAGACCTTGATAACTCTGCTCTTGTTGCTTTTTCTACATCAATAAGCAGTAGCGTTTCTCGAAAAGTTACAGCCCCAACATTTTCCATTGCACCCATAGCAAAATCAGGTATTGCTATAAGATCTAATTTTGATCCTGGATAATTTATCCCGTAATAATCCTCAAAGAAATCCAGAATTTTTATTGCAGCTGTGCCAGCAAAATTAGTTTGGTCAGAAAAACCTGGCCTATGCACTATTCCTACATCAGTTGTTTTTGAAGATCCTATCTTAGAAACTTCTAATTTACCAACAACAAAAGCTACTAGGTATGTTGACATTCTCATAGAGTCAACAAACTTAGTTGTAGTTCTATTGTTTTCAGTTGATTCATTCAACACTTTTTCATTACTAATTCTTATCAAATCACTGTCTGTGGTTAAAGCTATGGAAAATATAGCTTTGAATTCTGGCTCATCCCAACAAGGAAATGCCATTCTCGCTGCTGTTGGTTCGAATTGAGTAGTCGCAATCCAAACATCTTTATTTTCTGAATCTTTAAAGCTACTCCTGTAAAACCCTCTTAATTCATCAACTATTGTGGCTTTGAAATCAAGATAAAGTTGCCAATCTCCTTGAGTAACTTTATCTTCAAAAATAAGCGAAACTCTCTCTTCTTCAGGTAAATAATTAATTGAAGCCTCAATATGTTCACCTGAGTCATTTTCTATAAAAGCATTTTCTATATCAATTCCTAGTGAGTGAAGTTGTAATTCTTTTGTTTCATCAACTATTTCCAGGAAAACAACTTCTTTGCCCGTGTAGCTAAATTCATCTAAGTTAATATCTAGATTGATTTCGTATCTGTGAGGTATTGCTATTTTTGGTAGTCTAATGTTTTCATTCATTTAAAAATATTAGTAAGAATTTAAATCAATCCCAGTCCAGGTGGATAAATTCGTCAGAATTTTTAAATTGCACTTGATGCGCTCCGAAATAATCTCTTTGAGCTTGAATTAAAGCTGAGGGATTAAATGTACTTGTTGTTCCTACAAACCAGTTGTATGAAGAATTTATAACAGGAATTGAGATACCGCTATCAATGCACGATTTAATTACTTCTTTTGCATCACTGAGATTATTCTGTAATAAATCCTGAATAGAAGAGGTTGTAGTAATTGGGTTCAGCAGCTTTGCATTACCCAATTCATTTAGAAGATCAGATCTAATAATGCAACCAGCTGACCAATTCTGCAAGACCTCTTTCAAATCTATATCTAATTGCTCTTTGTTGCTTACATGCTGGATAAAGAGCAAACCTTGAATCATTGTTGCTAGTCTTGCAAAATATATTGCGTTGTTTAAAGATTCTGAAGAAATATCTATTAACTGTCCATCAATATTTTTTGACCATAAGTTTTCATAGTTACTCTCTACTCTTGCATTGAATGCTTCAAAGACACTAGGTAATGGAAAACCATAGTTAAGTGATGTCTCAACTGTTAGTTTGCCTGTTCCTTTATGATTTGCTTTAGATTGTATTTGATCAAGTAAATACCCTGAATCGTTTTTCTTTAATAAAATTTCTGAAGTTATTTCAATTAAATATGAAGATCTATTTTGTGTGGAAAATTCCTTGAAAAACTCACTTATCTCAATATTGGTATAGTTTGCTCTTTTTAAAATATGGTAAGCCTCAGTAATAATTTGCATTTCAGCATACTCAATACCGTTATGAAGCATTTTAATAAAATGGCCAGTTCCATAACCTTTATAAAACCCAATACTTAGTGAGTTTTCATAACTCGCAGCTATTGAAGATAAAGAATCTTTTAATTCATTATTAATTGACTTCTCTGAACCAATCATTAAGGCCGGGCCATTTCTTGCACCCTCTTCTCCTCCTGAAACACCCATTCCTATAAAATCTATCTCTTTCTCAGCACACAGAGCACCCAGTCTGCTGCTGTCAAGATAGTATGCATTACCCCCGTCAATCAATATGTCATTTGGTTCGAGATAGTTAATTACTTTTTTTGCCATATCGAATGTTGGTTTACCAGATGGAATTAGCATAAGAATTTTTCTCGGTTTTGGTAAAGATTCTATAAAATTCTCGAGGTCAGTAGAGCCAGAAATGTTCCCATGAGAGTCTTTCTCTATAAGAGAATTAATCTTGTCTTCAGATTGATTAAATACGTGAACAAACGTGCCCTTTTCAGAAAAATTAAGAGCAATATTGCTACCCATTACCCCAATACCAATTAAACCAATAGATTTAGTCATGATAAAAGTTTAACAACATCTTTTTGAAGCAGATTTTCTAGGTAATAATTTCTAATTTCTACAGTTACTTCTAACCCCTCTTCAATATTTTTAACACTTACGATGGAAGAATACTTGTGAAGTTGATCCAAGTCCTTAGGCGATATTATAAGCGAAACTTCATTTAGATCACCAAAGACATTTGTTGTAATCTCAGAAATTAATTTTTCAATGTTTGTCCCTTTTGTTGATGATACAAATATTGCATCTGGATATTTTTCCGTTAAATAATTTAAAGACGCCTTGTCAATTCTATCTATTTTATTAAAAACCAATATTTCAGGCACATCTGCTTCAATCTGGTCTAGTATTTCATGCACTGTATTTATGTGCATTTCGGGTATTGCAGATGCTGCGTCAACAACATGAATTAATAAATTCGCTTCTTTAACAACTGTAAGTGTTGATTTAAAAGATTCGATCAATGTTGTTGGAAGATTTTGAATAAACCCAACTGTATCCGAGAGTATTATGTGCTCATTTATTCCATCAATTTTTAACTCTCTTTGTAAAGAATCAACAGTTGCAAATAACTCATTAGCTACATATGTTTTCGAAGACGTAATTTTTTCTAGCATGGTAGATTTTCCTGCATTCGTATAACCAACAATTGAAACAAGGGGTGTATTATTTTTCTTTCTAAAGCTAGATTGCACTTCTCTTTGTTTACTAACTTTTTTAATTTCCCTTTTTAATTTATTAATTCTGTTGTCAATTAATCTATTGTCTGTTTCAAGCTTTGTTTCACCAGGTCCTCTCGTTCCTATACCACCGCCCTGCTGATTCAAAGTTTTACCTAAGCCAGCTAAACGTGGTTTTAAGTAAATTGATAAAGCTAATTCAACTTGTAAGCTGGCTTCCTTTGACTGAGCATGAAGTGCAAATATGTCAAGGATAAGACCAGTCCTATCTACCACATCACACTTGAATAAAGCTCTCAATTCTTTTTGTTGATTTGGAGTTAATTCGCAATCAAATAAAACCACATCAATATCATTTGCATCTGAGATATCTACCAATTCTTTTATAGAACCTTTACCAATAAAAGTTTTAGGATCAATTTTTTCTACCCTTTTAGTCTGGATTATTGTTGGACTTGATCCAGCAGTTTTTACTAAATTTACAAGCTCTTTAAGAGACTCTTCCTTGTCAGCTCTTATTTCATTTTTTAAGACTATTCCAATTAATAATGCTTTTTGAGTAGTGACAAAGATATCTCTATCAGATACTGTTAGAAGCCTTCTGTCTGATTGGTTTGGATTATTTCTTTGATTCAATTATTTCATTATAGGTAATTGGCCATTTTCAGAAGATTTTGAAAGCTCTTCTTCAGCAATAATTTGAGATTCTCTAACAGCTAAAACTACTTTTCCAGTTGGAGGCCAGATAAATTTCCATGCACCACTAGCTACAGCCCAGAACTGCTGTCCTGTATCAACATCAATAAGAGGAAGTGCTTCTGAAGTTTTTTCACTACCAGCTGGTACAAGAAGTCCTGACTTAGTAATTGTCTCTTCTTTTAGGTGACCAACTCTCCAACCTGGAGAAACCTTGAATCCAGCAGGTGCTTCTTGCACCTCATCTAATAAGCTTTTTTCTTCTGCCATTTTTCTATATTAAACATGTATATCTTATAAAGTAGCGGAGGTGGACAGGAATCGAACCTGCCAAAGACTTTTACACCTTTCAACAGTTTTGAAGACTGTGGAGCCCACCAGGCGCTCATTCACCTCCGTACTTAAGACTAGTTATATAAAAAAAATTATATTGAATAGAATTAAAGTAATGAATAATTTTCAAATAGAATTTAAAAGACTTAAAGCTGATAGAGGCTTAAGTAATAAACAGATCGCTTCTTTTACAGGGGTAAAAGTAAAAGACGTTAAGCAATGGGAAGCTGGAACAAGTTTTCCTACGGATAAAAAAATTATTAATGCTCTTGAAGGATTATTAGGTACCGAAATAACACAGACACTTGATGGGTTCTCAACAGAACAATTAAAAGAAGTAGGTTCATTATTAACTGAAGAAAGTCTCTTTTCAATAAAAAATGATGATGTGCAAATTAAGCAAACTAGAATTGATAAACTTCGAAATACCTTCCAAAGAAAAGAATCAACACTTAATGATTTCGATTATGAATCAGTTGAGGTTTCTGAGGTAAAAGAAGAAACTTTAGAAGAATATCTTACAAAACCAGTACAAACTACTAACCTCCTTGAGTTTTCCGACGAAGAGCCATATATATATGATCAAAAACAAATTGGTTTTTATTTCACTCGTAATCTCAAAACAACAGCTTTGCTTCTGGTGCTTTGTATTGTTATTTATAATTCTTTCTCGTTATTTTGGGATTCACTTAGAACATTTTTAGATAATTTATTGTGAAAGTAGAGTCTTACGCAAAAGCAGGTCTTTTGTTATCAATAGCTTCAATTTTGGCTGGTGCATTTGTTAGGGCTACCGGGTCTGGAGATGGATGTGGAGCTACATGGCCTACATGTAAAGGAAAGATAATTCCTGCATTATCAGATACTTCAGAATTAATTGAATTTTCCCATCGTTCTGTAAGTGGAGTTTTATTAGTTGTTACTTTGATAATTTTTGCAAAGACTAGGAAATTTCAAAAAGACTCTTTAGTAAGAACAGTAACTAATTACCTTACTTTTTTTGTAATTTTTGAGGCACTAATTGGAGCAGTAATTGTCATTTTTGAATGGGTAGGTCTTAATAGTTCGCTTCCAAGAATCATTGCAGTTCCAATTCATTTAGTAAACACTTTTGGTTTGCTAGGGAGTTACGCAATATTATATAAAATACTTCAAGACGATCTTCAGAACATAAAAAATATGTTCAACAAAAACTTTTTATTAATTTCTTCTTTGTTTCTTCTAAGTGGAGCAACCGGCTCAATCACTGCTTTAGCTGACGTCTTATTTCCAAGCGCTTCATTTGTTGAAGGGTTTTTAGCAGATTTTGACAGAACATCCGAAGTGTTGACTAGATTAAGAATTTTACACCCAATTATTTCCTCAACACTATCAATAGTTCTATATGTTTACGCAACTGGGATTAGAAAAAAATATAATGTAAGCGTTAAACCATTACAAATATTAATACTTATTGCTGTATTTCTGGGAGTCATAAATGTTTTATCCAATATAGTTCTGCCTTTAAGCATATTGCACCTAGCAATTGCCGATTTTTTGTGGATTTCCTATATATATGTAAGCATTGATCTTTCAAAAAATAATTTATTTATCAATTCGCTTTAAATTAATTGCCGGTATATTATTCATCTCTGTAACTGAATAGCAAGCATAAAGGTCAAAATACTAATGGTGACTAAAACAATACCTTCAAAGCCAAAACCAGAGGCCAAAGAAGCTGATTTTTCTAATGAAGATACTACCTTAACTCCTGAACAGGAGAAAGCTGCTCGTGAAAAAGCAAAATCTTTAACAAAAAAATTAGCTGACGATAAAGGAAAACTTACTACAGACCTAGTTAGCCAGTATTTGACTGCAATTGGAAACTTCGACCTGCTAACTGCAGAACAGGAAGTTGAATTAGCCCAAAAAATTGAATCTGGTGAAAAGGCTGCAGTTAAGTTACAAAAGAAACAGTTTAAAGATAAAAAAGGTGAAATCCGTTTAAAAAGAGATAGAAAAAAAGGCGCCGAGGCCAAAGACGCTTTCCTTACTGCAAACCTAAGATTAGTTGTTGCTAATGCAAGAAGATATGCAAACACCTCAGGTATAGATTTTCTAGATTTAATCCAGGAAGGAAACCTTGGTTTAATCCGTGCCGTTGAAAAGTTCGATTGGCGTAAGGGATTTAAATTTTCAACTTATGCAACTTGGTGGATTAGACAAGCTATTACAAGAGCTATTGCTGACAAGTCAAGAACAGTAAGAATTCCTGTACACTTACACGATACTATGGCTGCAGTCCGTGCAGCACAAGCTCAACTTAAAGCTGAACTAGGTAGAGATCCAAAACCACAAGAGATTGCTAAAGAAGCAGGTGTAGGGGTTGATAAGGTAGAACTAGCTTTAAGCGTAGCTGATACTGTTTCTCTAGAACAACCTGTTGGCGAAGATGGAGCACAACTTGGTGATTTTATCCAAGATGAAGATGCAAGCGATCCTTCATTAATTGTTCAAGATTTAGATGTAGCTGAGAGCCTCAGAGATAGTATTAGCAGACTTCCTGAAAGAGAAGGAAGAATCTTAGCTTTAAGATATGGTTTTTACGATGGCGTCCCAAGAACACTTGAAGAAATTGGTGAAGAGTTTGACTTGACCCGAGAAAGAATCAGACAATTAGAAAAACTCGCTCTCTGCAGACTTCGTCATCCATCTTTTGGGATTAGAGAACAAGACCTAGTCTAATTTTTTAATTTTATCTTTACTCTTTAAATTGGTAATCTATATTACATGTTCGAACATCTCGAAATTGCCATTGACTCAGCAATAGATAGCGGAGCAAAATATTCTGATGCAAGAGTTTTAATTTCTAAATCAAGAAGTATTGCAGCAAAAAATGGAGAAATCGAAAATTTTAATGAGAATGAAAAAATTGGCATTGGAATTAGAGCATTAGTAGGTTCTTCTTGGGGTTTTTATTCCACATATGATTTATCTAACGAGTCTTTAAAACAAGCAGGAAAAAAATCTTTTGAAATAGCTAAAGCATCTGCAATGGTAGCTGGTGAAGAATTACCATTTGCTGATGCACCTGTAGTTGAAGATACTTATACGACTCCACACGAAGAAAATCCTTTTTCAGTCTCGAGCTCTGAACAAATCGATCTTTTAATCTCATCTACTGAAAAGATGAAAAAACTCGGTAGTTCAAGAGCTTTTGGAAGATTAGATTTTTGGGATACAGAAAAGTGGTTTGCTTCAAGTCAGGGGCACAAAATATATCAAAATATTATTGAATCCGGAGGAGGAATATCTTCATTATCAGTAGGCGATGGCGAAACCCAAATAAGGTCATACCCGCAATCTTTTGGTGAATATAGAACTGGTGGCTGGGAAGTAATAAAAAGTTTTGAATTTGAAAGTCATTTAGATAGATTAGCTGAGGAATCCCAAAGGCTTTTGGTAGCTCCTCAATGTCCCCAAGGAACGATGGACTTAATCCTTGAGGGTAGCCAGCTTGCTTTACAAATTCATGAATCTGTAGGGCATGCTATTGAGCTTGACAGAATTTTAGGTTGGGAAGCAGCTTATGCCGGAACCTCTCATTTAGATCTAAAAAAATTAAATAAGCACAAATATGGTTCAGAATTAATGAACATAGTTGCTGACGCCACACTTCCTGGAGCGCTTGCAACATTTAAATACGATGACGAAGGAACTCCTGCCCAAAGAGTTGATATTGTAAAAGAAGGAATTTGGACCGGAGTTTTGTCAGGTAGAGATAGTGCTGCTGTTGCAGGAGTTCCTCCGGGTGGCATGGTTCGTGCAGATGGTTTTGGAAGATTACCCATGGTTAGGATGACAAATGTTGGCTTGCTTCCAGGTGACTCATCCCTAGATGAAATTATAGAAGCTACAGATGAGGGAATATACATGGAAACTAACCGTTCTTGGTCCATTGATGACCTAAGACTAAATTTTCAATTTGGATGTGAAGTTGGTTGGTTAGTTAAAAATGGAAAAATAATTGATATGGTAAAGAACCCGACCTATACGGGAATTACACCTGAGTTTTGGGGAAATATGGATATGTTGTCAGGTGAGAAAGAATGGGTATTTTGGGGAACTCCAAACTGTGGCAAAGGACAACCAAGCCAAATTGGACATACTGGACACCCAGCTTCTCCAGCAAGATTTAAAAATACGCGTATTGGAGTTCGTGGATGAAAATTTGGGAAGACCTACTTCAAGATATTGAAAAAAATATTCCTTCTGATACAGAATGTGAATTAAAAATGATGCACTCAAGAAGTGCATTAACTAGGTTTGCTAATTCTCAAATTCATCAAAATGTGGATGAAGAATCTGCAGATATATTTTTGACATTACACAATGATTCTAAAACTGTAACTATGTCAACTAACTTAACAGCATTAAAAAATCCAAAGGAATTTGTTTCTAAAGCTATGGACTCTTTAAGTAAAAGTCCAATAGACAAAGGTTGGGCTGGCCTTCCTGATGCCACCCAATCCTACAATGGTCTATCCAAGCTGGTTGAATCATCACCCGAGGAAAGAGCTAATAAGGTTCGAGAATTTGTTTCTGAGGGAAAACAAATGAACGCAGCAGGATACTGTTCTAGCTATATAAATAATTACTTTGTATGGAACACTAATGGGTTAAATTCTTCTGATTCATCTAGCAGCGCATTCATTGATGGAATATTTAGAACAGAATCATCAGCTGGGTCTTCTCACAGGGGAGGAATAACATTATCAGACATAGAAGCTGAACGTGCTGGCAGTGAAGCAGCAAAACTAGCAAAAGACAGTGAGAACCCAGAGGACATAGAACCGGGAAACTATGAAGTAATTCTTGGTCACGAAGCAGTTAGCACTATATTGGTTTTTCTTGGAGTTTATGGTTTTAATGCAAAAAGCAAAATTGATGGTATGAGTCCAATAAACATTGATGAAAACCAGTTTGATAGCCAAATAAACATTTTTGACACTCCTGAAGATAATGAATCAATTGGGTTTAAGATTGATGCGTCCGGATCAAAGAAAAAAAACTTAGAAGTTGTTAAAGATGGAGTTTCAAAATCTTATTTTCATACTCGGCGAACTGCTAAGGAATTAAGTGCTGAAAATACTTTTCATGAATTGTTTGGTTGGGGAGAAAATTTTGGCGGAATAGGTACAAATATTAAACTTTCGGAAGGTAATGTTTCACAAGAAGAAATGATAAAAAGTGTTAAAAAGGGTATTTACATAAATGAGTTTTGGTACTGCAGGGTTTTAGATCCAATCACCCAAGTTGTAACTGGGTTAAATAGAAATGGATCTTTTTTGATTGAAAATGGAAAGATAGTTAAACCTATTGGTAGATTAAGATTTACACAAAGCTTTATGGCTTCACTTGCACCTGGAAATGTTTTATCTATTGGGGATAGGTCTAGATATGCAGATTCAGAATTTGGAGAAGGCATGTTAAAAGTACCAGCCATACATTTAAAAAACTTTAATTTTACAGGTGGAGTTTCTGGATAACAAATCATATTTTGATGGTGATAAACCACTGATTATTCCTCATCGTGGAGGGTCAAATATAGTACCTGAGAATACACTTCATGGTCTTGAGCTAGCAATTAAAGAAGGATTTTCGCATTTTGAAACTGACTTACGTATGTCTAAAGATGGTGAAATATTTCTTCATCATGATGAAACTTTTGACAGAACGACAAATGTATCTGGAAAAGTACAAGACTTTAATTGGAGTGAAATTTCTAAAATTAATGCTGGATATAAGTTTTATGAAAAAAGTCAACAAAAAGATAAAACTACTAATTTTGTTAGGTTAGTTGATGCCTTAAAAATGAGTGAAAAGTTAAAATTTAATCTTGATCTAAAGCAAACTGGAATGGCAAAAAAGGTTGTAGAAATAATAAACTCACTAAATGCAAAAGAAAGAGTATTAGTTTCTTCATTTAGCCCGAAAAGATTAGACGAGTTTTTAAATGTAAGTAAGGGAGAAATACTAACCTCTGGGACTTTTCGAGAAAATGCTATTGCACGATTTTTACCTTTACAAAAAAGAAATTTTAAGGTTCAAGCTCTCCAAGCCCCATTTAAGTGGAGGGGGATACAAGTTTATTCAAAAAAACTAGTGGATTTTTGTAAATTAAATAATCTTCAACTACATGTATGGACTGTAAATTCAATAGAAAATTTTAAGACTTGTTTAGAAATTGGATGCGATGGTGTCATTACCGATGAACCAATTTTATTTCGTAATTATTTAAATAAATAAAAAAATATTTAGATAGTATTTTGCTTTATAAAATCTTCAGCTTTTTTAAAAATGTGATTTTTTCTTTCTGGATTAAGACGATCAAGCGATCTTGTTAGCAGCGCAAGTCTTGGATTATTTTCATAAAACTTTCTATTCTTTTCTGTAAATTTCCAATACAAACCATCAAGAGTGTCACACCAATCACCTTTTTTGTAGTTACTCATTTTCAGAATATAGTTTGAACCACATGTATATGGTTTTGTAGACATCATTCCTCCATCAGCATATGTAGCCATCCCGAAAACATTCGGAACCATAACCCAATCTGAAGAGTCTATATACATTTCCATAAACCATTTATAGATTTCTTTAGGATCTACTCCACATAAATTCATAATATTACTTATAACCATTAACCGTGGAATGTGGTGTATGTAACCATCTTTGAGAGTAGTTTTTATACAGTCATCAAGCGGATCAATGCCAGTTGTTCCGTCGTACCATGATGAAGTTAGTTTTTTTGAATGCTTCCAGTAATTACTTTTTGATTGTAAAGCACCTTCTTCATGATAGATTCCCCTAATAAATTCTCTCCAACCAACTATTTGCCTAACAAACCCCTCTACTGAGTTCATAGGCACATTATTTTTTTCAGCATACTGTAAGGTTTTTTTTATAACCTTATCAGGCGTTAAAAGACCTATATTTAAAAAGGGGCTTATGCAGCTGTGAAAAAGAAAATTCTTCTCTTCCAGCATTGCGTCTTCGTAAATTCCAAAGTTTTCAAAACGAACTTTAAGAAAATTATCAAGCTGTTTTTCGGCTCCAGCCCTGTTTACAGGAAACCAAGTATTTTCTAAATCACCTGGATGATCATCAAACTTGCTAATAATAAGTTTTTTAATTTCTTCATCATATTTTGATTTTTTAAAAACAATCATTTCAGGTGGTTCTACATTTTTTGGTATTTTTTTTCTATTATCTTCGTCAAATGACCATTTTCCACCGACTGGCTTTCCATTTTCATCCATTAAAATATCTAAATTTTTCCTAGCTTTTTGATAAAAGGAAGACATTCTATAAACTTTCTTTCCTTTTGCCATAGAAACAAATTCATTTCTTTCAAATATAAACATTGGTGATTGGAAAATATTTACTGCTACATTGGCAGCTTTTAATGCTTTAAGAAACTCTTCTTCAAAAGCTTTATCTTCTATTTCAAAAATATTGATTTCAGATAAATTTTTCTTTTTTAGGAATTTAATTAGAGAGTCGACATAACTTTCTCCTTTTTTACGACTTGAAAGTTCAAAGTAATTTACAGATATAGATTCATTTTCCAGTTCGTCTCTATATTCACGCATACCAGCAAGAAACAAATAAAGCTTTAGTTTATGATGTTTAAAATATGTACAAAGACCAAAGTCTTCAGCCATAAACACTTCACTACAGCCATTTTTTTTTAGAATTTTTGGATTAAATAGCTGACTTCCAAGTATTACAAAAAATTTACTTCCCATCTTAACCAAGAATAGTTTACCATTGTAATGTAGAAGCTATAATTCTGCGGATCTTGAAGGGGGAAAATGCATCAAGAAATATTAGATAGTGGTTTTATACCAAAACAAATATGTGAAAAGCTACCATCAAACTTTGATGATATTGAAAACCTTGCAAGCGAACTTCCAAAAGTACTTGCGAATGAACAAATTGTCGAAAGAGTACAACAATTAGGGCAAGAAAAAGATATCAGCAATCTAAGTAACAGTGAATTGGAAAGAGCGATGCTACTGTATTCCTACGTAGGTCACGCATATATGTGGGGAAAAAAACATGTTGAAAATACAATCCCTAAAGAACTTGCTACAACATGGTTTGCTATATCTGAAAAATTAGAAAGACCACCAATTCTTTCCTATGCATCATACGCCTTAAATAATTGGAAAATACTTGATGACACAAAGCCTTTTGATGTAGAAAATATAGTAATCATGCAAAATTTCTTGGGAGGAGTAGATGAAGATTGGTTTATTATGATTCATGTTGCTATTGAGTATGAAGCAAAAGTTATACTTTCAAATTTAAAATCATATTTTCTTGATGAAAACTTGGACAAATCATTATTAGAAAAATCTTTAGAGAGTATTAAAAAAATCAACTCAATTATGAATCGAATGCCTGAAAAATGCGACCCATTTATTTACTACAATCGGGTGAGACCATACATCTTTGGTTGGAAAAATAACCCTGCTACACCAGAGGGTGTAATTTATGAGGGTGTTGAAGATTACAATGGAGAACCTCAACTTTTCAGAGGTGAAACAGGAGCACAAAGTTCAATTGTTCCCGCACTCGATGCTCTTCTCGGCGTCACGCATTCCAATGATCCACTAAGAGAATACTTGGATGAGATGAGATTGTATATGCCTAAAGAGCATAGAGAATTACTCAATGGTCTAGATGAATGGTCAGAAAACAAAAGAAAAAATCTAAGCATAGATGAAAAATCCAGGATGATCATAAATGAAATAATAAATGAAGTCCATACTTTTAGAGATAAGCATTTGGAATATGCAAGAGTATATATTTTTGAACAGTCTCTAACAAATAATTCAAACTCAAATATTGTTGGAACGGGTGGCACGCCTTTTATGAAGTATCTTGATAAGCACCTACAAGAAACAGTTCCATCAAATGATTAAAAAGCTAGGTATACCAAAAGAAGTTAAACAGGACGAAGGTAGAGTTGCTTTAATTCCTGAACACATAACTCAATTTACTGGTTTAGCAGATATTTTTGTTGAAACCCAAGCCGGAGTTGGCTCTGGTTTTACTGATGAAGACTATAAACAAGCTGGAGCAAAAATTGTGTCTTCAGCTGAAGAACTTTATGGAACCGCACAAATAATTTGTAAAGTCAAAGAACCTCAACCTGAAGAGTTTGAACTCTTAAATTCTGACCATGTATTATTTGGTTATCTTCATCTTGCATCAAATCTTTCACTTACAAAAATACTATTAGAAAAAAAATTAACAGGGATTGCTACTGAAATGATTATGAGCGGGAAAGAGTATCCACTGCTAATTCCTATGTCAAAAATTGCTGGCAATCTAGCAATTCAGAAAGGTATGCAATTTTTAGAATACTCTTCAAAAGGAAAAGGACTGCTTCTTTCATCAATATCTGGTGAAAAAAATTCAAAAGTCACTGTTATTGGTTGTGGTGAAGTTGGTAGAAGCTCAATTCATAAGTCTATTCAGATTGGTGCATCTGTTACTGCGATTGATATAAATGAAGATATTTTGAATGAGTCTGCTGATTTAGTTGTTGGTGCAGTTTTGTTACCTGGAAGAAAGCCTCCAATTGTAATTACAGAAGAAGATATAAATTCGATGGAAAAAGGTTCAGTCATAGTAGATGTCGCTATTGATCAAGGTGGTTGTGTTGAAGGCGTTAAGCCTAATACTCATAGTGAACCTTTTGAAATAAGAAGTGGTGTGATAGTTTCTGCAATTGCAAACTTACCAGGCGCAGTTCCTAGAACCTCTTCTATTGAGTTATCTACAAATTTACAAAAATATGTTGATTATCTTTTAGTTGAAAATTGGTTTGATGAGTACAAAAATAACGAAAGCTTAAGACCGTCACTACAAATACACAACGGACTTTTGTTGTCAGAAGAGGTCGCAGACAGCTTAAGTTTAACTTTGTCTAAACTAGTTTAGGCATCCAATTTTTTCTAGATTTACTGAAGCTATCTATTTGATCTGTGTAGCCCAATGTAATATCAATTTTGTCTAAACCTTCAAGGATTCGTTTTTGAGAAAAATCATCTAAATCAAATGAAAATGTTATTTCCTCACATTGAACTGTTTTATTTTCTATGGAGATTTCGATTTTAGTTTTTGGATTAACTTCAATTTTTGCAAAAAGCGCATCTATATTTTCTTGACTTGTCTCTATAGGCACAAGACCAATATTGATTGAATTTAATCTAAAAATATCAGCAAATTTAGTTGAAATTATGGCATCGAACCCCCAATCTTGTAGGCCCCAAGGTGCATGCTCCCTAGAAGAACCAGTTC
>LUMO01000083.1_pt1 | contig 18213 bp, 17 predicted proteins | sample 729611 | NCBI WGS metagenome assembly LUMO01 (sample SAMN03860261, study PRJNA289734) | marine metagenome | biome: seawater column; feature: ocean; material: water; isolation source: Red Sea water column Station 22 - depth 10m | place: Saudi Arabia: Red Sea | collected 2011-10-15 | depth 10 m
ATAATAGAGTTAAACTAGCGGGCGTGTTATCACATTTAGCATATGTAAAAGTGTTGTTAGTATTATTCAAAAAATCATAGGATCCATCGAGATTATCTTGCTCTTCGAATACAACTTCTAAAATATTGTCATTCAGTTTCATAAAAACATTTTTAAATTCAAATATTTCTCCATCCAGATAAATCCAATCTTTATATGTCTTTGAGTCAGAAAACTGAAGGTAGAAATACGCATACTCATCTATTTCATCCTGACTTTCATAGAGATTGAAGTAGCTACTTTCAGTAATAATAAAAACATCTTGTTCTTTTGAGCAATCATTGCTCCAAGTACCATGGAATTTTTCGGGAATTAAATCTTCTGCGAATAATAAAAACGGGCAAAATAAAATAACTACAAATAGACTAAAAAAGTATCTCACAATATAAAGTAACATATAAATCTATAGTTATAAAATTATAATAAATTTTAATTGGAATTTTTTCGAGATAGCCAAGAAGGTTTTTTTAATTGATTTAAATTTAGATCCTCTGGAAAATTCTTAAAAATATCATTGAGCCCCTTAATTATTACATATGTGATTATAAAACTCATAATCGTATCACTCAAAAAATGATCACCCTCCATAATTCTTAATAATGAGATTAAAAGAATTGAAGCATATGCAAATGTGTTCCATGAAGTTTTATTGAAAATTATTAGTAAAGCCAAAGATAACGTAAAAAAAGACACGTCACCTGAAACGAAACTACAATTGGTACTGCAATAATCAACATTTAACCATGGAATAGTAAATGGCTCTTCTCCTCCAAATTGAATGGTGTCATTTGGCCTTGCACGACCCCACAAATTTTTAAAAATAGAGTTTACAACAATACCTGTTCCAATAATAAGACAAGAAAACAAGTAAACCCACTCTCTGACTGCAATATTTAAAATTTTTTCTTTGTAATAAATTTGTTTGAAAACAGCAGCTATGGGGACAAAGAAAACTAATAAAGCCATAAGTGGTAGCAACATCTTACGAACAAAATAGATAAACCAGTTAGACTCTGAAGCGATAAATTTACCTTCTTGTCCATAAAATAGACCACTAACAGTTATGTCTAATGAGGGAAATATGAAAAATAGTATAGAGAGTAGGAGGGTTATGGTTAGGGTTTTAAAGTAAAAATTAAAATTCAAGTAAAGAGAGAAAATGTTTGTATAAAAATTGGAAATATTACTTGAAATTATTTCAACGTTATTGTTTGGGATTAATTTGTCATTCTCTGATGTAAATAGCTTTTTTTTATCTGCTAGTTTTTTTGAAATAAATATTGTTGAAAGGTATGCAACAAGCGTACCACCAAAGATATCACTAATAAAATGAGCGCCAACTATGACTCTCGTAGATGCAATAATAATTGCAATTGTTATCAATGCATTTTTAATTTTCGGAAAGAGAAATATCATACAAAAGATAAAAGCAAAAATAGTTGCAGTATGACCTGATGGGAATGAATGCCATTTGGAGTCAAATTGTATTATATCTAAAGATTTTAATTCAAAGCCATTATATAAAACTGGTCGTGGTCTTCCAATTATATGTTTTAATATTTGTGTAACTATACCACTTAATAAGATATTTAAAAAAATAAATAGACTAATGTCACTTATAGTTTCCATAATTTGATTTTTACTTTTAATAATTTTTATTAACCCCCAGATTAAAATAGTAGGTACAAAAAAATATAAAGAGTCACCAAAGTGAGTAAGTGTTCCAAAAAGAGACTTTGTTTGATGATTAATACTGTCAAAAAAAGAAGCTACTGAATAATCAAATAATAAGAAAAAAAAAGCTCCAATTAAAAGATAAATACTTATTCTTTTTTCTTGCGAGTTTAACTGATTGAAGAAAGTCATAATTTATTAAAGTTGATATTTATGAATGATTTTGTTGTCATATCGAGTATGGTTTTATTTATTGAGTCACTATCTTCTATTGGCATTGTATCAAGGGAACTAAATTTTAATTCTATTTGGCAATCTGAAAAATAGTCTGGTTTCACTTTGTCACTAAAAAACAACATTAAATCTAGTGGATAATTTTCTTCCAATATAAATTCGGATTTTTTTATATCACAATTTAAATCATTTTTTAAAGTATCATAGATAACAGGACTCAATGTTTTATTCTTATATTGTGAATAAAAAAAGACTGAAGTGAAAAATACAACTAAAATCAAAGAAAATGAGATAGTTTTATATACTGTGGTTAAGGATTTTTCTTGGAGAGAAAAAACTGGATTAATTAATGATACTAAAATTATCATTAAATAAAAAATATAATTTATCTGAGGTATCTCTGAAGTACTGTGATAAAGGGAGGTATCAAAATAAATTATGCCTGCTGGTATAAAAAAAAGGGTAACTAAAACTATTTTCGACCATTTTAATTCAACAAATTCTAGTGTTCTAAAAATATAAATAGACATTATTGGTAATAAAAAGATTAAAATCGATATATTTAATTTATTAGAAAAAATAAATATAAACCAACAAAGAATTATTGAAAAAAGGAATATAATCAATTCCTTATTCCAGTTAATTCTTTTTATGCCATTATAAAAAATAGAAATAATTAGCAAACTTAATAAAGGTAGTAAAAAAATAACACTCTTTGAAAGTTTCTTTAATAAAATATTTGGATCGAAATTAAGTATGGAATAGTAATCCGTTTTATTAATACCCTGAATAATCAGAAAAACTAAAAAAGATATATAAATAAAACTTAGATAAGAAATTAAGTTAAGACGTTTTTTTTTCTCTAGCTTTAAATTAAATAATTTTATAAATATCAAAGATGTTATTAATATAACAAAATAGAAATTATTGAGAATTAATGCAATTAAACTAAATAATATAAAAAAAAATACATTATAAAAATTTTCATCATCGAAAATTTTTAATAAATAATAGAATATTAATAAAGTCACCAAGCCTGAAATAAGAGAACCATCAATGGTTATCATTGAAATTAAAATTGTGCCACTTAACATCACTGCTGTAAGAGGCATTAAATAATTGAGGTCATAAAATTTTAATTTAATAATTTTATATGAGACAAAAATTAATAATCCTAAGTATATAAAATTCGGTAGTCTAAATAGAAAGTAATTGTTAAAACCAAAAAAATTCGTGAGCTTTGATGCGATATTTAAAAATATCAAATGTGGATTGAAAAACTCTGAAAAATTTGAAACTAATTCATTATCTTTAATTGTGATAAGAATTTTTATGTCTTCAATAGAAATATATGGTGCACCTAAAGTTATTGCACCGAGTAATCCAATCCAAATAATTGTGAAAAAAACAGTCGGAATATTATCTAGGAATCTAAAGATGCTCATTTTCTGATTTAACTAAGTTTAGTAGCATATAGATCTAATTTATTCTATATATTGTGGTTATTTCAATTTTCTTGATGTTGTTTTTTCCCCAAATTATAATGAGTTTAAGAGAGAAAATCTCTATTTTTACAGCCTTATAGAAGCGGCTTTTTTCTTAGTGGGCCACTTCTTTCTTAAAGGGTTAGGACAAATTGTTCTAACCCTTTTTTGATTTCTATATTATCTTTTTTAAAGATGTTGAAGTTAATTTTCATGATACTCTTCTTTTTTATTGGATATTTTCTTGCTGATACAGGATTAGTGGATATTCCATTTAGAAATATTCCAATTTTAGAAAGTTTATATGAGGTTGTAGATTAAATGATTAATACAGATAAAGTTTTGCATGGTTTTACCGATCTTAAAAATTTAAATGTACTTGGTCCTATTGTTTTAAACCAAGCGAAAGGAATATATGTTTACGATCAAGATGGAAAAAAATATTTAGATGCCAATTCAGGATTATGGAATTCTGTGGTTGGTTTCGATCATCCCAGAATGGTTGAAACAGCAAAAAAACAATATGAAAAATTTTCTGGTTACCACGCTTTTTTTGGAAGAATATCTGAACCAGCTGTAGAACTTGCAGATAAATTAATTGAAATATCTCCTTTCACGGATGGTAAAGTTTTTTTTACAAACTCAGGATCTGAAGCTAATGACACTACTGTAAAATTATTATGGTTTATTAATAAAAGAAAAGGGCATCCCAATCGAAGGAAAATAATTACTCGAATAAATTCATATCATGGTGTAACGGCTGTTTCTGCTTCGATGACAGGAAAACCATACAATAGTGAATTTGGATTACCCTTAGATGGTTTTTTACATTCAGCTTGTCCTCATTATTGGAAATATGGCTTAGAAAAAGAGAGTGAGGAAATGTTTACCAAAAGAATGGGTGAAGATTTAGAAAATTTAATTTTAAGAGAGGGACCTGATACCATTGCAGGTTTTTTTGCAGAACCTGTTATGGGGGCAGGTGGTGTGATACCTCCTTCAAAGGGATATTTTGAGATAGTTCAAAAAATTTTAAAAAAATACAATATTCCATTTATTGCTGATGAGGTAATTTGTGGTTTTGGTAGAACTGGTAACTTATGGGGATCTCAAACATACAATATTGATCCCGATATTATTATTGCCTCTAAATGTATCACATCAGGTTTCTTTCCACTTGGTGCAGTTATTTTGGGAGAAAAAATGACAAAAGAAATGATGGAGGCTTCTTATGAGGCAGAGGAATTTTTTCATGGCTTCACAGCCGGTGGACACCCTGTAGGCTGCGCCCTAGCACTAGAAGCAATTGATATTATAATTAATGAGAAAATGATTGAAAATGTTAGACACCTTGAGCCAATTTTTATGGGAGGTTTAAAGAACTTTGAAGATTTAGAGTTTATAGGTGAGTCTCGCGGCATTGGACTTATGGGTGCTTTAGAGATGGTTCAAGATAAAAAAAATAAACTACCCTTCGATGGTTCGATATCCATTGGCGAGCGTGTTGCTAATAAGTGTATTGAAAATGGTTTGATATGTAGACCTCTTGGCCCATCAATTGTGTTATGTCCCCCTTTTATTACATCAGAGGAGGAGATGGGTATAATATTTGATACTCTAGAGAAAACTCTTAAAGAAGTATTTAGTGAAGTTAAATCTTTAGGACAATAGATCCCGAAGTCTTTCTATTTTCCATATCTGTGTGAGCGTCAGCAACATTATCAAGATCATATTTTGTAATTTTATCCAATTTAATTTTGTCTTTTACAATCATCTCAAATAATTTATGACTTGCAATTTCAAGCCACTCTCTATTAGCGTAAAAATGGAATAGTGTAGGTCGAGTTAAATAAAAAGAACCAAATGCTAGATCTGTCATTTGAATGTCTTTATATGGTCCAGATGATTGACCAAAGCTAACTAACATCCCATGTTTTTTTAAACATTTAAATGATTGAAACATTGTATCTTTACCAACACTGTCATAAACCACGTCAAGGCCTTTGTTATTTGTGATTTTTAATACTTCATCTAAAAAATTTTTTTCAGAGTAATTTATAACCTCGTCAAAGCCTCTTTGCTTTGCTAACTCACATTTATCTGAATTACCAGCTGTGCCTATTAATTTTGCACCAATGTCTTTTATCCATTGGCCTGCGATCAATCCTACGCCTCCAGCCGCAGCATGAAATAATACCTCATGATTACTTTGTAAGTTATAACTGTCACAAACAAGATACTTTACTGTTAGTCCTTTAAGAATTGATGCGGCTGCTTGATCGAAAGATATGCTATCTGGGATAGAAACTACGAGATCCTCTGATATCATTCTATGTGTTGCGTATGCATTATTAGGTTGCGCATATGCTACGCGATCCCCTATTTTAAACTTTGTAACATTAGAGCCTATAGCTTCAACCTCGCCTGCACCTTCAGAGCCTAAAACAAGATCTTTGTCAACAGGCCAAGGATATAACCCTGCTCTAAAATAAATATCGATGAAATTTACTCCAATTGCTCTATTTTTAATCAAAATTTCATTCGATTTAAGGTCAGTTAGATCAATACTTTTCCTTTGAAGAACGCTTGTATCACCTGGCTTAATTGCAACAATTGAATACATTAAAGGAGCCTATCATCTAAAAAAATGATCCAACAGTCAATTTGAAAGTCTTGAAATTCAAAATTGAAATCCCAAATTAATAGTAAGAGAAATTGCCATTTGGAATTTCTTTATTAACGCAGGTTTAAAAACTGCAATTAACAATTAACGCTTAAGGAGGTTAATTATGACTACATTTGACTTATCTCCTCTATGGAGATCATCAGTTGGTTTCGATGAGTTTGATAAACTTTTTGATACCGTCTTTTCTACGAACAATAAAGGTGCTTCTTATCCACCTTATAATATCGTCAAACATGACAAAAATATTTACCAAATTACCATGGCTATCGCCGGTTTTGGTGAGGACCAAATAGATATATCCCAAGAGGGTAATCTTTTGACTGTTAAAGGTGAAATGGGTGAAGATAAAACTATGAATAAATCAGAATATCTTTATCGAGGAATTGCCAACAGAAATTTTGAGAGAAAGTTTGAGTTAGCTGATACTGTAAAAGTTATAGAGGCTGATTTAAATAATGGTCTGTTAAGTATAAATCTTGAAAGAGAAATACCTGAACACCAAAAACCTAGAAAAATAAAAGTTAATACGAATTCTAAACTTTTATCAGCTTAAATAAAAAAATAGGGCTGCTTTTTTATAAGCAGCCCTAATATTTAATCTAATTGAGAAGCAACAAATTCCCAGTTGACTAAACTATCTAAAAAAGCTTTTAAATAATCAGGTCGTTTGTTTCTATAATCTATATAATAAGAGTGTTCCCATACGTCACATCCCAATATTGGCTTCATTCCATCAACTAGAGGATTAGAAGCATTAGGTGACTTTGTGACCACTAATTTACCATTATCGATGGCAAGCCAAGCCCATCCAGAACCAAATTGAGTTGTTCCTGCCTGAATAAAAGCTTCTTTGAATTGATCAATCCCTCCTAGGTCTGATGTAATTCTACTCTCCAATTCGGACGGCATAGAGCCTCCCCCATTGGGTTTCATACATTGCCAAAATAAAATATGGTTCCAATGTTGACCTGCATTATTAAAAATTCCTGCCATCGATGAGTCTTTACTTGATTTTACAACTATTTCCTCAAGAGAAGAGTCTTTCATATCAGTGTCTTTAACAAGATTATTTAAATTTGTTACATATGTTTGATGATGTTTGCCATGATGGAAATCAAGAGTTTCTGATGACATATATGGAGCTAAAGCATCATTTGCATAAGGTAAGCTTGGTAATTCAAAAGTCATATTTATTTCCTTTAATTAAAATTCTTAATGCGTATTTTTTATATTATTGTGGAAACAATGACAACCTTTGAAGAAATAGATACAAAAATATGAGGAATATAGTTAGTATTCAGTCTACTGTCTTAAATGATAAAGTTGGAAATCATGCCGCTCGATCAATCTTAAGTGACAAAGGTTATAACATTTATGAGATACCGACTGTAATTTTAACATCTCATAAAGCTGTAAAGGGCACACTTCAAATCAGTAACAACAGTTTAAATCCATGGGTAATTTTTAATAAAGTCAGGAAAACATATAAATTAAGCTTAAATGATTTAACAATTATTGGCTACACACCTAACTCAAAGATTTCAAAATCAATTGGTAAAATTATTAATTTGCAAAATAGGATTGTTTTAGACCCTGTAATGGGAGATATAGGAATAGGTCTATATGTAGAAAAAGACGTTGCAAATTTTTTTAAAAAAGTAATAACAAAAGTTAAATATATATCAGCAAATTTTTTTGAGTGGTCATACTTAAATAATAAAGATGTAAAAAACTATAGTATTAGCGAGATCATAACTGACCTCAAATCGTTTACGAGGAAGTTTAATAGTCAAGTATTAATAAGAAGCATTCCAAAAAATAAAAAAATATTAAATATTATTTGTAATAAAAGAGAGGTTTTTGTCATAGAAACACCTTACATAAATTTTAAAGAAAGATTTCATGGAGCTGGCGACCAATCTACAGCTTTATATGCTCACTATATCTATAAAAAAAATACAACAAGAGAAATACTAGAAAATGTTACGAATGATATTTATGATATTTTGCTAAAAAATAAAATACGTTCTAAAAAAAGAAAAAAAAGATTTAAAGCTAAGAGCTTAAATAATCTTTGATCAAGATTTCTGCTATTTGTACAGTGTTTAAAGCAGCTCCCTTTCTTAAATTATCAGACACGCACCAGAAATTAAGACCATTTTGAATAGTAGGGTCTCTTCTAATTCTGCTAACGTAGACAGGGTCTAAACCTGCAGATTCAATCGGAGTTACGTACCCCTCATCAGCACGGTAATCAATCATTTTTAGACCAGGGGATTTCTTAAAAATTTCTCTTATTTGGTCCTCATCATAAGGCTTTTCAAACTCGATGTTTAAAGCTAGTGAATGAGATATAAATACTGGTACACGAACACAAGTTGCAGTTAGTTCAATGTTTTGATCAAGAATTTTTTTTGTTTCATTGTACATTTTCCACTCTTCTTTAGTTTGACCATCCTCTAAGAAAACATCTATATGCGGGATAACATTAAAAGCAATTTGTTTAGTAAATTTTTCTTTCACTACTGCTTCATTAGCATAGATTGATTTAGTTTGATTGAATAATTCATCTGCAGCCTCTTTACCTGCACCAGATACTGATTGATAAGTTGAGACGACAATTCTTTTAACTTTGAAATGATCATGCAAAGGTTTAACCGCAACTAGCATCCCCATAGTTGAACAATTAGGATTAGAAATGATATTTTTTTTTCTAAAGTCTTTTAGCGCCTCAGGATTGACCTCAGCGACTACTAATGGGACATCTGGATCTGTTCGAAAATGAGAGGTATTGTCAATTACTATACAACCTTGCTTAGCAGCTTTAGGAGCAAACTCACTTGAAACTTTCGCACCTGGTGAAAAAATAGCTATGTCAGTATCAGAAAAATCATATTCAGCTAAATCTGCTACTACAACAGACTTGTTTTCTCCGTAATCAATTGTACTTCCTTTTGAACGAGAAGAAGCTAAAGCGATTAAATCAGAATATTGAATTTCTTTTTCATCAATAATATCTAAAACCTCTCTACCGACATTTCCAGTTGCTCCGACAACAGCAATTTTAGGTTTTTTAGAAGAAGCCAACTTAAATTCTCTCAATTATTAAATCGCCCATTTTAGAACAGGAAACAAGAGTTTGGTCTTCATTTGTGTAAATGTCTCCAGTTCTGTAACCCTCAGAAAGAATTTTTTGGACAGCACTTTCTACTTTGTTAGATAACTCTGGTTTATTGAGGTTATATTTTAACATCATAGACAAACTTAAAATGGTAGCGATTGGATTTGCTTTATCTTGACCTGCAATATCAGGGGCGCTTCCATGAACAGGCTCAAAAAGTCCATGTCTTTTGCCATTTTTTTCTTCCCCCAATGATGCTGATGGTAACATTCCAAGCGAACCAGTCAGCATAGCAGCACAATCACTCAGCAGATCTCCAAAGAGGTTATCTGTAACTATTACATCAAATTGTTTTGGGTTTCTAACAAGTTGCATGGCACAATTATCTGCTAACATATTTTCTAGTGTAATATCTGAAAAATCTTTATGAGTTTCTTTCACAATCTCTCTCCAGAGTACACCTGTTTCCATAACGTTAGCTTTCTCAACAGATGTTACTTTATTATTTCTTTTTCTGGCTAAATCAAAAGCAACTCTGGCAATTCTATCTATTTCGTAATCGTAATAAATTTGTGTGTCGATCGCTTTCTTACCATTTGGTGTGTCTTCAATTCCTCGAGGTTGACCAAAATATACTCCACCAGTCAATTCTCTTACAATCATAATATCTAAATTGTTTACCACTTCATTTTTTAAAGTTGAAGCTGAAACAAGAGCATCAAAAACTAATGCAGGTCTCAGATTTGCAAAAAGTTCTAATTCTTTCCTCAAACCTAAAAGTCCAGCTTCTGGTCTTTTTGATCTTTCAACGTCATCCCACTTTGATCCACCAACTGCTCCCAATAATACAGCATCTGAATTTTTTGCTTTCTCTAAAACAGAATTAGTTAAAGGTTCGCCATTAACATCATATGAAGCGCCTCCAACTAAATCTTTTTCATAACTTGCATTAAGACCTTGCTCATTTAATTTTTCAATTACTCTTATGGCTTGATCTGCAACTTCCACACCTATGCCATCTCCAGGTAAAACTAAAATTTTAGAACTCATTTAATTTTTTTTAAATAACCAAGGTTTTTTATTTTTTTTATCCTCTTCGTATGCATTAATTTTGTCTTGGTAACCAAGGGTAATGCCTATATCGTCTAATCCCTGCAAAAGTCTTTCTTTTCTGAATTCTTCAATTTCAAAATTGATTGAATGATTGCCAGCTTTAATGATTTGCTCCGGAAGGTCGATAGTGAACTCAATTTGATTTTTAGCTGCTGTCATTAATTGATCGAGGTTTTCAGGGCTGACAACTATCGGTAAAATTCCATTTTGAAAGCAATTATTATAGAAAATATCTGCAAAACTTGTTGAAATTACGCTTCTTATTCCAAAATCTTTAAGAGACCAAGGGGCGTGTTCTCTACTTGATCCACAACCAAAATTATCACCAGCAACCAAAATTTTTGACTGATCAAAAGGAGATGTATTCAAAACAAAATCTTTAATGAGGTTTCCATCGTTATCATATCTCATCTCATAAAACAAACTTACACCAAGACCAGTTCTTTTAATTGTTTTGAGAAATTGCTTTGGGATGATCATATCAGTATCGATATTAACAATTGGTAAAGGAGCTGCGATACCTTTTAAAGAATGAAACTTATCCATTTTATGTAAAATCTCTTATATCTGAAATGTTTCCAGTAATAGCAGATGCCGCAGCAAGCTCAGGACTCATTAAATGAGTTCTACCACCTCGGCCTTGTCTACCTTCAAAATTTCTATTAGAAGTTGATGCGCACCTTTCACCTGGTTTTAATTGATCGGGATTCATACCAAGGCACATTGAACATCCAGCCTCTCTCCATTCGAAGCCAGCATCTTTTAAAATTATATCAATTCCTTCTTCTTCTGCTTGTTTTTTAACTAAGCCTGATCCTGGTACTATCATTGCTTGAACGTGTGAAGCAATCTTTTTGTCCTTAACAATAGATGCAACTTTTCTTAAATCCTCAATTCGACCATTTGTACAAGAGCCAATGAATATTTTATCTAACTTTATGTCTGTAATTTTTGTTCCAGGCTTAAGGCCCATATACTCAAGTGATCTTTCAATACTTTTCTTTTTATTTTCTGTTTTAGCACTACTTGGATTTGGCACCGTGCCTTTCACTGACACAACATCCTCAGGGCTAGTTCCCCATGTCACCATTGGGTCAATTTCTGAACTATCTATAACTATTTCATGATCGTAATTTGCATCATTATCTGAGGGAAGAGATGACCAGTATTCTACTGCTTGATCCCAGTGTTCAGTTCCAGGGGCATAAGGTCTACCTTTTATATAATTAAAAGTTGTTTGATCTGGGCTAATTAATCCAGCGCGAGCACCAGCTTCAATGCTCATATTACAAATAGTCATTCTGCCTTCCATAGAAAGGCCCATGATAGATGAACCAGCATACTCAATTACATGACCAGTTCCCCCAGCTGTTCCAATTTTTCCAATTATGTACAAGATTAAATCTTTAGAATTTACTCCAAAAGGAAGTTCACCATTGACCGAAATTCTCATATTTTTTGCAGGATTTTGAACAATTGTTTGCGTAGCCAGAACATGCTCAACTTCACTTGTTCCGATACCAAAAGCGAGAGCTCCGAAAGCTCCATGGGTAGAGGTGTGACTGTCTCCACAGACAATTGTCATGCCCGGTTGGGTAATTCCCTGCTCAGGACCAATGATATGAACAATACCTTGTCTTTGGTCCATTAAATCAAAATATTGAATTCCATGCTCTTTAGTGTTTTTTGCTAAAGTTTCGACTTGAATTTTACTTTGTGGGTCCTCAATATTTTGTCTATTTATAGTAGGAACATTATGGTCTGCGACAGCTATCGTAGCCTCTGGTCTATGAACGGGACGATTGGATAGTTTTAATCCTTCGAAAGCTTGAGGGCTAGTTACTTCATGAACTAAATGACGATCAATATATAAAAGATTAGTCCCATCTTCTCTTTGACCGACAAGATGCTCAGACCAGATTTTATCAAAAAGTGTTTTTGGGCCTTGGTTGCTCAAGATAATACTTTTAGCTTTTAGTTTCTGCCTCTTCTATTTTTTTCTCTACAGGCTTTTCCTCTTTTGGCTCATCTTCAACTTTGGGTTCTTCTTGTGGTGATGATTCCTCTGATTTAGTTTCTTTAATTTCTTCTTTAGAGTTGTCTTCAGACTTAGGGGCTTCTTGAGATGAAGTTTCCTCTGTTTTGGTCTCTTTAGCTTCTTCCTTTGGTGTTTCGTCAGTTACAGGTGTATCTGATTTATTTTCTTCAGTACTAACCTCTGAAATTTCTTCAGCATCTTCGATTGTGGATACAAATTGGTTATCATCATATGATCGACCGTCAGTTCTTTCTGCAATTCTTGCTTTTTTACCAGACAAACCTCTTAGATAATATAATTTAGCTCTTCTTACATCACCAACTTTTACACGTTCGATTGAGTCGATAACATTACTGTATAATGGAAAAACCCTTTCAACACCTTCACCACTAGAAATTTTTCTAACAGTAAATGAAGAATTAAGACCGTTATTTTTTTTACCAATACAGACACCTTGAAATGCTTGCACTCTCTCTTTATTTCCTTCTTTAATCTTAACGTTAACTTTGACAGTGTCACCTGGCGCGAAGTCTGAAACCTTTGAACTTTTTAAAATCTGCTGAATTTGTGATTGTTCGTAATTTTTAATAATTTCATTCATTGTGTGCTCCATCCAATATTAATATATGGGTGGTATCAGAGCGGCATATTCTACTCATTTTTGTTTTTTTTTAAATAGTTTTTAAATAAATCTGGTCTATTTTTTTCAGTATTTTCCAACGAATTTTGGTGTTTCCAAAGATCTATATCAGCATGTTTACCACTCACGAGTATAGAAGGTACTTCTATTTCTGAATGATCAGGGGTTATCCATGGGTTTGGTCTAGTGAATTGATCATGTTCAACTAGTCCATTTTGAAATGACTCAATAGTGTGGGTATCATTATTTCCAAGAACACCAGGTTGGAGTCTCATTAACGCCTCAATAAATAATAATGATGCTATCTCTCCTCCGTTTAATATGACATCGCTCACAGAAATTTCTTGAAATTCATAATAATCAATTACTCTTTGGTCAATGCCCTCATATCTACCATTTAGTAAAATAAAATCTTTATTTAAATTATAATTAGTTAATTTTTTTTGAGTGAGTTTTTTACCTTTGGCAGAAAAACATATTTTAATACAGCTATCTAATTCATTTTTATTAAAGTTTGCTTCGATAGATTTTGAAATTATATCAGGTCTTAATACCATACCTGCGCCACCACTAAATGGTTTATCATCAACAGAGTTCGCAGATAAATCACTGTAATCTCTTATGTTGATAGTATTGATTTCGAAATGATTTTTTGACAGAGCTTTGCCCAACAAGCCATGTTGTAAAATTCCAGGAAAAACTTCCGGAAATAAAGTAAGGATATTGAATTTTAACATTAATTTTTAATTATAATTTTTTTTTCTTTAATATTTACAAATGGAAAGTTTTGCTCAGTAAATCTGAAAAATTCCTTTTTTTTACTTTTAATAAAATATATTTCCAATAAATCCCCTGCACCAAAATTTACAACTGAAGCAACTTCTCCAACTCTCTGGTCTTTATTATCAAATACCTCAAGGCCCTCTAAATCGTGGAAATAATATTCATTTCCTTTTACTGGTGATAGTTGTTCTTTTTTTAAAAAAATTTTTTTATTAACAAACTTTTCAATGTCTGTTCTATTATTTATTTCGTCGATTGTTATAAGTGGGCTTTTTTTATCAAAAGATACTAGTTTTAAGTTAACAGTTTTTTCATTATCTAAATAAAATCTTTTAAATTGATTTACATCACGATCATCATTTAAATAACTGTGAAACCTTAGCAGACCCTTAGTTCCTTTAGGTCTGCCAATTACACCAACTTGTATGAAACGCTTCTCAAAGGGAGTCACAAGTAATTACTCTTTAGTTTCGGGTTTATCCTCTGAAACCTCAGTTGAACCCTCTTCCTCTTTGGGCTCTTCTTTTGCAGGAGCTTCTTCTTTCTTTTCCTCCGGCTCAGAAGTCTCTTCTGTCTTCACCTCTTCAGCTGGTTTTTCAACTGCTGCTTCTTCAACAGGCGGTTGCTCTTCTGTGGTAGTTACCTCCTCAGTAGGTTTTTCGTCCTCTGCTTTAGCTGCTTCTTCAGTAGCTTTTGCATCTTCAGCAGCTTTTGATGCTGCTTCTTCTTTCGCTTTAACTCTTTCTTGAGCCTTTGCCTTTGGTAAATGCTTTTTTGTTTTCTCAGTTATTTTTGGAGCTTCCATCATTCCTAATTCAGAGAGAATTTTTTGAACTCTTTCTGTTGGCAGCGCTCCAACCTTAAGCCAATGTTCAGCTCTTTCTTTGCTAAGCATTACTCTTTCCTTGTGAACCTCCTCTTGCTAGTCTTATTTTTGTCGCCATGATTTCTCCCTTCTGTATTTATTCAATCGTTGGCATTTGGTTTCCGCCTAATAAACTTTTTATTTTATTTGCAAAACCTGGTTTTTGAGCTTGTTTCATAAGTTTTTTAGTTTGCTCAAATTGTTTTAAAAGCCTGTTGACCTCGTGTACCTGTCTACCAGACCCTGTTGCTATTCTTCTTTTTCTTGAAGCTTTTAGTAAATCAGGATCAACTCTTTCTTCTCTTGTCATTGAGCAAATAATTGCAATTTGATGATCAATAACTTTTTCGTCAAAATCTCCACTCTCCATCATATTTTTAATTTTGCTGACACCTGGCATGTGTGACATTAGTCCAGACATTCCGCCCATTTTTTTCATTTGAGAAAACTGTTTTAAAAGATCATTCATATTGAATTTCCCACTCATCATCTGAGATTGGAGATTTTCCATTTCTTTTTGATCAAAATCTTTTTGTGCTTTTTCAACTAATGAAACAACATCTCCCATACCAAGAATTCTAGAAGCTATTCTCTCTGGGTGAAAAACTTCAAAATCTTCAATATTTTCTCCTGATCCAAAGAAACGAATTGGCAAACCTGTTTGATATTTTGCTGAAAGTGCAACTCCTCCTCTTGGGTCTGCGTCTAATCTTGTTAATATAAATCCAGTAAGTGGTGCTGTGGAGTTAAAAGACTCTACAACGCTTAGGGCTTGTTGACCCATCATTGAGTCTAAAACAAGTAAATTCTCTTGTGGTTTTGCTAGATCATGAATTGTTTTAAGTTCTAAAAGTAATTCCTCATCTGTACTAATTCGACCTGAGGTATCTATAATTAAAACATCCGATAAAAGTTTTTTACTTTGTTCAAGAGCATTATTGACAATATCTTTTATATTTTCATTTATTGGCTCAATAAACTGAATATTATTTTTTTGAGATAAAATACGAAGTTGGTCTATAGCGGCTGGTCTTCTTAAATCTGTTGACACAAGTGCTACAGATTTATTAAGGGAATTTTGACAGTAATGAGCAAGTTTTGCAATTGATGTTGTTTTACCTGCACCCTGCAGACCACACATTAAAAAAGTTGAGGGTTTATTTTTAAAGTTTAGCTCGCTACTTTGAACACCAAGTATTTCTGTTAGTTCATCACTTACTATTTTAATTATTTGTTGTCCTGGCTGGACGTTTTCAATTACTTTTTGACCAAGTGCTTTTTCTTGGATTTTTTTAATAAGATCTTTAGATACTTTAAGAGAGACATCTGCCTCTAACAAAGCAACTCTAACCTCTCGCAGGGTTGTCTCTAAATCTTTTTCAGTGATAGCGCCTTTATTTGAGAGACCTTGAAAAATTCCAGTTATCTTATTTGTTATATTTTCTAACATTTAAAAAATAAAAAAAATCGGCGAATGATACTCATCGGCCGACTAATTTTTCCTTTATTTAGTGAGGAATTTATATCACTATAGCTGGTCTATGAAAATACCTTTTATGAAAGCTCAAGGAGCAGGAAATGACTTTATTATTGTGGATAAAAACGTTGATTTCATTAGAAAGTCAAAAAAGGTTATTAAAAGACTTTGCGACAGGCGTTTTGGGGTAGGTTGCGATCAATTAATTCTATTAAAAAAAATCAGTTCATATTATCAAGTTACATTTTATAACTCAGATGGCTCACTTGGGAAAAATTGTGGGAATGGATTGCGATGTGCCTACAAATTTTTAGTTGAAGTAAAAAAAGTTAAAAAGGCAGTCATAAAAACTCATAAATTTTTACATTTTGGTAAGAAAACTCAAAAGGAATACAAAATCAATGTTGGGGAAGTAACTTTAGATTGGAAAAAAATTCCTTTATCCAAAAAAATGGACTCTCAAAGTATTCAAATTAAAAGAATAAAGATACCTGGGTTAATAAAAATAATGGGGGCAAATATTGGAAACCCTCATTGTGTAGTATTAGTAAAGAATTTAAAGCTAATTAAATTAAATATGTTAGGGCCTTTACTTGTAAAAAATAAATTATTTCCTGATCAAGCTAATATTACTTTTGTAGAGGTATTAAAAAAATCTAAAGTGAAAGTATTATTTTGGGAGAGAGGTGGCGGACATACACTAGCATGTGGTTCAGGAACTTGTGCTACTGCTTTTGTTTTAAATCATAATGACTTTGTGTCCTCTAAAATCAAAGTAGTTACTGAACGATCAGTATTAAAAACAGAAATCAAGGACAAGATGGTATTCCTTCAAGGCCCTGCAGAGTTAGTTTATCAATCATCGATTAATATTTAAATGTCTAAAGTTGTTAATTTTGGATGTCGACTAAATAACTTTGAAGGAAAAAAAATTGAAGAATTATTAGCAAATAATAATGAAAATATGGTTGTTATAAACTCTTGTGCTGTCACAAATGAGACTGAGAGGCAGGTAAGACAAACTATTAGAAGAATTAAAAAAGAATATCCCGATAAAAAAATTGTAATGACAGGTTGTGCTGCACAAATATCTCCAGATAAGTATTCTTCAATGACTGAGGTCGATAAAGTTATTGATAATATAAGTAAACTGAAATCAGAAACTTGGACATCCTTACTTGATGAAGAACTCGAAGTAGATTTCAAGGAAGACATATTTGACTCTCCTCAAGATATCCGCCCATCTTTAGATAATAAAAACCTTAACATCAGAGAAAGCCTTGTAATTCAACAAGGATGCAATCATAGGTGCACATTTTGTATTATTCCTTTTGGTAGAGGTAATAATAGGAGTTTTGATCCTTTTTACTTAATTGATGAGGTGGAAAGAGTTGTAGAAAATGGTGTCAAAGAAATTGTTTTAACTGGCGTTGATATATCAGATTATGGGAGCGATTTTGATCACAAATATAACATGAGCAATTTAATTTTAGATATTTTAGATAAAACTAAATTACAACGTCTTCGACTCTCCTCAATAGACTGTGTTGAAGTTGATGAAAATTTTAATGAAGTACTAAAAGATCAAAGAGTAATGCCGCATCTTCACCTTAGTATACAGTCTGGTGATGACATGATACTGAAAAGAATGAAAAGAAGACATAATTCGAAAGATGTATTTCAATTTGTTGATCGTTGTAAAAAAATTAGAAAAGATATTTCATTTGGTGCAGATATTATTGCAGGATTTCCTACGGAAACGGATACGATGTTTAAAAATACATACAAACTATTAAGAGAAAATGAAATTTCTCACCTCCACATATTTCCTTTTTCTCCAAAAAACAATACTCCTGCTTCAAGGATGCCTCAGGTTTCTAAATCAATTATTAAAAAGAGAGCAAAAATTTTAAGAGGTCTTGGTGAATTAATTTTAAAAAAAGTCAAATCCAAACTTTCATTACCAAGAGAGATCCTTATTGAAGATTTAAATTCAGGATTAGCTATTGGATATGATCAAAATTATATCAAACATAAAGTACCCTTAGTAGGTGTACCC
>LUMO01000092.1_pt1 | contig 16738 bp, 22 predicted proteins | sample 729611 | NCBI WGS metagenome assembly LUMO01 (sample SAMN03860261, study PRJNA289734) | marine metagenome | biome: seawater column; feature: ocean; material: water; isolation source: Red Sea water column Station 22 - depth 10m | place: Saudi Arabia: Red Sea | collected 2011-10-15 | depth 10 m
ATCTTACAATCGAACAATTATTAGAAGCTGGCGTTCATCTTGGCCACAAAACATTAAGATGGAATCCAAAAATGAAAAAATATATTTTTGGAAAAAGAGATTCAATACACATAATTGATTTAACACAAACATTAGAATTAACTAATGTTGCACTAGAAAAAGTTCAGTCTGCAGGTAATGCTGCTGGAACAGGTGCAAGGATTGCTCTTTGCGATATTTCTTCTCGCAAAAGTATAGAGTCCACAGTTAATAAAATTGAAAAAATTGAGACTGCTATAGAACCAAAATTTCAAGAACACTTTGTGGCCGCTAACGCTATACCGCATAAAACAGACCCATTCCCAGAGTTAGCAAAAATTGTTGAGTTACCAAGTGTCCTTTTTAATTCTGGCGCGGGAAAGAAATCCAGAGCCAGAAGAAAAACTAGAATTTTAAATAACGCTGATTAGTAAACTATTTTACTTTTAGGTTTCCCTGCAATTTAGCGCCTTTGTCAGTAGATAATGTCTCATAAGTAACATCCGCCATCACTGTCCCTGAACTCGCAACGGACAAATCTGCCGCAGAGATTACACCGTTTGCTTTTCCATCTATCGAAACTGAAGTTCCAGTTATCGACCCATCTACGCTACCTGAAGAAAGCACTGACACCGAATTACCAACGACCTTTCCCTTAATCTGACCGTCAATTTCGATATCGCCTTGACTTTTTATGTTACCATTAAGTTTAAAATCTGAACTCAAATATGTTTTTGCCATTGTTATCTCCACAGATTAAATTCGACGCAAACCTGCAATTACCGCACCAACCTCTAGTGATAATTCTAAGACAAAGCAAGAAAATCTATCAATTTTTGTCAACTAGAAAATGAATTTAAGTATTCATTCCCTTGCATAATAAATTTATATATGAGATATGCCGTCCATTCCGCAAGTTTTAAACAACGCGGCCTCTCGTGGATGAGAGCGGAATAAATAACTCATCCTTTGAAACGCGTAACAAAATGGAGATGTCATGCCTCTATACGAGCATGTAGTAATTTCGCGCCAAGATTTATCGAACGCGCAGGCCGAGGGTTTAGTAGAACACTTCGGTAAAGTCCTTTCAGAAAATGGTGGCAAGGTTGTTGATAGCGAATATTGGGGCTTGAAAACAATGGCCTACAAAATCAATAAAAACAGAAAAGGCCACTACAGTTTTTTGAAAACAGACTCACCCTCCTCTGCGGTTCAGGAAATGGAGCGCCTCATGAGGATACATGAAGATATCATGCGTGTGTTGACCATAAAGGTAGATGCGCACAGTGATGGCCCTTCTATACAAGTCAGTAAGCGCGAAGATCGAGGTGATCGACGTGAACGAACAGAAGAAAAAGAATAGAAAGGATTCATTCAATGGCAACAAAACCATTTTTTCGTCGTCGTAAGGTTTGCCCTTTCTCTGGTGATAATGCGCCAAAAATTGATTATAAAGATACAAAGCTTCTTCAACGTTATATCTCAGAGCGAGGGAAAATAGTTCCTAGTAGGATCACGGCTGTATCTGCAAAAAAACAACGTGAGCTAGCAACCGCTATTAAAAGAGCCCGGTTTTTAGCACTACTACCATACGCAGTGAAGTGAGGAGACAAAGCAAATGCAAGTTATCCTTTTAGAACGTATAGCAAAACTTGGTCAAATGGGTGATGTCGTTGACGTCAAACCCGGGTATGCAAGAAATTTTTTGTTACCACAAGGAAAAGCAAAGTCAGCCTCAGAAGCAAACATTGCAGCTTTTGAGTCAGAAAAAGCTAAATTAGAAGCACATAACCTGGAAACTAAAAAAGAAGCTGATGCTTTGGCAGAAAAATTAAATGGTCAAAACTTTGTAATTATCAGGTCAGCGTCAGATACAGGTGCGTTATATGGTTCTGTAACCCCAAGGGACGCAGCAGAAGCGGCAACAGAGGCCGGTTTTACAGTTGATCGAAAACAATTTTCTCTAAAGTCGCCAATAAAAGAGCTTGGATTGCACGAAATGGAGATAAAGTTACATCCAGAAGTGTCTGCTTCTGTAATCGTTAATGTTGCAAGGTCACAAGAGGAAGCCGAATTACAAGCGTCCGGAAAATCTATCCAGGATCTCGCAGCAGAGCAAGAACAAGAAGCCGAATTTGAAATCGCTGAACTTTTTGATGACATTGGGTCCGCTGCTCTGGATGAAGATTTGGGTTTAAATAATCAGGAAGAAGAAGAGGCTGAAGTCGAAAACGAACCCTCTGAGGACGCTAAAACCGAATAAAATTTAAATCTATACAAAACAGTTTAAAACGCTTTTGCTTAGTGCAAGGGCGTTTTTTTTCATAATTTTAATTTCTTTACCCATAATAATTAATAAAATAACAAAATTTTTATTGAATTTAAAACTTTTGGAATAATTTTTATATAAAATTTGTATTTTTATGTATTTACACTGTTGACCTTCATCAAGCTCTTTTCTAAATTGCAAGTCAATACATCAGATAACTAAGAGAGTTCTTGTAACCAATAAATATTGAAAGCTAACTATATAAGTTAGTAGATATAAAAACTTGGGTCCTCCGATTTTTTTTCGGGGGTTTTTTTAGGAACGTAAGAAAATTGGAGTTGAATAATGACACGCCAAATGACTGGAGCAAAAATGGTTGTTGAAGCCTTGAAGGATCAGGGTGTAGATACAGTCTTTGGCTATCCTGGTGGAGCTGTTTTGCCAATTTACGATGAAGTCTTTCTTCAGAACGATATAAGGCATATTTTAGTGCGTCATGAGCAAGGAGCAGTTCACGCAGCAGAAGGTTATGCTCGATCAACTGGAAAACCTGGCGTTGTACTTGTAACTTCTGGTCCTGGTGCCACTAACGCAGTAACGGGTCTGACCGACGCATTAATGGATAGTATCCCAATAGTTGTTCTAACTGGACAAGTCCCAACTTTCATGATTGGGTCTGACGCTTTTCAAGAGGCCGATACTGTTGGGATTACTAGACCTTGCACAAAGCATAATTGGTTAGTTAAAGATACAAACGAATTATCTCAGGTAATACATGAAGCATTTCATGTGGCAACTTCAGGAAGACCAGGGCCAGTTTTAGTTGATATTCCAAAAGACGTTCAATTTGCAACATCTGGGTATACAGAGAAGTCCAAAATACCTGTGTCTCACTACCAACCTAAAACCAAGGGCGATCAGGAGCAAATTAGCCGATTAGTAGATGCGATTGAAAGTTCAAAGCGGCCTATTTTTTACACTGGTGGAGGGGTTATCAATTCAGGCCCAAATGCTAGCAAATTATTAAGAGAATTAGTCGATGGAACTGATTTTCCAATAACATCTACCTTGATGGGCCTTGGAGCTTACCCTGCCTCAGGCAAAAAATGGCTTGGTATGCTTGGCATGCATGGTTTGTATGAAGCAAATCTCGCCATGCATGATTGTGATCTAATGATAAATATCGGTGCTAGATTTGATGATCGAATAACAGGTCGGATCGACGCATTCAGCCCAAATTCCCAAAAAGCACATATCGATATTGATCCCTCTTCAATAAATAAAGTCATTCATGTTGATATACCTATAATTGGCGATGTAGAAAGTGTTCTCCAAGATATATTAAAGTTATGGAAATCTAGAGGACAAAAAACCAATAAGACGGCCGTTAATGATTGGTGGAAGCAAATACAAAAATGGCAGTCTACTAATTGTCTTGCATTTACTCAAAAGGGAAAAACTATCAAACCTCAATTTGCTATTGCACGGTTGGAAGAACTAACAAAAAAATATAAAAACCGTTTTATAGCTACAGAAGTTGGGCAACATCAAATGTGGGCTGCTCAATACTTAGGTTTTGAAAAACCAAATCAATGGATGACTTCCGGCGGTTTAGGAACAATGGGATACGGATTTCCTGCTTCAATAGGAGTTCAGATTGCTCATCCAGACGCTCTTGTTATAAACGTAGCAGGAGAAGCAAGTTGGCTTATGAATATGCAGGAGATGGGAACCGCCGTTCAATATAGGTTGCCCGTTAAACAATTTATATTAAACAATGAGCGCTTAGGAATGGTTCGACAATGGCAAGAGCTATTGCATGGAGAACGATATTCTCATAGTTGGTCGGATGCCTTACCTGATTTTGTTAAATTAGCTGAAGCGTTTGGGGCAAAAGGTATTTTATGTGACGATCCCAAAAATTTAGATGATGCTATAATGGAGATGATTGAATATGATGGACCAGTCATTTTTGATTGCTTGGTTGAAAAGCATGAAAATTGTTTTCCAATGATACCATCGGGAGAGCCACATAATAAAATGTTGCTAGGAGAAGCAAGCACCAAAGATGCAATTGGATCCTCTGGGGCAGTTCTAGTTTAAGGAGCAAACATGTCCGCACTGAAAATAAAAAAGGGTTCTTCAAAGCATTCCGCGTATAATCTGCGCGCAAATTTTCAGGACCAAACTGAGTCACACACGTTGACAGTACTAGTCGATAACGAAGCAGGAGTATTGGCTCGAGTAATTGGACTATTTTCTGGTAGAGGGTACAATATTGATAGCCTTACCGTAGCTGAGGTTGACCACGAGGATGGGCTTTCACGGATTACAATTGTAACAAGCGGAACTCCTCAAATCATCGAACAAATAAAAGCTCAATTGGCTCAAATCGTTCCTGTGCATGAAGTGCATGACCTTACGGTTGAGGGACCATCTGTAGAACGAGAATTAGCCCTATTAAAAATTACAACTAGCGGCGAAAAAAGAGTCGAAGCCTTGCGGTTAGCTGATATTTTTAGAGCAAACGTGGTAGATAGCACTCTGAAGAGTTTTGTTTTTCAAATAACTGGAACAGTCGAAAAAATTGATGCTTTCGCCGAATTAATGGAGCCTTTGGGCTTAAAAGAAATAGCTAGAACTGGCATCGCAGCGATCTCCAGAGGCGAATAATTTAAAAAATAAAAGCGCTTGCATATAACAAATGTTTTTGTGTCGTTACTAGGCAATCACAGTCGCAAATTTAGATGAAAGCCCCATCATCTTTATTAATCTACAGTTCATATTTTATCGACGAAAGATATGCAAAATGGATAATTTAGAGCTAGTTAGACAGCATGTCTCGAAAGCAAACGGCTTGCCAAATGAACACTACATCACTCAAAGTATGTTCGATGAGGAAAAAAACAGTATAATTTTTAATCAATGGGCAGGCTTGGATGTTTGTTCTGAAATACCGAAGATTGGTGATGCAAAACCATTAAATTTCATGGGTTTACCTCTTTTTATCATCCGAGACACTCAAAATGCGGTTCGTGTTTATCAAAATACTTGCAGACATAGAGGGATGATACTGGTTGATAAACCTAAAAAAATACAAGGGGCTATTAGATGCCCATATCATAGCTGGTGCTATTCAACTGAAGGCCAACTGGTCAGCACACCTCATATTGGCGGACCAGGACAGAATACAGATAAGAATATCGACAGATCAAAACTTTCGTTAATTGAAATTAGATCCCATATTTGGAGGGATGTAATTTGGGTGAACATAAATAATAACGCTAGACCGTTTGATGAGGTAATGGCCAGTACAATTGAACGATGGAAAGAACTTGACCAAAATTTGTACCATGGAGGCGAAGATGGTAAATTTTCCCTCTCTGTAAAAGGAAATTGGAAATTAGCCGTTGAAAATTATTGTGAAAGCTACCACCTACCCTGGGTTCACCCAGGCCTTAACAGCTATTCTCGTCTTGAAGATCATTATCATATCACAGAGTATGGGAGTCACTCAGGTCAGGGAAGTTTAGTCTATAAGCAACTTTCAGATAACAAAGGACAAAAATTTCCTGATTTTGAAAATCTAAGCGAAAAATGGGCAACCGGAGCTGAATACATTGCTCTTTACCCAAATGTTCTTTTGGGTGTGCATAGGGATCATGCTTATGCCATTATTTTGCTACCAGTTTCTTTTTCTGAAACCATAGAAAATGTGCATATTTATTACTCTAAACCCGATGTCAGCCCTTCCTTAAAGAAAAAAAATAAGGATCAATGGAAAGAAGTATTTGAGGAAGATATTTTTGTTGTTGAAGGTATGCAAGCTGGTCGTCTTGGCGTAAAATTTGATGGAGGCCGATTTTCTCCCCAAATGGATGAACCAACTCATTGTTTTCATGACTGGGTTGCTAAGGAAGTATCCAGATTTAGAAAACAAAACTTAACGTAAATTTATGTCCCTGAATGAAAAGATACTAGAGGCACACCAAAATAAAAATCTTTCGCTTTTAGTTGAGCTGTATCAAGAGGCAGCAAAAAATGTTTCAAAAGCGGAAGAAGAAAATTTCTTCCTTGTTCAAGCATATACTTTTGCTTTGGAGGTAAGCCATTCCCAAGTTTTATTTCTACGACGCGAACTGGTCAGTCGAGGTGTTGAAGAATGAGACTGGTTAAATAATTTAGCGCAGTGCTTTTTCTTCCAATTTAAACCATTCATCTTCAAGTTTCTTCATTTCAGCCTGCCTTTCAATGAGGGCAGCAGAAGCTTTTTCAAATTTATTTGGGTGTTCAAGGTAAAGATTAGAGTCTGACAAAAAGGTCTCCAGCTGTTTGATCTCGTATTCAAGCCGATCTATTAAGTTTGGTATTTCATCTAACCTATGTTTATCAACAAATGAAAATTCAGCTTTGGAAGGCATTTCACGCTTCGGAGGTTTAGACACATTTTTTTTCTTATCTAAATATTCTCCTTTATTTTGCGTTTCATTTTTGGCTTTGAGGTTGTTATAGTCTTCCCAAGAACCTGCGATTTTTACAAACTCTCCCTGTCCTGTGAGAATTATGCTTGTATCAACTGTGCGATTTAAAAAATCCCTATCATGGCTAATAAGTAAAACGGTTCCCTCGTATTCGGCAATAACTTCTTGAAGTAAATCAAGAGTTTCTAAGTCTAAATCGTTTGTTGGTTCGTCAAGAATGAGTAAATTACTTTCCCTGGCCATTAATTTTGCCAAAAGTAACCGCGCCTTCTCTCCACCAGATAGTGACTTTACCGGCGAACGAAGCTGTGACTCAGAAAATAGAAATTCTTTAAGATAGCCAGCGACATGTTTAGATTTACCACGTACCATTATTTGGCCAGCCTTCCCTGATGCCTTCATAGTGGGATCATCAGTCAAATTCTGCCAAAGTGAATTTTCCAAATTTAGCTGTTCACGCATTTGGTCGAATTTAGCTACTATAAGATTGGATCCCAATTTAGCCGTCCCTAAATCGGGAATAACTTCCCCCAAAAGTATTTTCAGTAATGTACTTTTTCCAATACCGTTAGGACCAACTATCCCAATCCTATCGCCTTTTCTAATTTGTATAGAAAAATTTCTTATGATGCATTTTTCACCAAAACTCTTGCTGACTTTATCCGCTTTCAGAACTAATTGACCTGACTTCGTCCTGGACTCTAGTTTCATTTTTGCGAGACCAGTACGAGAAATATATGACTGCCTTTCAGCTCTTAACTTTTCTAAATTTCTCAAGCGCCCCTGATTTCTTTTGCGTCTAGCACTGATACCTTCCACTGCCCAACGGCTCTCAGAACGAATTTTTCTGTTAAGTTTATGTATTTTTTCATCTTCTTCATGCCAAATTTTGTCGCGCCAAGCCTCAAATCCTCCAAAGCCAATAGAGCATCTACGGGCTTTGCCACGATCCACCCAAATAGTATCATTAGTTAAATTAGAGAGAAATTTTCGATCATGACTTATAACTATAAAACTCTTAGACAAGCCTTTTAGTTCGGCCTCTAGCCATTCAATAGCTTCTACATCCAAGTGGTTTGTGGGCTCATCTAAGAGCATAATATCATGGTTTTCTGCAATGAGCTTTGTAAGTGCTGCTCTTCGCCTTTCTCCACCCGAGGAAACATTTACAGGCATGTCCAAATCCAGCCCTAGATTCTGCGCAACTTTTTCAACCTCATGATAATCACTAACCAAAACACCTGAGCAGACATAGTCATTTAGAGTGACGAATTCACTTAAATTAGGGTCTTGCTCCATATAACCAACGGATAAACCTTTACTGAGAATTCTTTCTCCTTCATCTTGAATAACAAGACCCTGTAAAACTTTTAAAAGGGTTGATTTTCCTGACCCGTTTCTTCCAACCAAAGCGATGCGGTCACGTGGTTGAACTAATAAGTTTAAGCCTTCAAAAATTTGTTTTTCACCAAAAGAAAGAAAAATGTTTTTTAAACTTATTTGAGGGCCATTAACCATGGTTTTTCCTATAAGTGTAAAATACTTTCATGCCAAATTTCGGAGAAACTGCTTTCTCTTTTTGGGTATTTTGGAAACTTCTACACCTGTGAATAGGTGTAAGGTTTTCATATTAAAATCAATAACAGCATGATCACTGACCCAAGCTCCCATCGAAAGGTAAGTTTTTAGTAAGGGTGGCATATTTAAAAGAGCTTTTTTTATATTAACTTTGCAAGACATGCCTTCAGAATAATTTATAACCTGAGAAGCCTTAGCCTTGGGCCGCCAATGCTCAGGGGCGATATATTTCTCTCTAAGAAGTGCAAAGCAATGAAGGTATTTTTCTTTGTCAGTTCCTTCAAAAGAAGAGCAACCAAAAAGAAATTCTACACCATTTTTATCAACTAATTGGGTCAAGGCTGCCCATGCTGTAAGTATAACTTCTTGATCGGTCATAACTGGATCAATGCAAAATCTGCCAACTTCAATCATTGGTTTTGGATAATTTTTTATCGACGCAAGGTCATAAAATTGTGAGGAATAGCTACGAGTAATATCTTTGCCGTCAGCAAAATACATAAATCTATAGCAACAAATCAATTTTCCATTGTCCAAATTTTCGATCAAAACATGTCTGCAAATTGAGTCAAAGCAATCTACGTCCAAACATTTATCATTCGAAAGTTTGAAGCATCGATATCGTAATTCTTGAGCAGCTAATAAATCATCTTTTGACAACGCTAAACGTGCGCAGTACCTGCCAACCCGAACTATTTCTCCTTCCAATGATTTACTATCTCTATCAAACACAAATTTACTTTAGAGGCCAAGGCTGGATGCTGAAGGTCCACTAATGGAACCTATAATCTGCTGGAAAATATTTTTATTTTGTAATCCCGTTTCTGTTACCCTGTAGTCTAGCCTGACGACCGTTTTCTTGTCGACGCTAAAAGTTTCAACATTTCTGAGCAAATTACGTTTATCAAATGATAACAAAACAACTGTACGATCAATAAGTTGAGCAGACCTAAGTCCTGGTTCATTAAACGTTGATCTAACATAATAAAAAGAACCCTCTAAACCTGCAGTGGCTGGACGACCAACTTTTTTACTAACACTTTCCTTACTATCTTTCCCAATAACCAGAGTATCTAATTCTGATTTTGTTGGTATATAGCCGTAATTCTTGATGTTGGTAGTACAAGAGATAAAAAGACTAATTAGCAATGAACAAATAAGAACTCTTAGATAAATCAATTTTTAATTCCTAAACTATGGGCTTTTTGAATCAATTCCTCTACCTCATAGCACTAATAAATTTATTAAACGAATATTTTGTATGGAGCATATAAGATGGACTCGCTAGTGCGCTTCTCAGAAACAAATCAAGCCAAAACATTCGAATTTAAATTAACTCTTTCAAAAGAACAGAACCTCCAATTAATAAAGCGACTTGACCTTTTAAGCCTTAAAAAAGTTTCCTTTATGGGCAATTTATCTCCATTGGCTGAAGACAGATGGGCACTAGAGGCCGAATTAAGAGCAACAGTAAAGCAAAAGTGTGTTATTACCCTCAAACCGGTCCAAACGATAGTCAGCGAAACAGTTAACAGGACTTTCGCTCCCTTAGATGTACAAAAAGGTTCTGAGATAATTGACGATGGAGCCTCTCCTGTTTTTTTCGATGACACTTTGCAAGAGTTTAATGACACAATAGACTTACTAGAGATAATTTTTGAGGAATTAACACTAATTTTACCACTTTATCCAAAATGTGATGGCGTAAAGTCAGACCCATACACGATTACTGAACCAGGCAAAAACCCACTAACCGAAGAAAACTTAAAGCCTTTCGCTCAACTTTCTAAGCTCAAAGATAAATTAGAGAAGAACAAATAAATCTTTAACCAACTAAATTAAATGTTTAGACCTAGTGTTTTATAAAAAATTAATAATTTTTCTATTGTATTCCTTTCCTTAAATCATGTAAGAGACCAAAAATTAACTTGTTAACACTTGAGCTGTTTGCTCTAAACAATCGAGGTCGAGGCATGGCTGTCCAACAAAATAAAGTATCAAAGTCCCGCAGAAATAATAGACGTGCGCACGACTCTCTAAATCCTTCTAATCCAAATGAATGTCCGAATTGTGGAGAGCTAAAGCGGCCTCACCACATTTGCTCTTCTTGTGGATATTATGGTGAAAAAGAAGTAATTTTGACCGCAGAAGAAATAGATATAGACGAGGATGCGGCTTAAGCTGTAACCTTGTCTCTAAATGAAGCAAGCTATTCAAGAAAAAAAATCAAATAAAAAACGTATAGTTCTAAGCATAGACGCTATGGGCGGAGACTTGGGACCTCCTGCTGTAGTAGCAGGAGTTGCACGTTCAGCTTCTAAAAATCCAAACCTGCATTTCATTTTACATGGAAACCAAGATATTCTAAATCGGTTGATCAGTAGGCGTAAAAGACTGAATGACTGTGTTGAAGTAGTAAATGCTACGGATATAATAAATATGAGCGACAAACCAAGCCAGGTTGTGAGGAGCGGAAAAAATTCCTCCATGTGGTCAGCTTTAGAGCATGTCAAGAACGGGGAGGCAGATGTTTGCGTGTCTTGCGGAAACACTGGAGCATTAATGGCAATGTCAATGATCCGTCTTCGTAAGTTAGAAGGAATCAATCGTCCAGCTATAGCGGTTCTCTGGCCATCAAGATCAAAAGTAGGTTTTAATATCGTCCTAGATGTAGGCGCAGATATAAAAGCAGAAGCAAATGATTTGCTTCAATACGCTTTAATGGGAGTATCATATGCGCGAAATGGCCTAAATATAAAAAATCCTAAAGTAGGACTTCTTAATGTTGGCACTGAAGAACACAAAGGCCGTGTTGAATTGCATAAGGCATATGAACTTATAGAACAAAACTGTGACAACTCTAGTTTTTCATTTGTTGGTTTTGTGGAAGGCGGAGACATAACAAGTAATAAAGTTGATGTCATTGTAACAGATGGGTTCACCGGTAACATTGCTCTTAAGACCGGAGAAGGAACTGCTTCTTTAATTGGAAATCTACTTAAGGAAGCCTTTGCATATACACCATTATCTCGCCTTGCATCTATCTTGGCAGTTACCTCACTAAGAAGATTACAAAAAAGAATTGATCCACGTAGAGTAAACGGAGGAGTCTTTTTGGGGCTAAACGGAACTGTTGTAAAAAGCCATGGTTCCGCAGATTCCACTGGCGTAGCTGCCGCAATAAAACTTGCTGTTCAATTAGCTGAAAATAATTTTTCGGAAAAGATAGCCGCTCGGGTTGCATCGGTTAAAACTATCAAGCAAAACTAACGAATAGAGACAAGGTCGAGCCATAATATGAAGAAAAGAGCGGTAGTCACGGGTGTTGGGCATTACCTCCCTAAAAGGATAGTTCATAACTCAGAATTTGAAAAAACACTCAATACTAGCGATGAATGGATAGTTACTCGAAGTGGTATACGACAAAGACATTTTTCTAACAAAGATGAAACAACTTCAAAAATGGCCATCATGGCCGGGCAACAAGCAATCAAAAATGCAAATTTGGAAGCTTCAGACATAGATGCAATTATTTTAGCAACGTCAACTGCCGACTTCACTTTTCCATCAGCAGCCACAATGGTTCAGGCCGGTTTGGGTATGAAAAGCGGTTTTGCTTACGATGTTCAGGCCGTCTGTGCGGGATTTATCTATGCCATGTCAACAGCCAATGCACAAATTATCTCCGGCCAGGCAAATAGAATATTGGTTATAGGTTCAGAAACCTTTTCTAATTTGATGGATTGGAATGATCGATCGACCTGCGTACTTTTTGGTGATGGTGCTGGAGCAGTAGTTTTAGAAGCTTACTCCAGCTCAGGAGAAAAAGAAGATAGAGGTATTTTATCAGTAGATCTAAATTCCGATGGTAATTACAAAGATATATTACACGTCGACGGGGGTGTAGCTTCAAAGACTACTGGTTATTTGAGAATGGAAGGCAAAGAAGTTTTTAAACATGCCGTCGAAAAGTTAGCAAGAACATCAGAGAACGCCATGGCAAAAGCCGGAGTAAAATCAGATGATGTTGATTGGGTCGTCCCCCATCAAGCTAATATAAGAATAATTCAAGGGACTGCTCGGAAAATGGGAATACCTGATGAAAAAGTAATTAAAACTGTTCAAGATCATGGAAACACATCTGCTGCATCCATTCCTTTAGCTTTATCGGTAGCCTCTAGGTCAGGGCAAATAGTAAAAAATGATTTGATTGTTACTGAAGCTATTGGTGGAGGTTTAGCTTGGGGAGCAATCGTGCTTCGGTGGTAAAATAAACAATTTTTTTGTTTAAATGAAATAAAAGCTGCAATGTTGTTGACAGTTAAAAACCGTGCGCTTTAAAATAAAGGAAAACGGGAGGGAAGAATGGTTGATAAAACACTTACGAGAATGGACTTAAATGAGGCTGTTTTTCGAGAAGTTGGGCTGTCCCGAAATGAATCCGCAGACTTAGTTGAAAGCGTTCTAAATCATATAAGCGATGCCATGGTAAAAGGTGAACAAGTCAAGATATCATCATTTGGCACCTTTAGTCTAAGAGATAAAAGCGCAAGAGTAGGAAGAAATCCAAAGACGGGTGATGAAGCACCAATAGCCCCAAGAAGAGTTCTTACATTTCGCCCATCACATTTGCTCAAGGAACGCGTGGCAACTGGAAATTCTTAAGTTATTTGAATGACAAAATCCGCAGAGGCTTTCAGAACTATTAGTGAGGTAGCTGAATGGTTGGAAACAGAAACTCACGTTCTAAGATTTTGGGAAAGTAAATTCAGCCAAATTAAGCCTGTTAAAAGAGCTGGAGGTAGGCGTTATTACAGGCCTAAGGACATGTTAATTATCGGAGGAATTAAAAAACTTCTGCATGAAGATGGACTCACCATAAAAGGCACTCAAAGAATTATAAAAGATAAAGGATTAAGTTATGTCTCGAACTTATCTAAGCCATTGGAAACAGATGAGATAATAATCGAGGAAAGCTCGCAAATAAAAGCAAAAGCGATATCAGAACCAGAGATAAAATCTATCAAGATTGAAAAAGAAGCCCCTAACTTGCAGAAGTTTAAAGAGGTGGATGGTCAATTCTCAATGTTTTCAGATGAAACTACGACACCAGTCTCAAAAGAAAATGGACCAGAAGCCAAATTTAACTCTATTTCGGACTATATAAAAAATAACAATTTAGAAGATTATAACAGATTTAAACTTGAAAATATCTTAAACTCTATCAATCATGCCATAAAAAAAAGAGCTTAATTGGTGAAGGGTGAAATTTCTTCTTGTTCTCAATTGAAAATCAAGAAATAACGAAAATAAGTCGGGCTATGGCGCAGCCTGGTAGCGCGTCCGTCTGGGGGACGGAAGGTCGCAGGTTCAAGTCCTGCTAGCCCGACCATGTGAATTTCAATTATATTGGAAGTATTTTAAATGAGCGGAGTTCTCCCAAATCAAGAAATAGAGAAACTCATTGAAGTTGGCTCAATTACCTCAGATGTCCCAATAGATCCTGAACAAATACAACCTGCAAGCCTAGACTTGAGACTAGGTGGTAAAGCATTTCGTATAAGAGCATCTTTTTTGCCCGGAAGCCGCGAAAAAGTTGAAGATCGATTAAATTCTTTAAAAATGCATGAAATTGATTTAATGGACGGTGCAGTGCTAGAGAAAGGGTGTGTTTATTTAGTACCGCTCCTCGAAGAGCTAAATTTATCACCAGATATCCAGGCTGCAGCCAACGCTAAAAGCTCAACCGGGCGCCTCGATTTATTAACCAGAGTAATTACAAACTCCGGGGAAGAGTTCGATCGGGTTTCCAGTGGATATTGCGGCAAACTATACGCTGAAATATGCCCCCGCTCTTTTTCGGTATTAGTGCGACAGGGAATGAAACTCAATCAAATTAGATTTAGAAATAAAAATACGACTTTGAATGATGAAGACTTAAAAGCTCTTCATTCTCAAGAAAAATTAGTACCTGGAAACGCTATAATCGATGACGGACTTGGGTTTTCAGTAGATTTAAGACCTTCACCTAATTGATTACTACGATCCAGCGGAATTTTGGGACGAGATAAAAACTTCACAAGGTGAGATAATTTTAGACCCTGGCGCATTTTATATTTTGGTTAGTCGTGAGAGTGTTCACATACCGCCAGAATACGCGGCGGAAATGGCGCCATATGTCGCCATGGTTGGCGAATTCAGGGTTCATTACGCGGGCTTTTTTGACCCAGGTTTTGGTCACAATGCAGCAGGTGGATCAGGCGCGCGTGGCGTATTGGAAGTAAGATGCCATGAAGCCCCATTTGTCTTGGAACATGGTCAAGTTGTAGGACGTTTGATATATGAAAAAATGTCCGATCGACCTACAAAACTATATGGTCAAGGGGTAAAGTCAAATTACCAAGGTCAAGGACTAAAATTATCAAAACACTTCAAGAAAAGTTTCTGAGTTTTTAATACACAAAGAGTTGTTTCTATTCTTCAAAAAGCTCAGGCTGATCTAAATTATCTGATAAATCTTGCTCTTCATTATCGGTTCCTTCCCCAGTCTCTTTAACATTTGGGATAGTACTTTCGAGCAAACCAGCAGACTTCAATTCCTTAAGACCAGGCAGATCTTTTGCACTCTCTAGCCCAAAGTGATCCAAGAAATGTTGAGTAACAACAAAAGTAACTGGCCTTCCTGGAGTCATTTTTCGTCTGCCAAATTTTATCCAATCCATCTCTAAAAGTAAATCAACAGTACCCTTAGAAACTCCCACACCTCGGACCTCTTCAATTTCTAACCTTGTCACAGGTTGATGGTAAGCAATTATAGCTAACGTTTCCACTGCTGCACGACTCAATTTACGAGTTTCGATAGTTTCTTTTCTCATTAAAAAACTGAGATCAGCGCTAGTGCGCATCGCCCAACCATCACCAACTTTTACTAAATTAACACCGCGGCTACTATATTGCACTTTTAATTCATCTAGAGCACATACGGGATCAGATCCTTGCGGCATTCTGTTTTTTAACTCTGCAACCGTAACTGGTGTAGAGGAAGCAAATAAAATTGCCTCCACCATACGCTGTTGTTCAGGGATTGATGGAGCTTCGAAAAGGTTGGCTTGGTCAACTTTACCCATCTTGTGCGCAGCTAACGATTTATTTGATCGATCACTCATTCAGTGGTCCTTTTCCTAAGCTCAATTTTAGCAAAGGTCTCTGTTTGTCTAAGTTCAACCGCTCCTGACTTAACTAACTCAAGAGTTGCTGCAAAGGTTGCAGCGGTAGCTGCCCTCACTCTCTTTGGCTCATTTTGCCATTCTTCTGGCAAAAAACTCATCAGATCGTTCCAATCTCCTGAAAATCCAAGCAACTCTCGCATTCTTTCTAAAGCACTCTCCATTGTGAATACACTTTCTCTATCCGCACTAAAAGGCCTGAAGTCATCTCGTGTACGAATCCTGGCATATCCCTGCATTAGATCGAGAAGACTCAATGTGTAGTTAATCGTACGTTTTTTCTCTAAAGTTTCAGGAATACCTCTTGAAAAAAAATCTTTACCAAGTTGATTTCGAGCAATTAATTTAGCGCCAGCGTTCCTCATAGCTTGTAATCGTTCTAGCCGGAATGCCAAGATGGCGCTCAATTCTTCTCCCGTTGGCCCATCATCATCCGGATCAGCCGGAAGTAATAAACGCGATTTGAGAAATGCAAGCCAAGCGGCCATTACGAGATAGTCAGCAGCCAATTCTATCCTTAATTCTTTTGCTTTTGCTACAAAATCTAAATACTGGCTCGCCAGCTGAGAAATAGAAATTTTAAGTAAGTCTACTTTTTGGGTTCTGGATAAAGTCAGTAACATATCCAGAGGCCCCTCGAAACCACCTACATTGACAACTAAACTTTCCGGAGAATTTTCTGAGATATAATCATTTTCTGGAAAAAATTCTAAGTTCGGTGTGTTACTCATACTTCTAAATTAGAAAAATTGACTTAAGAGATTCTCTTAAGTCATTTTGCTATTACGGGCACACAGTTTTCTTGAGATATGACCGCAGAACAAAAGCGGCTAGCGTCATCAATATTAACAAAGCCACCTAGTCTCAAACGATATATCTCGTTACCATTTCTTTTAATACGTTCAACATATTTTGGCCTACCATCCAAAATAACTGAAAGATTTTTGGAAAGCCTATCCCATTCCTCAAAAGCTACTGTTTCTGTTGCGAATGTTCCAAATTGAACTACCGCAAGGCCTGTCTCAACAGACGCAAGAGCTGGACGAATGACTGTCTCAGTAGTAGACATACTTACTTCAAGTAACGAACCTGGTCTGGGCCGGGGTTTTATTTGTTTAAAATTATTGTTTTGCAAGCTAGAATGTAAATTAAAATATGTGAGAAAA
>LUMO01000183.1_pt1 | contig 16680 bp, 18 predicted proteins | sample 729611 | NCBI WGS metagenome assembly LUMO01 (sample SAMN03860261, study PRJNA289734) | marine metagenome | biome: seawater column; feature: ocean; material: water; isolation source: Red Sea water column Station 22 - depth 10m | place: Saudi Arabia: Red Sea | collected 2011-10-15 | depth 10 m
CTACCCCACCTCCTCTCGCTTTAACTAATACAGACATGTCTGGTGGATAAGCACCTCCATTTGCTGCTTGAGCAGCTTGAACATTATCATAGGGCATTACAAACTTATCTGATAATCTGCCTGGACGAGTAAACATATCACCATCTGAATTAGGTCCATCCTTGACTTCAAAAGATGCAGCAATAGCTTTTGCTTGCTCTATAGAAAATTCTGGTCCCCCTTTTTCAGCTAAGTTTCTATAACTTAAATATTTCATTGAATGACAAGAAGAGCACACCTCTGTGTAGACTTGATAACCTCTTTGAAGTGCAGCTCGATCAAACTTTCCAAAGAGTCCTTTAAAGCTCCAATCAGTTTTTAAATATTCAACTTTTTCTGCAGCTTGAGTGCTCAATGAAAGTCCAGAAAATAAGATAATAAATGAAAATATTTTAAAAAAATTTTTCACTTATTTATTTAAACTTTCCTTGTTCTTTGCTGTGGCTAAATTAGGTGAACCACCTAATATTGGCTCGGTAATACTTAATGGAATTGGAAGAGTTTTTTCTTTCCAACCTAAAACTGGAAGTATCACTAAAAAGTGTAAGAAATAGTATGCTGTAGCTACTCTAGCAACTAACAGATATAATCCCTCTGCTGGCATTGCACCTACGTATCCCAAGATCAAAACATCAGCGACAAGGATCCAATAAAACTGTCTATATAAAGGTCTAAATACTGCTGATCTAATTTTTGAAGTATCAAGCCATGGAAGAGCTGCTAAAATTAAAATAGCAGATAACATTGCAACTACTCCTAAAAGTTTATCTGGGACCGATCTTAAAATTGCATAGAATGGTAATAAATACCACTCTGGAACAATATGTGCCGGAGTAACTAATGGATTAGCTTCAATATAATTGTCTGCATGACCTAAAATATTTGGCGTATAAAAAACAAAAAATGCAAAAACAATCATAAACATTAGTAAAGCAAAACCATCTTTAATTACAATGTATGGATGGAATGGTACTGTATCTTTTGAAGGTTTTTTAATGTCAATTCCAACTGGATTATTATTTCCAGGAACATGAAGTGCCCATATGTGAAGAACAACTAAACCTAAAATTAAAAAAGGTATTAAATAGTGAAGTGTAAAAAATCTTGTTAAAGTAGGATTATCAACTGAGTAACCTCCCCATAACCAAGTAACAATACCCTCGCCTACTAAAGGAATTGCACTAAATAGATTTGTAATTACAGTTGCACCCCAGAAACTCATTTGGCCCCATGGAAGTACATAACCCAAAAATGCAGCTGCCATCATTAATAAATAAATGATGATACCAATTATCCAAATTATTTCCCTAGGAGCTTTGTAAGAACCATAAAATAATGATCTAAATATATGAATATAAACAGCCAAAAAAAACATTGAAGCACCATTTGCATGAATGTATCTAATTAACCAACCATAATTAACATCTCTCATAATATGCTCGACACTATCAAAAGCCATATCAGCATGAGCAATATAATGCATTGCAAGAACTAAACCCGTTACAATTTGAGTAATCAAACAAAAAGTTAATATTCCACCAAACGTCCACCAATAATTTAAATTTTTAGGTGTTGGATAATCAGTTAAGTGATTTGCAAGAGTTAATAATGGTAAACGATCGTTAAACCATTTTCCAAATTTTGATTTCGGTGTGTATTCGTGATCACTCATAATAATTATCCAATTTTAATTGTATTAGCATTAACAAATTCGTATTTAGGGATCTCCATATTAGTCGGAGCTGGTCCCTTTCTAATTCTTCCAGAGATATCATAGTGCGAACCATGACAAGGACAAAACCATCCATTGTATTCGCCTTTTTGATCTAAAGGAACACAGCCTAAGTGAGTGCACACTCCAAGCATGACTAACCACTCGGGGTTCGCTGCACGATCCTCATCTTTTTCTGGATGTTTTAAATCTTCTAACTTTACAGATCTTGCTTCAGCTATCTCATCTTGTGTTCTTCTACGAATAAAAACTGGTTTACCTCTCCATAAAACTGTAATTGTTTTACCTGGATTTACCGCACTTACATCAACCTCAGTGCTCGCCAAAGCTTTGACTGATGCGTCTGGGTTCATCTGATCAATCATTGGCCATATCGTTGCACCAACACCAACCGCACCAACTGCATAAGTTGCTGTGAATAAGAAATCTCGTCTATTAGTTTTTTTTTCTGACATCAATAATAGTTAAATATACTCAATATTGCTTTTTTCTACTTAAATATATGATTTCATATAATATAAAATGATAAATTTACTACTGAAAGAATGACACAGAATTTGATAAATCATGGCCCTAAAATTGCTTTATTTGAACCAGACATACCTCAAAATACAGCAGCAATAATCAGAACCTGTGCGTGCCTAGGTGCAAAACTTGAAATAATAGAGCCTTGCGGGTTTATGCTGAGTGACAGAAGATTTAAGCGAGTCGTTATGGATTATATGAATGAAAAAGACATAAAATTCCATCAAAGCTCAGATGATTTTTTTAAATCGAAAAAAGATCAAAGAATAGTTCTAATGACCACAAAAGCGTCTGTTTCTTACACAAAATTTAAGTTTAATAAAAATGACACTATTCTTTTTGGTAGAGAAAGTGCCGGAGTTCCAAATGAGGTTCACAAAAAAATTAAAGATAGACTCAAAATTCCTATGAAAAACAATAAACGCTCACTTAATATTGCATCTTCTGTTGCAATCATATTGGCAGAAAGTTTAAAACAAACTAAATTAATCTAATATGGATTTAGAAATTAAAAAAGACATCACAAGTAATTGGTTCAAAATGCTACAAGAAGCTATTTGGCATACTATAACTAACCTTGAAAGAAAAGATGCGGATATCAAAACCACTGTTTGGAACAGAAGTAAAAAAAGAGACGAAGGAGGCGGAGAATTTAGAATTTTAGAAAATGGAAGAATATTTGATAAAGTCGGAGTAAATTTTTCTAAAGTTCATGGAAAATTCCCAAAACAATTTCAAAAAAATATTTTAGGTGCAAAAAAAAATCCCAGTTTTTGGGCTTCTGGTATTTCCGTTGTAATGCATATGAAAAATCCCATGATCCCTGCCATGCATTTTAATACAAGATATATCTGCACAACTCAGGACTGGTTTGGTGGTGGTATGGATGTAACCCCATCAATAAAAGATGATAAGGAAAAAAAAGAATTTCATAAAACCCTAAAAAAAATGTGTGATCAACACAATAAGAAATATTACACAAAATATAAGAAATGGTGTGATGAATATTTTTATTTACCTCATAGAAAAGAACCGAGGGGTATTGGTGGAATTTTTTTTGATTATAAAAAAGATAATTTTGAGAAAGATTTTAAATTTGTAAGAGATGTGGGGATCACTTTTCAATTTATTTTTGAAAAAATCATTAGAAAAAAAATGAAGAAAAAGTGGACTAAAAAACATAAAGAATTACAATTCATAAAAAGAGGTCGTTATACAGAATTTAACTTACTCTATGACCGAGGAACAAAATTTGGTTTGCAAACTGGTGGAAACGTTGAAGGTATTTTAATGTCATTACCTCCGTTAGCAAAATGGAAATAACATGGACAAAGAACCAATTACTTTAAATGGCCTAAATAAACTTAAAGATGAATTAATCTTTTTAAAAGAAAAAAAAAGACCTGAGATTGTAGCGGCGATTGCTGAAGCGAGGTCACATGGTGATCTAAAAGAAAATGCAGAGTACCACGCTGCAAAAGAAGAGCAGTCTCATAATGAGGGAAGGATTACTGAAATTAATGATATCATTGCTAGAGCAAATGTCATTGATGTTACGAAATTAAATAATGATGGAAAAGTTATCTTTGGCTCGACTGTGTTTTTAGAAAATTTAGATACTGGAGAAAAAATAAATTATAAGATTGTAGGAAAAGATGAAGCTGATCTCAAACAAAAATTAATTTATTTTCAATCGCCTATAGGTAAAGGTTTAATAGGAAAAAATAAAAATGATTTAGTTGAAATAAAAACTCCTGCCGGGGTCAAAAATTTTGAAATTAAAGACGTAAAATATATCTAATTGTTAACAATTTGACTTACTTGTTTATCTGAAATTTGAAAATTATTTTTCACCCATTCTTCCTCAATTATTTTTAATTTTGCACCCAATTGTTTACCCTCAGGAATATTGAATTTTTCCATTAAAAATTCTGCACCCACAGGCATTTTTGGTATTGTTTTATCTTTGTAGAAATCAATTAATCTTTGAATATTTTCAGAATTTTTTTTTGATTTTATTAAATAATAATTGAGAATATCAGTTACAGCTTGTTTTCCATTATAATAAAAAATACCATTTAAGTTTTCCTCTCTAAAAGTTTTTGATCCAATTTTTTCCTTAAAAAAATTATCAATAATTTTAATTCTTTTTTGATCTTTTTTAGAAATATTAAATTTGTACATAAAATAATCTGCATTATCTGTCTCATCAATAATCATTAAAGATAATAGAAAGACAAAATCAGCCTTATTAATTATTTGTTTTTTTTTTGAGTTTAATTTTGAAAAAGTTTTTAAATTATTTAATTCAGGAAAAACAATTAAAAATAATTCTGAGCTCAATTTATCATCAGCTAATTTTTCTAATATTTCTAAGTGAGTTATTTTTTTTAGCTCATCTAATAGTCTCTCTTTAGATAATTTTGAGATACCACCGATATTAATTTTAAGTTTTCTGATTAATTCTGGATTATGCGGATGCTTTGAGTAATGGGCGAAAAATCTTAAATATCTTAAAATTCTCAAATAATCTTCTTTAATTCTTTTATCAGCGTCTCCTATAAAATTTACGAAACCGTTTTCTAAGTCTTTTTTACCCTCAAAAGGATCAAACAAGTTTCCATCTTCATCCGCGTAAATGGAATTGATGGTAAAATCCCTTCTTAATGCATCCTCTTTCCAATTTTTTGAAAATTTCACTTTTGCATGTCTTCCATCTGTTAAAATATCTTCTCTCAATGAGGTAATCTCAAATTTGTACCCTTCTATAAGTGCTGTAATTGTTCCATGTTCAATACCAGTTTCGTAATAATCAATTTTATTTTCTTTCAAAACTTCACAAACCTTTTGAGGATCAAGATTTGTAGCCATATCAATATCATTTACTATTTCTTTATTAATGATTTTTCTTATGCAACCTCCTACAAATCTTACTTCACTATCTGATGAATAAGAATTTATGGCTTTAAATATTTTATTTGCTGGAGTATTTTTTGTTAAATCTCGAATACTTTGACTTATATAATTTAAATTATTTGATCTAAAAAAAATTGTATCTAAAAAATTTTTCATACTTGGCTGGGGCGCTAGGATTCGAACCTAGGATGCAGGTACCAAAAACCCGTGCCTTACCGCTTGGCTACGCCCCAATATTAAGTTCGTATAACACAAAAAAATCAAATTTATATAGTTTTTGAGGCTATACACCAGATATTTTTGTATTTTTGAATAAACCTTTTTTTCGCACGTTCACATCTTTTTTTTGTTTGAAAATATGCAACTAAAGCTGATCCCGATCCTGTCATTCTTACAAAAACTGGGTTTAGAGAATTCTCTAAATAAAGTTTCATATTTTTTAATCTTGGGTATTTTAAAAAAGCTATTGTTTCTAAGGAATTTTTCATATCTTTTAAAAAATTGATATCAAACATTTTTTTGGCTCCCTTGCCAAATTTTGCTTTATCAAACTTTCTAACCTTTGAATAAATATCCTTAGTCGAACAACCAAAATTTGGTTTTACGATTAATGGGTAAATTTTTTTTACATTATTGAAATACTTTATTTTATTTCTTGAATTTAAAATCTTACTTTTATGATTTAAGCCTAACATCACATCTGAACCAATTAACTTAGAAATTTTTAACATTTCCTTATTTTTGATATTGATTATTCTCTTATGAGCCAAATATCTTAGTATACTTGCTGCATTCATTGAGCCACCGCCAAGACCAGCTTTATCAGGTATAGATTTTTTGATTTTGATTTGAAATCTTTGGTTTTTCAAAATTTTTTTTTTTTCTAAGATTTCAAATAATTTAGAAACAGTGTTTTTCCTACCTATCCTTCGAGAAAATTTTCCATTGAATGAAATTAAATGTTTTTTTGATTTAATTTCTTTGATCAAAATTATGTCGTGCAAATCTACGAAGCTTATTATGCTCTCTATATTGTGCAAAGATTTACTTTTGCTTATAACATTTAATGCCAAATTTAATTTCGCGTGTGATTTTATTCTGGAAAAAGGCATTAAGAGCTTTTAAGACCTTCGATCATCTTAATATTAATTTTTTCAATTAATTCTTTTTCAGTATCTTTCATTTTCAATACATTGGTCCAAAAATATCTAGCCTGGATTTTTCTATTGAGCTTCCACAAAATATCGCCGTAATGGTCATTCACTATCGGATCATCCGGCATCAATTCTACGGCTCTTTTCAAAAATTTTTCAGCTCTTGGATAATCATCAGTTAAATAATAAGCCCAACCAATAGAGTCTATTATATATGGATCATCACTCTCAAGTTCGTAGGCTGTTTCCAGCATTTTAATCGCTTCATTAATTTTATAATCCCTCTCAAGCCATGAATAAGCAAGGTAATTTAGTATATAAGCATCGTCAGGTGTAATTTGGAGTGCATCAATTAAATCTTTATCGGCTTTTTCATAATTTTTAATTCGTTCATATGTACCTCCTCTTCGATAAAGAATATCTGACTTGATATCCGAATTATCATCTAAATTTTCAATAATTTTAGAGTAATATCTTATTGCTTCTTCATAATTTTTTGCTTTTTTATAAAAATTAGCAACATCAAATAATATTTTCTCATTTGGATTTTCAATTTTGTCAAAATTAAATTTAATAAAGTTAAGAGACTCTTGATTATTTCTTTGCGCTGAAATTATTTGCGCTTCTTTTTTTAATCTAAACCAATAGTAAAAATCATCATCCTTTTTAAATTTTTTAAGAACCTTTTTTGCCTTTTCATAATCTTTGTTAAAATAATGATTTTCTGCAACTAGTGATAAATTAAACACAAATCTTGGATTAAGAAAATTTGATAAATTTAAGTAAAAATTTGACATTTCGTAATTGTCTTGTGCAGAATACAGATTTGATATTAAAAACAAAAATTCAGCAATCAAATCATTATGATTTTTACATGAAAAGACCTCTTTAAATTTTTGTAAGTTTCCATTGTCGATCCAACTTTTACCTTGTGATAGTAGCAATGTTGAATTTAAAAATTCTATTTCATCAGTAATTACTTTTGCTTCATCTAAATTATCGTTTTCAACTAAGTAACTTATATAAAAATAAATATATCTAGTAAAATCCGATTCAGGATCATTAATCAATTTTGAGAAATATCTCCCTGTATTAGGATCATCTAAATAACACTTTTGAAATGTTTCTGAGATATAAGAAAGTCTTCCAAAGTTTTTCTTATCGTCTAAAAATTTTTTTTCTTTAAAGAGATAAACATATTGTTTTAAGCTCTCTAAAATTGCTAAATTAAACCTATCCTCTTCTGCAAAATTATTTGCAATAGAAATATATTCATAGGCAATATCTAACTCATTTTTTTTTAAACTATCAATTATTAACAATAAATAAGAGTCGAAAAAATCTATATTTTCATTTTCATAATTTTGTTTAATAATTTGAATCGCTTGCAATACTTTATTCTCCAATACTAATGAAGATACATACCTTTTTAAAAATGGATCATGAGCATTAATCAAAATTTTAGATGAATTAAAAAAATCTAAAGCTTCAGAATTTTTTTTATTGCCAAAAGCAACTATACCTGAAAAATATTTTGATAAATTTTTAGAATCAATTTTTTCAAAAGAATTACTTTTCGTAAACAAAGTGTTCTGATAAAATAATAATACAATAAGTATAAATTTTATATTTTTAAGTACCATTACTACATTGTATGATTAAAAAGACTTTAAATCAAAATGCTAAATATGCTCAAGAATTCATGAAAACAATTGAAACTGATTTTATTTTTAGCGATAAACCAATCAATAGATTTAAAGTCGACTCAGCTGAAAATAAAGAAACTTCAATTAGTAAAAATGGATTGCTGAATGATCTTAAAACAAAGATTAATTCAATTGAAAATTGTAATTTAAAAAATAATTCTAAGAATTTGGTCTTGGGCGAAGGTAACATTAATGCTGATGTGATGTTAATTGGAGAAACTCCAGGCGAAATAGAGGATGAAACAGGTTTATGCTTTCAAGGAGAAGTGGGCAATCTCTTGAACAAAATGTTACTAGCAATCAATATAAAAAGAGAAAATATTTACACTACCTACTCAATTAATTTCAGACCACCAGAAGATAGAAAACCCACTGCACAGGAGATAAAACGTTATGCAATATTTTTAAAAGAACACATTGCGATAATAGATCCAAAAATTTTAATTTTAATGGGCAGCACAGCAATGGAGGCAATTACAGGATTAAGCAAAATATCTAATGAAAGAGGTAAGTGGAAAGAAATAATTTTAAAGAACAAAACTATTCCTATCATGATTTCTTTTAGCCCCTCCTATCTAATTAGATTTCCAGAAAATAAAAAATTTTCGTGGGCAGATCTAAAAAAAATTAAACAAAAAATTAAAGATTTAAATATTACGATTTAATGAAAACTATTGCTGGAGTTGATGAAGTTGGCAGGGGTAGCTTAATTGGACCTGTTTATGCAGCAGCCGTAATATTGAACAAGACCATCAATAAGAAGTTATTGAAAGACTCAAAAAGTTTAAAAAAAAATAAACGAGAATTTTTAGCTAAATACATAAAAAAAAACTCTATTTGGGCTACAGGTAAAGCTTCTGTCTCAGAAATTGAAAAAATAAATATTCTTCATGCAAGCCTATTGGCTATGGAAAGAGCAATTAAAAAACTCAAAAAAAAACCAAAACTGATTTTGGTCGATGGAAATAAAACACCAAATTTAAAAAATTATAAACTTCAATCAGTCATTAAAGGTGATCAAAAAATACCATCTATTTCTGCAGCATCAATCATAGCAAAAGTTACACGTGATAAAATGATCTCTAAGTTAGGTAAGAAATTTAAAAATTATTACTGGAGTAAAAATTATGGATATGGAACTAAACAACATCTTAAAGCTATAAAAAAATTTGGGATTACTTCTCACCATAGAAAAACCTTTTCACCGATTAGCAAGTTAAAATAGGTTTCACGTAGAAACACCAGATGTAGTTGTTGTGAACCACCATCATACAAATGGAATCCAAATAATTCAATCCTAGGTTGACCCAAGAATCTTTTTGGAGTCTAATTTATTTTTATAAAATGAATTTGGACTTTAAAAATAAATTAATAAATGGAGATAGTTTAAGGGAACTTAAAAAAATCCCTAGTGAGACTTTTGATTTAATTTTTGCTGACCCTCCTTACAACTTACAGTTAAGGAATGAGCTTATACGACCCGATAGGTCTAAGGTAAATGCAGTCAATGATAAATGGGATCAATTTGAAAATTTTAAAAAGTATGATGAATTTACCTACTCGTGGTTAACGGAATGTAAAAGAATTTTGAAAAAAAATGGAGCTATTTGGGTGATTGGCAGTTACCATAACATTTTTAGAGTTGGCACCGCTATTCAAAATTTAGGTTTTTGGATTTTAAATGACGTCATCTGGAATAAAAAAAATCCTATGCCAAATTTCAGAGGGACACGTTTTACTAATGCACATGAAACGTTGATTTGGGCATCAAAATCAGAAAAATCAAAATACACTTTTAATTATCAATCTTTAAAATGTTTAAATGATGATCTTCAAATGAGATCAAACTGGGAGTTGCCGATTTGTAATGGTTCTGAGAGACTTAAAAAGAATGGCAAAAAAGTACATTCTACTCAAAAACCTGAGGCTCTACTTCACAGAATTTTATTAGCAACCTCAAATAAAAATGATTTAGTTTTAGATCCTTTTTTAGGATCAGGAACAACAGCAGCGGTTGCAAAAAAATTGGGTAGAAATTATTACGGAATTGAAAAAGATTGCAAAATGGTAGATCTAAGCCAAGAATACCTTTTGGGTCATTAGTTGAATTAGGAATAATTAAACCAGGCACTACTATTTTTGATAATAAAAAGAAAATCAGTGCAAAAATTATGGCTGATGGAAGTATAAAACATGCCAAAAAAGAGGGCTCTATTCACAAGGTAGCTGCATCAATATTGGGAGCAGAAAGTTGTAATGGCTGGACTTATTGGCATTATAATCTTAATGGGCAAATAGTGCCTATAGATAATTTAAGACAAAGATTAATTTCAAAAAATTAATTATTATAAATTTTACCTAAATAAGAATCTAAAAACTTTTTGTTTTTAATAAATTTTTTCAAAAAAATATTTCTAAAAAAAACAGCCACAGGATTAGACAAATGAAATGCGAATTGATTTAGTTTAGATCTTTTATTGACCATTTTGGTTTTATTAACTCTATTCTTAAAGAAATCCCCTTCTAAGTTATTTTCAATACTTTTAAATAATTCATAAGCACCCTCTATGGATTGAGATGCCCCTTGAGCAAATGAAGGTGGAAAAGCAAAAAAAGCATCACCTATAAAATTAATGTTATCATCATTTGTTTTAAAAAAGTCTTTACTAACAAATACTGGGAATATTTTTAATTCCTTAATTTTATCAAAAAATTCTTTATTTTCTTTTGGAACCTTTTCTAAAACTTTTCTAATGAAGGAATTTTCTTTGAATAAAGAATAATTTTTTTGTTGTTCTAAAGTAAGTTCATACTTCATAATTGCTATAAAATTTAAGTCTCCATTTTGATTTACTGGATAAATTACCTGATGAAAATCAGAGCCTAAAAATAATGAAATATTTTCATTATCGATTTTGGAAGAATTTGTTATCTTTCCTCTAATCGCTAGTGTGTTGTTGTATTTTGGTTGACTTTTATTGCTGGAAATCAAACTTCTACTTTTTGAAAAAACTCCATCTGAAATGATTAAATAATCACATTCAAAAATTTCATTGTTTTTAAAAGTAAGTTGAATTTTCTGATTTTCTTTATTTATACTCGAGACATTGTGATTAAATTTAATTAAATTTTCTATATCCTTTTTCAAAAAATTTATTAAATCAGATCTTTTCAAAGTAGTGTACTGACAATTCTCTGAATTAAAATCAGAGATATTCAAATCACATATCTTTTTGAAGTTTTTAGATGAAAAAAAAATAATCTTTTTTGGATTAAACTTTCTTGCATTTTCAAATTTATTAAATTCAATTTCATTTAAAAGCTTCACACTATTGACGGATAATTGAATTCCATAACCTTCCTCAAGATTAATCGAATTACTTTTCTCATAAATTACCACTTGATAATCTGAGTTTTTCTTGAACAAATTAGCAATAAATAATCCTGAAATACCAGCTCCGATAATGGCTATTTTTTTCATAAGTTGCCCTCTAAATACTTAACAACTTTTTTTGTAAATGTTGGCAACATAGAATTACCAATTTTTTTTTGATCAACCCAACAAGAAGAGGATATTTCTCTAACATTTTTTGGATATTGAATTTTGATATTCATATTCATGTTGGACATTTTAAAATTTATAGTTTTATTAAATTTTTTGGGTTTAGATAATTCCTGCATTGGAAATATTCTTAAGTTTTTGAGAAATTTAAATTTTGTATTTTTAACCAATAGATATTTTTTATCTTTTTTATAAACATTTAAAATAAAATACTTATCTATATTTTTTTTACTATTCTTTACAAGTTTGAAATCTTTTTTACGAAATGATTTACATTTTTTTGAAATTGGACATTTTAAACAGTTGGGATTTGTAGGTTTACAAATCAAAGCCCCTAATTCCATTAAAGCCTGCGCATAATCGCTAGACCTTGGGGATGTTCCTAATATTGATTTTTTTTTGTGTAGATTTTCCTTGGTAATTTCTTTTTCTTTTTTTAGAAAAAGATATCTTTTTAAAACTCTCTCAACATTTCCATCTAGCGGTATAAAAGACTTATTAAATGCAATAGCCAAAATTGCACTTGCAGTATAATTTCCAATTCCTGGTAAAGAAATTAAATCATCAAAAGTATCTGGTAATTTCCCTTGAAAATTTTTTTTAACAACTTGAGCAGTTTTTCTTAAATTTTTTACTCTAGAATAATATCCAAGACCTTCCCAGAGTTTATATAGTTTTTTGTCATTAGTTTTGGCAAGTGAGCTAAGATTTGGAATTTTTTTAATGAAGCGATTAAAATAAGGAATAACTGTTGCAACCTGAGTTTGTTGTAACATAAATTCACTTACTAATGTAAAATATTGCTTTTTAGTGGGTGAAACATTTTTTCGCCATGGTAATGATCTTTTATTTAAATCGTACCAATTGAGAATTTTTTTTGTTACAAATTGATCTTTCATATGCAATATAAAAAATATATTAAGCAGAGAACTGGTAGCATTCAAGGATTAAGGTCTTTCAATGACACTTTGCCAAAAAATATTAAAAAGTTTATTAATAAAAGAGGTCATATTTATTCCGAAACACTCAATAATTGGAAATTCATTGCTGGTGAAAAATTATTTAAAGTTTGTTATCCAAAGTCTTTTAAGAATACTAACAAGTTCAGTGTAAGCACGCTCTTAATAATGGTGCAAAGAGGTCATGAAGTTGAGTTAGAATATTCAAAAAAAGAAATTATGGATAGAATGAATGCTTTTTTTAAAGATGAAGTTGTAAAACGGATTAAATTTACAAGTTTTAACGATGAAAATAAAATAGATAATCAGAAGATAATTCAGAACAAACCTGTGACAAACAATAAATATAAAAATAAACTTAATGATGTTAAAAATGAAGAAATCAAAAATTCTTTAATTGAATTAACTAAAGTTTTTAAAGAAAAATGAATAAATTATTTATATTTTTAATATTAATTTTTGGATTAACTACTAGTGCTAACGCAGAAATAAAGAGAATAGTTTCAGGAAATCAAAATGCAAAGATTACAATAATTGCCTACGAGTCTCTAACATGTAGTCATTGTGCAAATTTTCATAAAGATGTTTACCCCTCTCTTAAAAAAGATTTCATAGATACAGGACTAGTCAAAATAGAATTTCGACACTTTCCTTTAGATATTGCTGCTTTAAATGCTTCAAAAATTTCTCTGTGTAAACAAGATCAAAGCTTAGAAATTTTGGAAAAACTTTACTCTAATCAACAAGCTTGGATAAAAGGTAAGGAAATAGAAGAAGTAAATAATAATTTGAAAGAATTTCTAAAAAAAGCTGGGTTTGATATTGATTTTGAAAAATGTATTAACAACAAAGAAATAGAGGATTATGTTTTAAATGATCGAATCGAGGGGACAAAAAATTTTAAAGTTAATTCTACTCCTACGATAATAATTAATAACGAAAAGTTCGAAAAATCTCTTAATTATAAAAATTTAAAAAAAACATTGGAAAAGCTGATATAAGTTAATCCATGGAGTTTAAAAAAATCCAACTCAATGGATTTAAGTCATTTGCAGATAAAACTAATTTCTTAATTGAAAATGGTTTAACAGGCATTGTTGGCCCAAATGGTTGCGGAAAATCAAATATTGTTGAATCTTTAAGATGGGTAATGGGTGAAACATCTGCAAAAAGCATGCGAGGATCGGGCATGGAAGATGTCATATTTTCAGGAACATCAAACAAACCTTCTAAAAATATTGCTGAAGTTTCGGTAACTGTTGCCAATGAAAATAACGAGGGTCCAGTGCAATTTAGAGAGTTAGATGAAATAAATGTTAGAAGAAAAATAGAAAAAGATAAAGGTTCGAAGTTTTATATCAATGATAAAGAAGTTAGAGCAAGGGATGCTCAAATGTTTTTCGCAGATTTATCAACTGGAGCTCACTCTCCATCAATGATTAGTCAGGGCAGAATTGGTGCCCTTGTTACTGCAAAACCTACTGATAGAAGAGCAATTTTAGAGGAAGCTGCAGGAATTTCTGGATTACATGTTAGAAGACATGAAGCTGAACTAAGGTTGAGCGCTGCAGAAAATAATCTAAAGAGAGCTGATGAATTAAGAAGGCAACAGGAAAGGCAACTAGCAAATTTACAAAAACAGGCTGAAGAGGCTACAAAATACAAAAATATTTCTGATGAAATAAAAAAAATTGAAGCAGGACTATATTATCTAAAATTACTAGAGATCGATAAAGAAATTAAAATAGAAAATGAAATTAATACAGAAGCAGAAACTGAAGTCAGTGGTTTTAATAATAAAATTAACGAATTAGAGAAACTGATTAAAACTGAGGTTGATAAAATAACTCCATTACGAGAAAAAAATATTGAAAATTTATCGAAGATACAAAGGCTAAACTTAGAACTAAAAAGTCTAGATGAGGAAAATACTAGAATTCAAGACGAAATAGAAAACGTAAAAAAATCTCTACAAACAATAGATGATGATATTAGTAGGGAAAGAGGAATAGTGATTGATGCAAACTCAAATGAAAAAAGACTGAAAGAAGAAAAAAGTGAGCTTATTGAAATCGACTCAAAATATTATCAAACTGAGAAACAATCGAATGAAGATTTGGAAAATAGTAAGAATAAGTTAAAATCAGAAATCGATAAAATTAAACAATTAATTAATTCACAAAAAAATGATGATGCAATTAAATCACTAGATGATTGCCAATTTGTCATCGAAGAATACGCAGATAGTTATAGTAAAAATCAAAATATCAAAAGAGAGTCTGTCAAAAGAAATGAAAGAATTGCAATAATTGATAAGGAGATTGAGAGTTGGAAAAATCTTTTATCTAATTCGGAAAAAATGGTTGCAGAATTAAGTGATAGAAAAAATAAACTTAATGTGCAACGAGATAAACTTGATAATCAACCAAAATTTCAGGCAGAAAAAAAAGGGCAAATTTCAGAAAATTTGAGAATTTCTGAAAATGAAAAAAATGAGAATGAGCAAATTATCAATACCACAGATGAAAAAATTGAAAATCTTAGAAATCAACTAAACGAGATACAAGAACAATCTATTCAGATAAGAGAACGAAAAGCAAGTTCAGGGGCAACAATTGAAGGACTTAAAAAAAGAAAAAATGATTTAGTTGATAGAATAATTTCTGAGCTAAATCTTACGGAAGAAAACATTTTAGAAAATTCAAATTTATTTGGTGTCGAAGAACTGCCTGATGCTGTTAATCAAGAAGACTTATTAGATAAAAAAAAACAAGAGAGAGAAAAATTAGGCTCACAGAAATTAAGAAAATGGAACAAGATAGAGCAGACTTAGTTACAGCAATTGTAAAACTCAAAGATAGTATTAATGAGTTAAATCAAAAAGGAAGGGAAAGACTAATTGAGGCCTTTGATAAGGTAAATAGAAAATTTAATGAGGTTTATACAAAATTATTTAATGGAGGAAATGCTAAGCTTGAATTGGTTGACTCTGATGACCCTTTAGAAGCTGGTTTGGAAATGTTAGTAAGTCCTCCTGGAAAAAGACTCCAATCAATAACTTTATTGTCAGGTGGTGAGCAGGCTTTGACTGCACTATCTTTGATTTTTGCAGTTTTTTTAACTAACCCCTCGCCTATATGTGTTTTGGACGAGGTTGATGCACCTTTAGATGATGCCAACGTAACAAGATTTTGTGGCTTGCTTGAGGAACTAATAAAAATTACAAATACTAAATTCATCATAGTTACTCACCATGCTTTAACAATGTCAAAAATGAATAGACTTTATGGCGTCACCATGCCTGAAAAAGGAATTAGTCAGCTTGTGGCTGTTGATTTACAAAAAGCAGAAAGCATGGTCGCTTAAGTAATTAATTAAAATGTCCAAAGATCCATTCAAAACTCGCTTAGAGATTGCAAAGAAAAAGGTTTCAAAAAGAGATCTAGAAAATAAAAAAGATAATCAATCTCCAATTGGCACTGCTTTTAAGCTAAGTACTGAGCTAGTTTCAGCAGTCGCCGTAGGGACAATTATTGGGTTTCTTTTGGACAAGACCTTTGGTACTAAACCCTGGTTAATTTTAATATTTTTTTTTGTAGGGGTAGTTGCAGGGATAATTAATGTAATTAGATCCGCAAAAAAAATGCAAAAATAGATAAGGATTTATGGCAGCTAACCCAATGACACAATTCGAAGTTTATAGAATTGGTCCAGAAATAAAAGTAGGCGCTTTTGATATTTCTTTTACCAACGCTAGTTTATTCATGGTCATAAGTTCTCTTGCGATTTTAATAATATTCAACCTTGGTTCAAAGAAAAATTCAATACTTCCGAATAAGATCCAACTCTTAGCTGAATTAAGCTATTCATTTGTCTCAAAAATGATCAGCGATACTGCTGGTTCAAAAGCTAAACCATATTTTTCATTTATCTTTTCATTATTTATGTTTGTTTTGTTTTGTAACATGTTCGGCATGATACCTTACACTTTTACAGTGACTAGTCATATCATTGTAACTTTCATATTAGCAGCTTTTATTTTTATTGGAGTTACAGTTATTGGTTTTATAAAACATGGCTTTGGTTA